>Ga0098041_1000034_pt1 | contig 56492 bp, 70 predicted proteins | sample 8_EtaG_FD_77066 | JGI IMG/M metagenome (GOLD analysis project Ga0098041, IMG submission 77066) | Marine viral communities from the Subarctic Pacific Ocean - 8_ETSP_OMZ_AT15162 metaG | ecosystem: Environmental > Aquatic > Marine > Oceanic | place: Pacific Ocean | collected 2015-01-08
ACCTCTACCGCCCGCATCTTTGCGCGGAGGTCTTTCAGTTCCTGAATTGAATCCTCGTAAACATCATCAATATAGTCCGAGTCAACTTCCCCGGTCACCAGATCAATCACATCATGTAACGCCATCATGACCGTACACCACTCGTCTTCGGTAAAATGGGCCTCGTTTTCGTTGTCCCCACCCGCCATCAACGTAACGTGAGAGTCGTAATGCTCGTCGGTTTTTTTATGCCATTTCATTTTATTTCCTCTTTTTTGTGGTTGTTCACAACTAAATAGTGTGTCTTAGCAAAAAACTTACGCGATACCGTCAGGCTTTTCAGTTGAGAAACCGTGGTATCTACCTGCTCTATCTCGCCGCCTTTTTTTAAAAACGCAGCCACTTGATCATCAAGTTCTTTACTCTGTTCTTCTTTTGTCTTTGACATCTCAGTCAGCCACCAACTCAACGTAGACCCTAGTCCAATAGGTTCTAGCCCATTCGCTGATGTCGGGGTTATCCAAAATGTTTTTTACCGCCAACAGTTGTGTCAGCATTCTCCATTCTTCTTTGCTCATCATTTTCTCTCCAATTCACAAATTTCTGCCGTTGGAAAATCATCATCTGTTTTACCTTTCAACGTCATTTCTGTCAAAAAGTTGTTTGCTTCTTTTTTGGATGCAAAAGGACCACGGACCTTGGAGCGTCCATGCTTCTTCGCGTTATGTAAAACAATTACCCAGGTCACGCTTGTTCCCATCCATATTCTGGATATTGATCACGCATTGCCTTATCGATTAACGATAAGTATTGTTCAACCGCCTCTGCATTCGCCGGGCTTCCCATTTCTTGAGTTATCAACACATGCACCTGCATGGCATCTCTCGCCATGTCTAACTCCAGTTCTGTTTGTGGATTAGAAAACCAAGGGTTTCTTTCTCCCCATGCTTTCATCTCTTCCTCGAAATCGGTCACTCAATTCTCCAGACCCTAACAGTTGCGCCTAGTTTTCTTGATCGCATCCTGTACTCATACATGTTTGACGCAGTGCCAATAAAGGAGGCAACTCGTTTGTTAATGGCTGAGTTTTCTTTACAATTGTCTAAGGAAAACAAAACGCTATCGCCAACCTCCATTTTTTCCAAAAGGTCATAATGTTCTGGGTATTTGGATGCTCTTCTGCGGTTATTAGGCATAGGAACATTTTTTTCTATTTTTAAATCGGTCATTCTTCGGTCCAATACATCTCATTAATTGACGACTCGATATGAACAATTGGCTCGTCGGACCTGTGGTAAAACTGTCTTAAACCACAAACCAATGGGTTCACGATTGCTGCCCTTTCCTCAAACGACATCGATTGATAAACGTCGTAATCAAAAGTAATCGGTATGCGCGTTAGCAAAAATTTTTCTTCGCTATTATGTCGCTCTACATAGATATCCACCCCCATGTCCCTGCGTTTATGTACATACTGCATCGAGGGATCACAAACCTGGAAGATAGGGCCTTTCGTTTCCTGTGCGTCGAGCTGCTGCTCGCGTTCGAAAAGCTTGTTTTTAAGATCCTCCGTTTCTTTGTACAAACGCCGATGCGCGTCTATCCGAAACTCCTCCATTGAAGCTGCTTGAGAATCTGTTTTTTCTATTTTATATTTCAGCTTCTTGACCTTGTTTTCTAACCGCTTGACTTTCTTGGTCAACTCTTCGTTCTGCTTCTCCATTTCACTTTTTAAAACCATGCTATTTCTCCTGTTTAAGTTGTGGGGGGCAAAGCCCCCCGATTGGTTTAGGTAGATTGCTCTACCGGATGGAGCCTCGGGGTTCTCATTTAAGGCTGTCCCCTATCTCCCGCGTTCTTTTTCTCCTGTTTAAGTTGGTGGTTTGGGTGGCGTTTTGCCACCACTGAGATCAATTCCGCGCCCACGGGGACGTGGACTTGTATTTCAGACATGGGTATCTGAGTTATGGTGCGCTGATGGCACCCGTCGTCGGTCTTGTAGACCACTGCTACATCAAATTTCGCTACTTCCATTTTCGTTGTTCCCCTTTTCATTCCTTAGCACAGCGTTTAACCGTTCACGGTCCTCGGTGCTGATGTGTTTTTTAATGTTGAGGATCGACATCCCTAAAGCGTCGATCCCGTATTTCTCGCTAAACTCTTCGCAAAGCTCAACGAACGTCATTTTTCCAAAGGCCCAATGATCATGTCCGCGATCTTGCTGCCAAAATCCGCGTCCTGAATTGCTTTCATAGCCATCAACTTCCCGGCAGCGTCGGACAACTCCGGGAATGCCCTGTCAAACGCCTCGGTATCTTCTTCCGCTTCTTCCGCTTCATACGTTTCAAAACAGTTGACCCATTGAGACAATTCTTTGTCCGTCATGTTCAAAAGTTTTTCTAATTCTTTGCGGATTGTTTTCGCCAACACGTCGTGCGGGATCTCATCCGGATCTTCGAAAGTACTATCAACGTAAAAATTTGTGTCATAAATGTGGGTATATGCTTCCATTACACGGCCTCCTGTAACGCAGTCACGTTGATCTCGTCGGTGGTTAGGTGGGCATACTCCGGGTTGCGGGTCACATTGGCACACAACATGACATTGCCTTTCGCATCGTGCTTGAAAGTAAACGCTACGGTGTCACCCTCGGCAGCTTGCTCACGTAGGACAGGAGCGGGGATGTTGTAACGCTTGTCCTTGCGTCCGTTCTTCCCGGTTACGACATAAAACTTGATTGTCGTTTCGGTGCCGTCGGTAAAGTGCAGCGGCATTTCTTTCTTGCTGCCGTTGGTCATGGTGTCGAAATCGACTCCCAACAACCGCGCCAAGCGGACCAGTTCTTTGAAGCAGTCCGGGTTACCTTTCTCGATCATGGTTTTGGTCAGTGTTTTGCTGACCGGTGGGATAAGTAGATCCATTAGTCTTCTTCCTTTTGTTGTAGCTCATCGAGCTTCTTGTTGATGTCTTGGAGAGAGGACTGGATGTCTCGCAGCACGGCCCACGCTTCTTGGACTTCTTCTTCTGACAACGTGATTTTAATCTCGATCTTTTCCATTCGTTTCTCCAAGTCGGTTTTCGATAATAAGGGTATTTGTTTTGATATGCAACACGTCGTATATAAAAACTTAAAATTAAAAATCCATTATTTCTCCCATATATTCCCATACTTCTTCCACTTTTGGGGTGTTGACGTATGCGATAATATGTTATAATAGGGGTGGGTCATTAAAACCTGCCAAACTGACCCCTTGGCCGTTCTTTAACAGGCCGCTGCTGCGGGAATCGCTGCCGCTGCGGCTACAACTTACAACAACTAAACGGAGGTTCATCCTATGATGGATTTTTATGAAACCGATGGCGGGCGACTGTGCCGCACTTTCAAAGACGATTGTGTCGTCAGGTCAATCAGCATCGTTTTACGGTGCCCATATAAAGAGGTCTTCGAAGACCTCATGCATTTGGGCCTTGAGATGGGAGCTTATCCAAACTACGACAAAGTTTGGATCAAGTACATCGAGTCAAAGGGTCTTGTAAAACACAAGCCACCCCGAGACAAAAACGGCAAGCTAATCAAGCTGCGCGATTGGGATTTCAAAGGCCGAGCGGTAGTGGTCAACTCCGGGCATTTAACCGCCGTTGATGGTGGAACAGTGACCGACTCTTGGGACTGCCGATATCGACCAGTAAACTCATACTGGGTTTACGCATAAAAAACGGGGGCCTCGGCCCCCAACTCCTAAACCAACTTAAAGGAAAATTATGGATAATCAAGGTAAATCTTGGAAGTTAATAGCTGTTCAATGTTTTTTAAATTTTCGCGAGGTAAGAAAAGGATTCATTGAAGACTACGACGAAAAAATTGATGCTCTTATTAGCGTCAGAGATTGGATCGAAAAGAAAGAATCCAGCGTAGATCCAGACGATGACTTTCAACGGCAGCTTTTTGATCAACGGCTAAAGGAACTTATACAAGAAGACGATTGGAGAATTCAAAGATTCAAAGACGGCAAAGGATCAAACGGTAACTAAAGAAAAAAGGGGCATTACGCCCCTTTTTTTATGACCCCTGGACTCGGGCTAATTGGTTTTGAAACAACCGCCCACTACCGTCTCGCCGTAGTCCTCCGTCATCAAAGTCTCGCCCTCCGAAATGACCGTTTTGGCGTCGAAGTCGTAACGAACCGCCGCTTTTCGCATTTGGTCTTCAGTCAAGCCCTCTTGCCGGCCGCCTCCGTCCTGAAACCAAATAGTGTAGGTGGGTTGGGGTTCGACCTCGGGCCGCGTTTCGAGGTTCTTGGCGCGTTGTTGTTCGATTTTGCGTTTCAGCTTGTCGTCGATCACTTCCCGAGGGGGGTTAAAAATTTGATAGATTTTGTTGAGCAGCCAGAACATCAGGATTGCTCCGCGTTTTCGACTAGATCCCTCGCGAACTTTAACGATTCTTTGCGGCACGAGTAACCCACGGCGGGCGTGAAATGTTTTTCGTGAAATAGTCCGCGGTTCTCGGCACTCGGCCATCGGACGGTGTAGCCGCCAGTTGAGTTTTTAAAAATTGTTGTTTGCATTAGTTATGCTCCGTTTAGTTAAAGGCCCGAGTATATGATCACTCGCATACAAAAATAAAGGTTTTTCGTTAATCGCGTTATCTATATAGTACTTTTGAGAAAATTAATTTTTTTAGAAAAATAATTTCAAAAATGGCGGGACTGGCGGGACTAGTGGGATTGACCAGCAAATACGCGGCTTTCAGGCGTCCCGGTGGTGTCCCGGTGAGGTTTAACGACGGGACAGCTTTGTTAATCAGCGTTTCCACATATAGGGCCTCAAAAAGTTTTTTTATTTTTTATTTATTTCTGAAAAGTAGCTATATGGAAAGGGCTTTTTTAATTGCCCCGGATTGGTTTACTTTTTAAAAAGAATATAAGACAATTCTTATACAACTAAACCGGAGATTAAAAAATGAAACTATTGGATACTGGCAACGGTAACTCGAAAGTAAGAAAAACACAGAAGCTCGGCGGCGCGATCCGACTAGCGCAATTATCAATGTATCCCGATAACGTCATTTGCGCCGGCAGCAAAGCGGCCGATTGTATGGAAGCTTGTTTAAAGGATGCGGGCTTGGCTAATGTTTATGACAGCGTAAACGAGGCCCGGCAACGAAAGACTGAATTTTTTAAAAATGACGAGGCCCGATTTTTAGAGCAATTACGCCGGGAGCTTTCGAATTTTTTAAAACTTTGCAAAAAGACCGGGGTTGTCGGTTGGGTTCGTTTGAATACCATTTCTGATATTGCTTATGAGACTTTCGGCATTCCGCAAGAATTCCCGGAACTGAATTTTTATGATTATTCAAAACGTGCGGCTAGGCTTTTAAAAACCCCGGATAATTATAATTTGATCTTTAGCTATTCGGGTGCGCCGAAATACCATAATCAGGTTTTGAAAGCTTTTGATACTGGTGTTCCGATTGCGGCCGTCTTTCGGGGGCCAATGCCAGATATTTTTTTGGGGCGGCGCGTGATCAATGGGGATAGATCCGATTTAATTAATTTAAAATCCCCCGGCAAAATTATTGGATTAAAGGCGAAAGGCCCGGCATTGATTCCAAACGAGTCTAATAAATTTTTTGTTATAGACGATTCGAACCGGGAGACTTTCGAGAATCGATTCTTTAAACAAATACCTTTAATAAAGGCGGCATAATAAAACTTTAAAAAGTTTACATATAAGAGCGTCTTATATAGTATTTGGAATGCGGCAAACAAAACCGGGGCGGCCGCACCCTGGACAACTTAAAAAGGAAGTTAAAAAATGGAATTAGATAAAATCGAAAATGCAAACGGTACGCTTCAATCAATACTTGAAACAATCGATAACCAGACTAAACGAAAGCAAGATTACATTGCACCAACCAATGCTATGCATATCGAGACGCGGGAAGGTAATACAAACGTCATTTTAGAGGGCACCGGCGGAATGCCGACGCAAACTTTTGAAACTAACGACGTTGCGTTTGGTCAACTATCCGCCACGGCCGATATCGACGTTAGAACCGCCCGGCGGTTACGCGACAATTACGCGCCCGAGTTTGACGCGCTCATGAATAAGATTTTCGAAACCGAACCGAAAAATAAAATGCTCCGGACATTCGACGGCGAGCGTCCTTTATTGCGGGCGGTGGTTTCCGACAAATTTAAGACTTTTGATAACTTCGATTTATTAAACGCGTCGCTTCCGCAATTAGTGGATAGCCCGGCGGCATGGCAGGTAGTCAACGGCAGCGTAACTGATCAACGGCTATCGCTTCGTTTAAAATCGCGGAACCAATTAGCCGAACCGGCCGTAGGTGATCATATGGCAAACGGGATTGCTTTATCGAATAGCGAAACGGGCAATGGTGCGGTTTCGGTTACTCAAATGTTTTGGACGTTGGCTTGCTTGAATGGAATGCAAACCGAGAATAAAACTCGAAACACCCACGTAACCAGTGCCCGGGGCGGGGACCAATGGGAGTTACTCAAACAAGAAACAAAAGACGCGGACAATCGCGCTCTAGAGTTAAAACTCCGGGACATTGTCGCTTCATACGCTTCGCGTGAATCTTTCGATCAAATGATAGAAGTGATGAAACGGGCTCATACTGACACGGTAGAAAATGGTTTAGTAAATCCAACGGCCGTAGTTGACGCGGTTGTTTCGGTTTTGTCTCTCCCGAAAAAATCGACCGAGTCGTTAATGGCGGGCTTTATGCAAACCATACAGCAACCCGGATACGTGAATAAGCCTGTTAGCCGTGCCACGTTAGTGAATGCGGTTACGGCCGTAGCTCATACCGTAGACGCGGACGACGTAGACGATTGGTATAGCCACGGTTCCACCGTCTTAAATCTACCGCGTAACCAATGGGAGACAATCGCAAACGCGGCATAATAAACCGTCGGAAACTAATCGCCGGGGGCAATGCCCCCGGTTTTTTTTGTCCTTTATTCGGGCTTCGATGTATGCGAATATATGCGCGTGTTAATCAACTAAAAATGAGGTTTGTGACTATGAGTGAAAAACAATTAGATATTGTGACAATGCAAAATGAAAAAGTGAAAAATCCAAAAATGCATTTATGCCTTTTAGTTTTTTCTTCCGAAGACGGGCGCGTTGAATATGTAGAATGGCCGTTGCCGGTTTATCGGGTAATGGGCATTGATTCCCGATTTTCTAATTTTCAAGAACTAGAGCGCGACGATACCGGGCGCGAGATTTTAGACGTCTACCCCTCTTTCGAAAATACAAAAACCTATAAAGAAATTATCGACCGGTTTTTTACTCCTAAAAATTCCGCCGGCAACCGTCTTCATTTGTGCGAGATTCCAAGCGTAGAACTGATCGACGTTTTTATGACGTCAAAAGACCGTATTTTTAAAATCCATTCTCGTAAAATGCAATATATCCAACCGGGACCGCGCGGCGGGTGGCTTCCTTTCACACTGGACGAGGCGGCCGAGTTGATCTAGTAGTTTTAACCGCCGCACAAGCCCGCCTAGTGCGGGCTTTTTTGTGCGCTTTATTCGGCCGGCTATGTATGCGATTATATAGGCGGTTTCTTAATCAACTAAAACTGGAGTTTTAAAAAATGGAATCAAAACGAATTGAACATATCCAAGCCCCCATTACATGGGGCAACGCCGCCCGGATATATTGCGCGTGTATCGAAGGTCATGCCGATACCCCCACCGGCCGACAGGCGGCCGTTAACGCCCGGGAGGATTTGATCAAGATGGGCCAACAATTAGACAAGTGTATTAACAAACTTAAAGACGCGGGGCTGGTGTAATGAAAATAAAACGTAGCCGAATTATTAACGAACAAGCTTTGCTCATGATTGAAAAGGGCGGGTGTCTTGTGTTCACCGGTTCGTTAACGGGCGATCATAGAATTGCGGCCGATTCTAGCCCGGAGCGAATAGCCGCCCATTGGGAAGGTTATTGCTTTGCCGCCGAACATCCATTCTCGCGCCGTATAAAAGCCCGTCGAGGTTACTCGCTACGATAGCCGCCCAACGTCTTTTATAAGCCCGCCCGGTGCGGGCTTTTTTTTGGGCTTTATTCGAGCTTCTATCTATGGGAATATATGCGCTTCTTAATTAACTAAAAGGAAGTATTAAATGAGATATGAAAAACTAAAAAATGTTCCCCGGGGGGAATTCCTAAAAAGGAAGCCCGAGCACAATAAGGTTTACACCCGCGGCGAGTATGATCGAAGTTTTAAAAAGTACCGGATAGACGATTGGGACGATATTAGCCGCGATATGCTAGTTGACGGTGACAAGCTCGTTTGGGTGGGCTTCACTTTCTAACCGTCCGACGCTCCCTAAGCCCGCCATGCGCGGGCTTTTTTTTGGCCCAAATAAATGAGTACAACCGGCCCCCGCCCGCCTCCCGGGAATGGGGGCAAACGTACCGCGCACCGCGCACCGTGTCCGGTGGTTTGAACTTCCCGGTTCCCGAACCGCGCACCGTGCCCAAATAACCGCGAGCCATACCGGCGAGCCATGAACCAAACACCGCCGCCCGGGCACCGCCCGCCACAAACTAACGAACACAAACCGCCCGCAAGTAAGCCCGCAAACCGCGCACCGTGGGCCGTGTACCGTTTTGTTATGCTCGGGTCCCCCGGACAATAGAGGCTAACCGCGGCCAATCGAGCGCGAATTTTTCGGGAATTTCCGCGCGACGTGGGGGCCCTTGTACGGCACGTGTACTGGTGCAAGTTTTTCGCAAACAATCACCTAAAAAATCAAACGGCGTTTACTGTTTAAAAAAAGCTGTTATTTGATCCGTTTTTTGGTATAAGATTCACCGCATGGAGAAAGCCGTTGACAAAGCCAAGGGCCGTGGGAGACCCCGCGTTAGCGAAGAAACTCGACTAACCGGCAAGCAAGTAAAGTTCGTGGAGCTTGTAGCAACCCGCGAGGGCCAAGACACGTTACAAAACTTAGCCGTAGAAGCGGGTTTCAGTGCCCGTGGCGCAAATGTCAGGGCTTACGAGCTTTTAAACCCCAAAATCAGTCCACACGTCTGTAAGGCGTTACGCGAGCGCAGAGAGCAACTTGCTCAAAAATACGAAGTCACTTATGCGAGGCATATTCGCGATTTACAACGAATCAGGGACGAGGCGTTAGAGAACGGTGCATATAGTGCCGCTGTCCAAGCTGAAAAGGCCAGAGGTCTTGCCCAGGGTAATATTTACGTTAATAAAAGTGAAATACGTCACGGCTCCATAGATCAGATGAGCAAGGAACAAGTTCAGGAAGCACTAAACGAACTCAGGCGTCAGCTTGGAGAAAAGGTGATTGATGTCGAACCAGAGCGAATCGAAGTTTTGGAAGACGTTAAAGTGGCACATTGAAAAATCCGGGGCGAATGTAGTACTGACGCGAATCGAAAATTCGCAAACCCCCGGCATTCCTGATCTGTTGCTGTGCGATGAAAAGAAACGTTTGCATTTAATCGAGTTGAAGGTTCTGAAGGGCAATAAAGTGTTGCTCAGTCCGTTTCAGGTAAGTTTTGCCACACGGCACATGGGTTCAAAAGTTTGGCTTTTGGCTCAAAAATGGGTAAAAGATACCAATGAACTGTATTTGTATCGATCTGAACGTGTGTTACGAGTCGCGGACAAGGGCGTTGCGGAAGTGAAGCCTGATCTTTTATTTACGTTGCCGTTAGATGTGGATAAATTTTTGAAGTTTTTGGCGGATTCTTAGGGACCCCTATGAGCCTGAGTCTGGAAACGGTAGACGAAACTCAAAAACTGCGGCTGGAACTGCGTCTGAAGCAGTTAGAAAAGCTTGAAGCTTGTCAAAGTGAATTTATTCCATTTGTTCGAAGTATGTGGCCCGGTTTCATTGCAGGGCGGCACCACTACATTATTGCCGAGAAGCTGGAAGAAATTGCGAGCGGCAAGTTAAAACGTTTGATCATCAACATGCCTCCGCGGCACACGAAGAGTGAATTTGCATCATTTCTCTTTCCTGCGTGGATGATCGGCCGTGATCCGTCGATGAAGATCATACAGGCTACGCACACGACTGAACTGGCCGTGAACTTCGGCCGTAAAGTCAAGAACCTTCTGGAGACGGACGAGTATCATGATATTTTTGAGGGAACCCAGCTATCGGTAGATAGTAAGGCATCGGGCAGGTGGGACACGAAATCGGGTGGTATGTACTACGCTGTGGGCGTTGGTTCGAACTTGGCGGGCCGTGGTGGTGATTTAATTATCATTGACGACCCCCACTCGGAGCAGACGGCAATGTCGGCCAGTGGTTTTGAAAATGCGTGGGAGTGGTACACCGCGGGTCCCAGACAGCGTTTACAGCCGGGCGGAGCGATAGTTCTGGTACAAACCCGGTGGTCCGAGAAAGACATGACGGGAAATCTGATTCGTCAGATGACTAAAGATCCGAACGCGGATCAGTGGGAGGTAGTCGAGTTACCTGCCATATTACCGAGTGGCGAGCCGACGTGGCCTGAATTCTGGAAACGGGAAGAACTGGAATCGGTCAAGGCGTCGATACCGCCCTATCAGTGGAACGCGCAGTATCAACAGGCTCCGACCTCGGAAAGTCTGGCGATCCTGAAGCGTGAATGGTGGAACGTGTGGGAGGGTGAAGGCATTCCGAACCTTCAGTATGTGATCCAGAGTTATGATACGGCGTTCTCGAAACGCGAAACAGCGGACTATAGTGCGATTACGACTTGGGGGGTATTTTACCCCGAGGAGATTGGGGGCCCCGCGCATTTGATTTTGCTGGATGCGAAAAAGGGCCGCTGGGATTTTCCTGAGTTAAAGGAGATCGCGCTGGAGGCATACAAATATTGGGAGCCAGAAACGGTAATTATTGAGGCAAAAGCCACAGGGACCCCTCTGACCCACGAATTACGGCAGGTTGGCATCCCGGTGGTAAATTTTACGCCGAGCAGGGGTAATGATAAACTTTCTCGGGTTCATGCTATCTCTCCGCTATTTGAAGCTGGTATGATCTGGGCTCCGGATGAAACGTGGGCGCATGAAGTAATTGAAGAATGTGCATCGTTTCCGAATGGGACGCACGATGACCTGGTGGATAGTACCACTCAGGCGTTGATGCGGTATCGACAAGGTAACTTTGTAAGTCTGCCTAGTGACGACTGGGAAGACTTTGGGAGTGGGCAGACAATGATATCGGCAGCAGCGTATTATGGCTGAACCAAAACCTACCTTTGCGGAATTGTTGGCGCAATACGAAGAATCACGTCCCAAGGCGCTCGACGAACGGTTCACGCAACCTGTTCCACCAGAAGCGGGTCCGTTTCAACAAATCGTCCCAGAAGAAGAAACTTACCGTGACATGGCCGAAAGGACTCTGGCGGGTGCTTTAGGCGATGACCGACAAGCGTTCCGTAGAGCCGGTAAATTATTAGATACGGCGGACCAGTTACCTATTCTTGGTGATGCTTCTGCTGGAATTGACGTGGTTCAAGCGATCAAGGACGTTGACCCCGTAGGCATTGGTATTGGAGCGTTAGGAATGATTCCCGGCGTAAACCGAGGTGCAATACGTGAAAATGTGCGTAACTTTTTTAGCAGGAAAACCCCAAACGAGCGGGCTTTAGAGTCTCGTTTAGCTTTAAATATTGACCCGGAAGCCCCGGAACTAAAAGAAAGACTCCTCAGAGCGCAAAACATGGGCTTTGATATTTCAACACCGTATTATCACGGCACTTCCGACGATCATATGGAAACGATAGTAAATTTAGACCAACCCCAAGGCATAGAAAAATTTTTAGGTAGGGGAGAGGAGGTTGTAAGACCGTCCGTTTATTTTCCAGAAGAAAATAAAAAAGTAAGATCGCAAGGAACCTTTTTTTCTGCTAGCCCCGATATATCGTCTACTTACGCTGTTGGAAAAGAAGGTTCAGTCAACTATCCGGTATTTTTAAATAAAACTGAGTATCTTCGATTTAAGCCTTCTTCTGTGGATGATCTTGGTCAGCCTGTTTCTAAAGGAGGAAAGCCCTCTCATTTTTCTAAAGTTCCGTTAAAAGACATGGTGGTAGAGTTTCCTGACGGAAGGTCGGCAACAGTAGAAAAGGCTTTTCCAAATTTACTACGACTGATAGCCCCCTCCCGAAAAGATTCTGGTGAAAAAATCGAAACAGTAGTAACAGACGCGCATTTTTTAGCCGAAGTAGCTAAAGATGCCGGGTACAAAGGCATGATCTTAGAAAATACGATGGATATTGGGGCGGGCCGAAGTATTGCTGTAAACCCTAAAAAGTTAGAAGAGTCGCATGACGTCATAGTCGTCATTGACCCGTCTACCGTTCGATCTGTTAACGCTGAATTCGATCCCGCAGCCAAAGATTCTGCTGAGATACTCAAAGCAAAAGGTGGTATGGTAACCAACATGAATAGACCAGTTATGTCACGCGGACTGTCCAATCTGATCCGTAACTACAGTCAGGGACCCCTAGCACGACTAGATGTTCCACGTGAAACCGTGCAGGGGATGTTTGAGGGTGGTATGCCACGTAACCTTAACCCCTTTGCCACGGGCCGTGAACTAACTGAAAGGGAAGAAGAAGTGCAAGCCCAGATGGCTGCAGAGGCGTTAGCTGACGATGCGCCGTTACCTCCTATCCCTTTGAACCAAGCGCAACAAAAAGCCTATAGGGCTGGCTTGTTACAAACCGCGGATCTCGGTTATGGCCGTCCGGAAAATAACGAATTTTTGTACCTTGGAGACACGTCGGCAGATCCTTATGTAGCCCCTGTTAGCTCTACGGTGACACAATCTCAAGGCACGTCGGGCACCGGCGATACCTCCCCTATCGAAGATAGTCCTGCTAATCCTCCGATAAATACGGGCAACCAATTTATTGCCAGTGACCCGACAGTACCGTTTACTTTTCCCGCAGTAGTGGAAGACACGACAACGGAAACGACTACGACGCAGCCCACTAGTCAGACGACTACGACGCAGCCTACTCAACAAACAACTACTACAACCACTCAACAGCCAACGGACCCCAGTCTTGTAGGAACGGGAAGGACCCCTGACCAAGTAATGGCAGACAGGGCGGCAGAAGAAGCAGCGGCAGCCGAGGCTGAACGTATACGGCTCGCGAACCTTGCAGCACAGGAACAGTTGGCTGCAGAACAGTTAGCGGCCCAGCAGCAGGTAGCACAGGATAATTTAGTGCCGTTGCCTCCTGTAGATCCCACTCCAGCAGATACGTTGGATCAGGAACTGGCACAGGAGTTAGCGGATCAAGCGACCACCCAGTTGGCTGCGCAACAGAATTTAGACACGCAGGTCCTTGGGGCAGAACAACTTGTAGACCAGCAAGCGGCAGACCGTGCGTTATTAGAGGCGCAACTGGCTAACCAAGACGACCCGACGGCCGTGTTCCAAGCACCCGCACTAACTGCGGTTGACCGAAGTTCTTTTGGGGTTCCCCCGGCAGAAGGTACGCAGGTGATCGATCCAGACGCTCCAAACTTCTTGGTGGCAGACAAGATTGATCCCTACACCACGGGCTACGCGCCTACGCTGGGTATGAACATTAAAGAAACGGTATACCCTTACCAGGGTATGACGCAGGAAGAAATGGAAAAACAAGGCGTCTATCAGGCAGAGGTGTTCCAGCCTATGCCAAAACTTAGCTTTGGTAGCGGAAGTCAAGAAGGCGAGGAAGGTGAAGGTGAAGGTGAAGGCGACGAGGAAACAAGAGAGTTGTACCCTCGTTTGCAGTTTGGTTCACAAAAGACAACTGGTAAAGGTCGTTATGTTACAAATCCGGTAACGGGCCAGTCTATATTTATTCCTGACTATGGGGATATTACGGTCAACACTGAAAACCCGGAATCTGAACCGGGCCAGTATGGTTTACGAGACGAACAACGTTACCAGTGCCCCGCATACTACACATTGGCATTTGAAGGCGGTAAGCCCTATTGTAAAAAAATAGACAAGTCGCAGTGGCCTTCTGGCGGTAGACGACGTGCTCAAGTTAATAACCTTCCTTCGAGGACAGCCGTCTCGATCATAGAACCAAAGGAAGCGGGCGCAGAGACTCGGGAAGGTTACGCACAAGGCGGCCCCGTCCAAAACTTTAATTATGGCGGGATGGCTTATCAACGACCAATGCAAGGTCCTTTTGGTCAACCTTTGTTTCAGCGTTTTCAAAACACAAGTTTTGTACCACCGCCTCAACCACAAAAATCACCCGGCATATTGTCTCAGTTAAAACAAGAAAATCCGGTATCAGATTCGTATTATGAAAGCCCGCAGTTTCAAGACCGTATGGCTAGAGCAGGCCAATTGATGGGCGTTGGACCGACCCCTGACGTATCGATGGGCGACATAAGAACCCGAGGACCCGAATCTTTTGGTCAACTGGGTCCGCCCCAACAAATAGGGCAGGTAGCCGAACCCAATACGCAACAACTGGCAAGTCAGTTACAGAACGTGACACAGCAGGTTAACCAGTTAAGCTCCCACTTGGGCGTAGGTGGCGGGGGACAGCAACTTATGGCGCAAGGCCCGTCTCAATACCAACCGGGGGGTTTGCAGGGTGGCATCGGCGGGTTATTACAAAATCTTAGGCCGGGACCGCCTCCTCCTCAATACGCAACAACGGGTCCAGTACGTCCTCCTATGTTCCAAACTTTTAGGTAAATAATTATGGCAAATGGTGATAGACCCCCAGTGTCGTTGATGGATCGTGAAGGCGGTATGCTGTCCGAAGAAGACGTTGAAGCAGTAGAAATAGAAGCCTTACCCAACGGGTTGGCACAAATTACCGATGTAGAAGGCATCGAGATTATACAGGAAGACGATGGCGGAGCTACTTTAGACTTTGATCCGTTCCGTAATCGGGAACGAGAAGACGATTTTTATGACAATCTGGCTGAATTTTTGCCAGATAAAGTCCTGCAAAGCATTTCTAATGACCTGTTAGAGCAATACCATTCTAATAAAGCGTCCAGACAAGATTGGGAAGATGCGTATTCCAACGGTTTGGAGCTTCTTGGGTTTAATTACGAAGAACGCACAGAGCCGTTCCGGGGCGCTACCGGGGTAACACATCCGGTTTTGGCCGAGGCCGCCGTACAGTTTCAGGCACAGGCGTTTAATGAATTGATTCCGTCCGATGGCCCGGTTCGAACAGCGGTCATGGGCACTCAAACCAACGACAAGATTGAGCAAGCCTCGCGTGTGCGGGACTTTATGAACTACTACATCACTACCGTGATGGAAGAATACACGCCAGAAGTGGACCAAATGCTATTTTATCTGCCTTTGGCGGGCTCTACATTTAAAAAAGTGTACTTTGACGACGCTTTGGGACGCCCTGTTTCCAAGTTTGTACCGGCAGAACACTTGATTGTGCCCTATGAAAGCAATGATTTAGAAACCTGTCCTAACATTACCCACGTAGTTCGCATGTCGCTTAACGATTTGCGTAAACAACAGGTCAGTGGGTTCTATCGAGACATCAAAGTACTGCCGTCCCAGCCAGAAAGTAGCAGTTTATCAGACGAAATTGACTACATAGACGGCGAAAAGCCTTCTGGTATCGATTACGACTGTACTTTGCTGGAGTGCCACGTCGATTTAGACATAGAAGGTTACGAAGACATGGACGAGGACGGGGAACCTACGGGTATCAAGGTCCCTTACATCGTTACTATTAGCGAAGACAACGGAAAAGTGTTGTCTATTCGTCGCAATTACCTAGAAGACGACCCGATGCAAGCCAAAATCCAGTATTTTGTGCATTATAAGTTTCTTCCGGGCTTCGGATTCTATGGAATGGGCCTGATTCACACCATTGGCGGCCTTTCTAGGACTGCAACGGCTGCTTTAAGGCAATTAATCGATGCTGGAACGCTTTCAAACCTGCCAGCGGGCTTTAAAGCTCGTGGTTTGCGCATTCGAGACGATGATGACCCCCTACAGCCGGGTGAATTCAGGGACGTAGACGCCCCCGGAGGCGTTATACGGGACAGTTTAATGCCTTTACCCTTCAAAGGGCCTGATAGCACGTTATTTCAGCTTTTAGGCTTTGTTGTACAGGCAGCCCAGCGTTTTGCCACGATAACTGACATGAAAGTAGGAGATGGAAACCAATCCGCGGCAGTAGGCACGACTATTGCGATGATTGAGCAGGGTGCGCGTGTGATGAGCGCCATTCACAAGCGTCTCCACTACGCTATGAAGGTTGAATTCAAGATACTTTCCAGGGTAATGGCTGAAAGTTTACCGCCTGTGTACCCTTATCAGGTGCCCGGAGCAGAACAAGCCGTCAAAGCAACCGATTTTGATGATCGTGTGGATGTTTTACCCGTATCTGACCCGAATATTTTTTCTCAAAGCCAACGCATTGCTTTGGCTCAAACAGAGCTACAAATGGCTATGCAAGCCCCTGAAATACACAACATTCCGGAGGTTTACCGGCGTGTTTACGACGCTATGGGCGTCAAAAACGTCAATCAGATATTGAAAGCGGACGCTCCTGACGAGCCGTATCCCAAAGATCCAGCACGTGAAAACATGGATGTGCTTGAAAATGTACCTTTACAGGCTTTTAAGGGTCAGGATCACATGGCCCACATACAGGCGCATTTAATTTTTGCAACGGGGGGCATGGCTTCTTCGTTGCCGCAAGTCGGGTTGGCTATTCAAAAACACATATTGAACCATGTGCAATTGATGGCAGAAGAACAAGCGGAGCAAACATTTGTTCAACAAAATCCAAATGTCACGCTGACCAACGCCGAAACCAACCAGCCCTATCAAGCTTTAGTTTCCCAGTTTGTTGCTCAAATTATGCAGCAGGTTGTCCAACTAGGCTCACAAATACAACAATCGGGACAACCGCAACAACAGCAAGGCCCCGATCCGTTAATTCAGTTGAAACAACAAGAGCTTCAATTGCGGTCTCAACAGGAGCAAAACGACGTAGCCCGAGAGCAGCAAGAAATTGAGCTTGAACGACAAAAACTTGCTCAACGTGAATCTAACTTCCAGCAGCGTTTGGCGAGCCAAGAGGCGCAAACACAAGCTAGAATAGATGCAGGTATCGAAAGAGAACTATTGAAACAACGAGGTGATCAATGAGAACAGTAAAATTTAATGGCGCTCCCATCAAAGAGCCCCCTAAGCCGTCTACAAAAGCGGAGATTAAAGGTCAAGGCAGCATACCTTATGCACAACCTAAAGAAGTAGCAACGCCCAACACCGAGTTTGCCAAAATTACTACGGGTAAGAAGCGTGGCATGGGCGCAGCAGAGCGTGGTGGCCGCTTTACTATTGCGTAGAAAACTGCGATAGTATCGGAGTTACTCAGACAGTAAGATACAGGAGAGTAGTTGGACGGTCTGGATGTTGTACAATTTGTACAAAAAACACTAAAAGGCCGCAAAGCCCAGATTCAGGAACTCATGACTGATGGTGGGATAAAGGATATGGAACATTACAGAGAGTGTATGGGTGAAATCAGAGCGTGTGATTACGTTTTGGTGGAACTTTCTGAAATGCTAAAAAAACAGGAAGAACAAGATGCCTGAAACGAATGAAGCAGAAGATTTATCTGATTGCTACGTCGCAGAAGAAGAAAGAGTTTTAGACCCTTCTTTAGTAGATAAAAGTGTTATAGAACGTCTCCCACAACCTACCGGGTGGCGTATTTTAATCGCTCCTTTCAAACCCGCCCAAAAAAGCAAAGGCGGTATTTTATTAAGCCCAAAAACCATAGAAGAAGATGTAGTACAGACGCAAGTAGGCTATGTCCTTAAAATGGGTCCTTCGGCTTATGCGGATAAGCAACGGTATCCGGATGGAGCATGGTGTAAAGAACGCGAGTGGGTAATTTTTGCCCGTTACGCAGGTTCTCGGTTTCGTTTAAATGGCGACAAAAAAGCTGCTTTTGGTAGCGAAGTTCGCATTTTAAACGACGACGAAATACTTGGAACTATTTTAGACCCTAACGACATTCATCTTAACTAAGGAACGGCACAATGGCAGAAGCAAAGCCCAAGCACGAAGCCGATGATGGTCAAATTGATCTGGAGTTTACCGAAGAAGCACAAGAAGTCACTTTGGAAGAAGTGGCGGATACAGAATCCGAGGAACCCAGTTCACCTGAACCGGCAGCGGAACAAACCGCAAGTGAAGACGACGTTGAACAGTACAGCAAGTCTGTTCAGAAAAGAATTAATCAGCTTACTAAAAGATCACGAGAAGCTGAAAGAGAGCGAGAAGAAGCACTTCGTTACGCGCAGCAGATTCAATCAGAAAATAGCCAGATTAAACAGCGTCTTCATAACCTGGATAAAAATTACATTGATGAATATGGTAATCGCGTTGCTTCTGAAGCCGAACGGGCAAAGGAAGAACTCAAGACTGCGATTGAAACTGGCGATACGGATCGTCAGTTGGCTGCGCAAGAAAAAATATCGCAATTAGCGGTAGCCAAAGATCGTCATGCGCAAGCGGCTGCGCAGCGTGAAACACAAGCTGCACAATTTGAGCAGGAAGTACAACAACCTGTTTACCAACCAGCACCTCAACAACAGCGGCCTGACCCAAAGGCTGAAGACTGGGCAGAAAACAACAGTTGGTTTGGCACAGACTCCGCTATGACCTTTGCTGCCTTTGGAATCCACAAGGAATTGATCCAAGATAAAGGTATGGACGGCACCAGTGATGAGTATTATGATGCCTTAGATTCAAGAATTAGAGAGGCGTTTCCGCACAAGTTTGATCTTGAAGAAGACGCTACTCAAAGCCGACGCACTACGCAAACTGTTGCGGGTGTGTCTCGTCCTAAAAAAGGGCGCGGCAAGCAGGTTCGACTCTCCCCGAGCCAAGTCACTATTGCCAAACGATTGGGAGTGCCACTTGAAGAATACGCAAAATACGTGAAGGATTAAAAATGACAGATTCTGATAATGAAACAATGGAAGCTATCAAAAAAACCTCTCGCGCCAAGTCATCGAGAGCAAATACGGCTAGGCGTAGGCCGTGGGCTCCACCGTCGAAATTAGATGCACCGCCCGCACCTCCGGGGTTCAGACATCGTTGGATACGTGCCGAAACTCGTGGCGTAGAAGACACGAGTAATATAACCGGCCGTTTACGCGAAGGTTATGAACTGGTCCGAAAGGACGAATATCCGGATTTTGAAGCTCCTGTATTGGAGACGGGTAAATATGAAGGTGTATTTGGAGTTGGCGGATTGCTTTTAGCTAGAATTCCGCAAGAAACAGTGGACGAAAGAACGGCTTATTTTGCATCAAAACATGCAGATCAGGTCGAAGCTGTAGAAACGGATATTTTACGCGAAAATGCACATTCCACGATGCGAATTGACAAACCTGACCGTCAATCTCGTGTTACTTTTGGTGGTTCTCGTAAGTAAGGTTTTAGGAGACTAATATGGCTAATCAGGAAACCGCTTACGGTCTGCGTCCAATAGGACTTACAGGCAGTGCCGCAAATTCTACAGGTGTGACGAAGTATGAAATTGCTTCTGACAACACTAATGCCATTTATCAATACAGCTTAGTAATCCCTCTCGCCGCTGGCGTGATTGATCAAGCTGGTGACACTGCGGGCGGTACTACCGCTGCGCTGGGTGTTTTGATGGGCGTAGAGTATGTGGACTCTTCCTCAAAGAAGACCGTATTCAAAAATTACTGGCCCGGATCTAACAACGCAAGCGTTGACACGAATCATCCTGTCAAGGCACTTGTTGCTGATAATCCGATGCAAACTTTCCAAGTTGCAAGCGATGCGACTTTAACTGATCGCGCTACAGCACTTGCTGCTGTTTTCGCTAACGCAAGTTTGGGAACGTCTGCACGAACGGGCTCAACTGACACTGGTCGATCTAATTCGGCGTTGGGTGTATCTACTATTGCAACCACGGCTACTTTGCCGCTTAAAATCATGGGTATTGTCGATGACGATGCTAACAGTGATTTTACTGCTGCAGGTATTCCTTTGATTGTAAGAATAAATGCACACTACAACTCACCGAACGCACGATTCGACTCTCAAACCACTGCCACAACAACCGGCATATAAGTTAGGAGGTAATCATGGCTATTACTCGCGCACAATTGGCGAAGGAGCTTGAACCCGGCTTAAATGCTTTGTTCGGGCTGGAATATGATCGTTATGACAACGAAAGTGCTGAGATTTTCGAAGAGGAATCTTCTGATCGAGCATTTGAAGAAGAAGTCATGCTTTCAGGGTTTGGTACTGCTCCAGTAAAAGCAGAAGGTAACGCAATTTCTTTTGATGACGCGCAGGAAACATATACTGCTCGATACACTCACGAGACAATTGCTCTTGCTTTCTCGATTACTGAAGAAGCTATCGAAGATAATTTGTATGACCGTCTTGCTTCTAGGTATACACGTGCTCTTGCGCGTTCTATGTCTCAGACCAAGCAAGTACGTGCTGCAACTGTGTTGAACAACGCCTTCACGGCGGGTGCTTCTGCCATCGGAGATGGTGTTGCGCTTTGTTCTTCCTCTCACCCTTCTTTATCAGGTAACCAACGTAACCTACTCAGCACTGCTGCGGATCTCAACGAGACTTCGCTTGAGCAGATGTTGATTGACATTGCTGGTCTTACTGACGAAAGAGGACTAAAAATTGCGGTTCGAGGAATGAAATTAATTATTCCTAAAGAGCTTCAATTCATTGCAGAAAGAGTATTGAACTCTAATCTGCGACCCGGAACGGCGGATAATGATATTAACGCCAACAAGTCAATGGGTATGCTACCTGACGGTGCAGTAGTTAATCACTTCCTCACGGATACTGATGCTTTCTTCATCAAGACGGATGCGCCTAACGGCTTTAAGTTGTTCCAAAGAACTCCAATTAAAACAGCTATGGAAGGTGACTTTGACACCGGAAATATGCGTTTCAAGGCTCGCGAAAGATACTCTTTCGGTGTGTCTGATTGGAGGGCTGTGTTCGGAACTCCGGGCGCGTAGCAAAAGCATGGGGGGCAACATTGTTGCCCCTTTGTTTTTTAGGTATAGTTAGCTTTTATTCTGGGAATAAATAGCTTTGGCGACTGTCCCAGCAGACACTTACGAAGACGCTGAAGCAAATCCTTTCGTAAGGAGGTATTCAAGTGGCACAGTCAACCTTTTCTGGCCCAGTCCGTTCTCTTGCTGGTTTTATTAGTGCTGGTTCATCCAGCGTAGTTAGTTTAACCGCTGACACTTCTTTGACCGTAGCAGCTCACGCAGGAAAACTATTGTTATGTAACGATGCAGATGGCAAATTTACCTTGCCTTCTATTGTTACTACCACACCTGGAGATTCTACCGATCCTAACCAAACCAATAACTTAGGTGCAACTTTTACTTTCCTAGTAATTACTGCAGCTACAGATATGGATATTTTAACTGACGGTACAGACAAGTTTGTCGGCGGTCTTTATTTAGGCAAGAGCGATGCAGCAGGAAAGACTTTCTTTTCTGGGTCATCTAACGATGTCATTACAATGAACGGCTCTACTAAGGGCGGCATTGCTGGAACTGTGGTCACAGCGTATGCAGCGGCCAGTGCTAAATACGTTGTTTCAGGAACTGTTCTTGCTTCCGGCACGGTTGTCACTCCATTTGCTGACGCATAAAGGAGGTAATTTATGGCAGGTTCAGATGTTAAAGCTGTTTTTATTACGGCTGATACGCAAGCCTTAGATGCCGATGGAATCTCGACTGCTGCTGCGGTGGGCAACAACGCTAATTTAACCATTGGCGGGGCGCTTGCTGATAGTGGCAGTTGCACCTTTAGTTCAGGTCGAATAGTTACTATTTTGTCTGCAGGTGATGACTCTGCAATTTCTTTTACAGTTACAGGAACGGATGTAAACGGAGATTCCCAAACAGAGTCAATTACTGGTGCAAACGCAGGAACTGCAACGGGATCAAAGTATTTTAAGACCGTTACAGCTATTGCAGCCGTAGGCGATCCAGCGGGTAATGTGTCAGCAGGGATTAACAACTCTGCTGCAGACGTTATATTTGCAGGAAGAACAAGGCTGAAAGGTGCTTATATTGTAAACTCCGGTACAGCGGGAACTATTGATTTTTTGATCACTTCTCCTACGGGAACAAGTACGATGAAAATTGGCACCGTAGCTAGTGCAACGGTTACCAGAGATGTTGCCATCCCGGAGGAGGGCGTTCTGTTTACAGGCGGCGCTTATATACAATATACGCAGTCAACTTTTACCACTATGACCGCATTTCATGCGTAAAAACACGTGGCTACTGTAAAGAACGTAAAAAGGCTGCCTTCTGGACGACTAGAGTATCGTGGAGAAACGTTTTCTGGGTATAACCAGCCAAAGCGATCAAAAGGTGGTTCTAAAAAGTCTGTAGTTTTAGCTAAAAAAGGCGATCAGGTTAAGATGGTTCGTTTTGGCGATCCTGATATGACCATTAAAAAAAGCCAGCCCAAACGCAGAAAAAGTTTTAGAGCCCGCCATAACTGCGATACTGCAAAAGATAAGTTCACGGCGCGTTATTGGTCGTGTGAGGCGTGGTAAATGAATCGCGCCTCTATGCCAAAAGGACTGACCTATTATAGGAAGGGCGGCGGAGCTTCCAAAAAAAGCAAAGGAAGCAAAATCTGCCCCGCAGGAAAAGCGTGGGCAAAGCGCACTTTTGATACCTACCCGTCTGCTTATGCAAACATGGCGGCTTCTAAGTATTGCAAAGACCCTAATTACGCAAAAAAATCCAAACGGAAAAAAGCCTAATGGGCGAGTTAAAAAAATGGCGTGATCAAAAATGGGTGCGAATTGACAGCAGCGGTAATATCGTTGGTGAATGTGGCACCTCAAAAGACAAACAAAACCCAGACCGTTGTCTTCCTTTAGCTAAAGCACGTTCGTTAAGTAAGTCAGAGCGAGCAGCTACGGCAAAAAAGAAAAAACGGGAAGGGGCAAAGGGCAAAACTGTTGTTAAAAACACGAAGAAAGCAACGGTTAAAAACATGTCTCGTGGCGGCGGTGTACGGCAGGAGATTGCAAAAGGGTGCGGCGCGGTGTTAAACGAGCGTCGAAAAGTAACAACATATACGTGAGGTGGTTATGCCGGGTTCAAGAGTAAACATAGGTAACGCAGCCGTCAGGAAACAAAAAAACAAGGGCGGCACTAAGAAGAAGCGCATGATGAATAAGGGCGGCGCTGTCAAAAAAGGCCAGATGCAAAACAAAAACAGTCCTGTTAAGAAGCGCATGATGAATAAGGGCGGCGCTGTCAAAAAAGGCCAGATGATGAACAAAGGCGGCACGAAGAAAAAGCGCATGATGAATAAAGGTGGTGCGGTTAAAAAACTAACGCCATAGCAGTAAATGGCGTATTTACAGTCAAACATCCCGTATTTTAAATGTTGGGTGCGGCGGGAATATACGCACAACCATGAAAAATATCATGGCGAGTTTATTCATGCTATGGCTGTGGCTGTTACAACAATGCCTACTCGTTGCTTGTCCTTTCAAGTTATATTCACAGGGGCAGAAGTTGATACAGATGATGAAAACGTACACGGTGGCGCAATGTGGGCTAGAATGCCGATTACCGGTTTAATTGCTGATTCGGACTACGAAGGTTGGCCCGAACCTATGCCTGTTTGGGCAGCGCAACCTTGGGATTGTTCGTCTCATAACCACTCGGTTTATGTTCTAGATCGAGCTACCCCTTGCCCCTGGATTGCTAAAATAGATGGCGAGTTTTACCCGGCAAAATATTATTTCACTGTTGATTACGCTGAAAATGAAATAGCCGATGACCCGGCTCAACATAAACAATCGCATGTACTGGAGTTGTTAGATGCAGGCAAATGGACGGGTAATATTGTAGCATTGCCGAACAACAGGGTGCGAGTAACACATCCTGCGTGGTTTTCTACTGGCGAAGGCGCTCCTGACTTTAAACCTTCGCAGCACATTCATTACTCAAAAAGCGAGTTAGATTACACGTTGGACGTTAACAAGGTTTTTGATAACCTTTACTCTTCTGAAAAACCTGTTCGCAAACCGCGCCGTCGCAGGAAGAAAAAATAATGGCTACAAGTGGAAGCAAAGATTTTGAATTAGACGTTGCTGAGTACGTGGAAGAAGCATTTGAACGTTGCGGTTTAGAAGTTCGTACTGGTTACGATCTAAGAAGCGCCAAACGCTCTCTTAACTTACTGTTTGCCGATTGGGCCAATCGTGGATTAAATCAATGGACCATTGAAGAAGTATCCATAACCTTAGCTACGGGCATAAGAGATTACCCTGGTGGAACTTTAACAATGACAGTAGGTTCTTCTACTAGTTTTTCTGTGGGAGAAACTCTTACTGGGGGCACTAGCGCAGCAACAGCCAGCGTTACCAGTAAACCCTCTAGCACTACTTTGGCTATTACAATCCCTTCTGGAACGTTTTCTAGCGGAGAAACAATTATTGGAGGCACTAGCGGGGCGTCGAGCACTTTAGCAGCGGCGGTAGACTTAACAAACGTGCAGTCCACAATAGATATCTTGTCCGCAGTAGTTACCCGAGACAGCACAGATTTTGAAATACAAAGAGTAAGTCGCTCAAGTTTTCTTAACATACCTAACAAGTCACAATCGGGTAGGCCAAATCAATTTTTCTTAAACAGGCAGATAACGCCTGTGTTACAAATTTGGCCCGCACCAGATAACGATACGGATATTGTTAAATTTAACAGGTTAACTAGAATTGATGACGTAGACGCCTATACAAACACAGCAGAAGTTCCTTTTAGGTTCTATCCTTGTTTAACTGCAGGTTTGGCGTATTACTTGTCTATGAAACGAAACCCACAACTTATGGGGGCTTTAAAAACTATTTACGAAGAAGAATTACAACGGGCTCTTGACGAAGATAGAGATCGTGCTTCTTTACGCATAAGCCCTTCATACGAAACGTATAGGTCGTAACGATGGGAGCATTTGCTAGAGGAAAATACGCTTACGGAATATCAGATAGATCTGGTTTTCGTTACAAATTAAATTCCATGAAACGAGAATGGAATGGATCTTTGGTCGGACCAGATGAGTTTGACCCAAAACAACCGCAATTATTTCCTCCACCAAACGCAGACGACCCTCAAGCTTTGCGCAATGCTAGACCGGACCGTGTAGAGCCAACCGTGGTTGTAGTAGGTGTTCCCCTGGTTACCGAACGCACTTTTATTCCAGTACGGGGGATTGTTCAAGTTGGAACTGTTACGGTAGGCACAACGCAAACCGCCGTTACAATTACACCAGACAGCGTTAGTGGTACATCTGGGTTGGGTAGTGTTTCAATTACTACGAACACAGAAGTTGATGTGGCAGTAACAGGTGTAGCAAGTACAGCTTCGCTTGGAACAATCTCAGTAACTGCAGCGGTCACAACTTACACAGTGACTGTAGCTACAGGAACAAATTCTTATGGAACAGGCAACAAATTTTATATAGACGGATCAGTTAGTCCTACTTTAACTTTAACGGAGGGCCAAACATATAAATTTGACCAATCCGATAGCAGTAATAGCACTCATCCACTAAGATTTTCTACTACAGCAAATGGAACTCATGCAGGAGGATCTGAATACACTACAGGAGTTACAACAAACGGCACACCGGGCAGTTCAGGAGCTTACACACAAATAACCGTAGCTTCTGGCGCACCGACATTATACTATTATTGTACTAACCATAGTGGAATGGGCGGTACAGCTAACACACCTTGATAAAAAATGACTTGGACACTATCAACTTTAAAAACAGCTGTAAAAGATTACTGCGAAACATCAGAAAGCACTTTTGATACACAGCTGACTACATTCATACAGGAGGCAGAAGAACGAGTATTAAAAAATGTAGAGTTGCCGGTTTTCAGAAAAAATGTAACGGGAACGGCTACAAACAATAATACTTACCTATCCACTCCGAGTGATTTTTTAGCGCCATACAGTTTAGCTGTTATTAATAGTAGCGAATATAACTATCTTTTATTCAAGCACGTTTCTTTTATACGTTCGTATACCCCCAATTCATCGACAACCGGGGTTCCTAAATACTATGGTTTGTTTGATGACACCACCTTTATACTAGCTCCAACACCAGATAGTGGGTATTCTTTCGAGTTGCATTACAAATATCGACCTGCTTCTTTAACGGCGGGCGCAGACAGTGGAACAACATGGCTATCTACTAATGCTCCCGATTCGTTGTTATACGGCACTTTGGTAGAAGCAGCTACTTTTTTAAAAGTTCCGGAAGAAATCGCTCAATATGAACAACGATTTGGACAAGCTATAGCTGCTTTGAAAGACCTTGGGGAAGGTTATGGAGCTAAAGACGAGTATCGTTATGACATTTCCAAGGGTAGATAATGTTTAAAATGGCTGTTGAATCTAACATAGGAGATGTTGTTGTTAAAACAACGGAAAACAGAGGGTTAAGTCCTGAAGAGTTAGCTGAACGTGCTGTGGAACAGATTGTCAGCGTGTCTTCTTCAGTAGATCCGGTGGTTAGACAACAAGCAGAAGCATTTAAAAGTCGCATTTATCACGTAATTTTAGGTATTATTAAACAAGCGATTAAAAGTGATAGAACAACGCTTGCTAACGATTTTATTCAGCAGGGCCATCCAGAACTTGCTGATCTTTTAAGGAGACTGTAATGGCTATTACAACAGCTATGGCGACGAGTTTTAAATCTGAATTACTCCAGGGTATTCATAATTTTCATAATGGCTCTGGCGGCGGTACGACTACTACGACGGGTACAGGCAATACATTTAAGATTGCTTTGTTTACTAGCAGCGCAACAATGTCTGCATCTACTACAGCTTATGCAACAACTAACGAAGTTTCTGCTACAGGCACTAACTATACGGCTGGCGGTAACACGCTGACTAATGTAGATCCCACTACATCAGGTACTACAGCACTGACTGACTTTGCTGATACAACATGGTCTAGTAGCACTATTACTGCAAGAGGAGCGTTAATTTATAACTCCTCTACTACAGCGGGATCAGCTAATAGAGCAGTAGCGATACTGGATTTTGGAGCGGATAAGACATCTACAAGTGGTGATTTTACCGTTCAGTTTCCAGCAGCAGACGCTAGTAACGCAATTATTAGGATTGCATAGGATGTAACGTGTGGCTGATGTCAAGGTTGCATTTAGCGGATGGAATTCGTCCTCTCATGGATGGGGTGACGGAACGTGGGGTAATGGCGAAGGAGTGCCTGAAGCAACAGGGACTCTTGGCACAGTCACGGTCAACGGAGATACAAATGTCAGCGTCACAGGAGTTGCGGGAACAGGGACTCTTGGGTCGGTTTTTGTATCCGGTGTTGCGGATGCTGGTGTATCTGGCGTATCAGGCACTGGTACTCTTGGTTCACTTACGGTTACGGGTGCGGCAATTGTTAGTCCTACGGGAGTTGCGGGCACGGGAACACTTGGGTCAGTTACGGTCTCGGCTGACGCAAGCACTTCGGTCACTGGCGTGGCAGGCACAGGCTCGCTGGGATCAGTTACGGTTACGGGTGCGGCGACAGTCTCTGTCACAGGCGTGGCAGGAACAACAGGGCTTGGAAGCGTCACCGCGATTACAAGTAACACGATCCCAGTTTCTACAACAGAAATGGTCGGATCTGTTGGCGCGGTTACGTTTGATGGAGATGCGAATGTTACGGTTACCGGAGTGGAAGCGACTTGTACGACAAGCGGCGTTAATGTTTGGGGAGAAATTGACGATAGTCAAACAGCAAGTTGGTCGAGCGTTGACGATAGCCAAACAGCAAGTTGGTCAACAATTAATGACAGTCAAACACCAGATTGGAAAGAGGTAGCATAAATGGCAACTTACGTTAATGACCTAAGATTAAAAGAGATCGCCACTGGCGATGAATCGGGAACTTGGGGAACAAGCACAAATACTAATTTGGAGCTAATCGCTGAAAAATTTGGGACAGGATCGGAAGCTCTTTCAGACGCTAGTACAGCAACCATTACGATGGCTGACGGTGCTAGTGATGCATTTCGCTCTTTGGCCCTTACTCTGACAGGATCTCTCTCACAGGCTTGTACAGTCACGTTAGCTCCAAATACTCTTTCTAACGTATGGGTGGTTCAGAACTCCGCTGGCAACACAGTTACACTAAGCCAAGGCACAGGCGCAAATGTGGTCATACCAAACGGCGGTATCCGCATGGTAGCTACGGATGGTGCAGGATCAGGTGCAGCGGTTACTGATGTACTCGATGTATTAGGCGGCACAGGCAACGTAGGGTTGGGTTCAGGTGCGTTTGGCACAGGGCTGACTACAGGCACAGATAACGTAGCTATAGGTGAGGCTGCGGGTGATGCGCTGACTGGTGGAACTGATAACACTTTAATTGGTGATAACGCTGGCGGTGCATTGACAACTGGAGGAAGCAACGTAGCCGTCGGGTCTAGTGCGCTTCTTACTGAAGATGGAAATGGCAACAATGTTGCAATAGGGTTTGAAGCACTTAAAGTACAAAATGCTGGTGCGGAAGCCTACAACGTAGGTGTTGGGTTTCAAGCTGGTGTAGCAGTGACTACTGGTATTGCAAACACTCTTATCGGAGGGTTAGCTGGAGACGCTCTTACTTCAGGTAACTCTAACGTAGCTGTTGGAACTTACGCTTTAGGCGCAGATACTTTAGGAAGCAAAAGCACAGCTCTTGGTGAAGGTGCTTTAAACGTACAAAACTTTACTACAGCAACAGACGCTTACAACGTAGGCGTTGGATTTCAAGCTGGAGCAGCAACTACCACTGGTAAAACTAATGTGTTTGTTGGGGCAGGGTCTGGTGACGCAAATCAAACTGGAGAACTGAACACCTATGTTGGTGGATTTGCGGGTTCAGCAACTACAACCGCCTCAAGCAACACGGCTGTCGGAGCTTATGCGCTTGATGCCGGGACGGGAGAAAAAAATACAGCAGTGGGGGCAGGGGCTTTGGGTGGTGCATCTAACTCAGCGGCTAATAATACAGCGGTTGGATACGATGCTGGAAACTCAATAAGCACAGGCACTCAAACTGCTGTATTTGGGTATCAGGCTGGAGATTCAATAACTTCAGGAGGCGCACACACACTTATTGGATATCAAGCTGGTCAGTCTGTAACCACATCTGACCACAATACGTTAATTGGTCAAGCCGCAGGGTATAATATTTCTACTGGGGCGCAAAACACGATGGTCGGCTCAAATGTAGGTTATTACTACACAGGCACTAATAGTGTTGCTATTGGGCAAAATGCTATGGTTGGGCCAACTACAGGTGCTAGTGGTAGTGATAATACAGCGGTGGGCTATTACGCTATGCAGGGAAACAGCACTGGTGCAGAAAATACGGCTCTTGGATTTAAAGCCATGTACAGCAATACCACGGCTGGTAACAACACCGCCCTTGGAAGGCTGGCACTTTACGCGAACACAACGGGCAATTTAAACACTGCTGTTGGTGCAGCCTGTATGCAATCAAATTCAACGGGTACTCATAACACAGCAGTCGGTGTTACTGCTATGAGTCTAAACGAAACTGGGCTTTATAATACGGCTGTTGGATATAATGCGCTGCAAAATAGTGTAGACAAACACTACGGCACAGCGGTTGGATATCAAGCGTTACAAGATACTACAAACCACAATAACACAGGTGTAGGATTTAATGCTGCTGCCAATGTAACTACAGGAACGCAAAATGTTGCGGTGGGGTCTGCTGCTTTTCAAACAGCGACTACAGCGAGTCAATGTATAGCGATTGGATATGATGCTCTTGGAGATGGCAATAACGCATATTGTACTGTTGTTGGAGATCAAGCGGCAAGTAAAAACACTAATTCAAATACTGTAGCTATTGGCTACGCCGCTTTAGGCCAAAACACTACAGGCTCTTCAAACACGGTTGTGGGTTCTGCTGCTGCTTACGGAGCTGGTGTAGGTGGAGGAAACAGTGTTTTTGGTTACGCTGCTGCTTACTCAATAACCACAGGCACTAGTAATGTGATTTTAGGTAATACTGCTGCTTACTCAATAACCACAGGCGGTAATGCTATTGCTATTGGGACTGATGCTGCAAGAACAGGAAGTCCCGGCGGTAATGTAACAACGGGAAGTAACGGTATTTATATAGGAAATGCTAGTAATAATGCAGCCTATATTCAAATTGATTGGACTATATCTTCTGATAAACGAGATAAAACGGATGTCAAACCATTAGACCTCGGATTAAGTTTTGTTAATCAACTTGAGCCAGTTACTTATAAGTGGGATAAACGAGCGCAGTACCTTACGCCTGAAGATCTTAAAAATGAAAAAGATTTAGATACTGTAACGGCTGACGGAACCCATAAAGAAGATCAAGTTGATCTCGGATTCCTAGCACAAGATGTTGAAAAATTAGAAGAAGCTGCTGGGCATAAGATAGCAGATAAAACTAATTTAACGACTAATTTAACTGAGGATGGGAAACAATACGGCCTTAGATACGCTAAGTTTGTTCCAATTTTAGTAAAAGCAATTCAAGAACTTTCAGGTCAGGTTTCCGATTTAAAAGAACAGCTTGATAAATGTAACTGCGACTAGGAGACTAAAATGGCAGTAAAGAAAACCCTGATAAAAGCAATACCCTACATTGACGACGGTAAAGTTGTACGATGGTATGTAGAAATGCAATATGAACAAGGTACAGAAGGCAAAGCAGATTATTATACGTCTGTAAAATCAGCCACGCTTAATGCGGTAACTACGCATCCTGACGGAAGCACCACAAATAATTATACTGCTAAAGCTGAAGCTGACTGGTCTAGGGCTGATATAGAAAATATTTGCCCAATAACTAGGTGGGATGAAATATTTGCAAGTCAGTATGACTCAGTAATTACTAACCCTCCTAAAGAACCTGTTCCTGATAATAGCTATGTAATACCTAGCAGCTAATGGAGCCTCAACACTACAGTTTCCATACGTTACCAGCAGTATTTATGTTGGAAACACAGTTGTCTGAAAACATGGTAGGCACACTTAACGACTACCTAGACAAGCTGATGGTAGATGAAAATCGCAAGAGTCATGCGGGTACATTAGTAGGTCAGATAGCCCACGGCCAACAGCTTACAATGGATCATCATTGTGAAGAGCTAAAAGACTTTAATTGGACGATTCAGGGTTTGGCAATGGATTATGTTCAACAGTTCTGCGCTCATTCTGGTAATCCATTAACAGGAAAAAGAGAGGTGCTAACTGATGAGCTTTGGTCTGTGCATAGCTATGAACGAGATTACAACCCAATGCACGATCATGGGACTAAAACACTTATGGGAGTCTCTTGTACCACATGGACAAAAGTACCCCAACAAATCCTAGATCAACCTACAGCGGGAAGCCCAGAATACAACTTGTATAACGCATCAGGTAATGCAGATGGATGTTTAGCATTTAGCTATGGACGAAACAGTTTAATAGATGTGGAGCGGTTAGCTCCTCCACAAACTTTTGTAATTAAGCCAGAAGTCGGGAAGTTATTGATGTTTCCTAGCTGGCTAACACATACGGTTTACCCTTTCGAGGGTGAAGGTGAACGGCGAACAGTCGCTGCAAATTTAAATGTTTGGAAGGTAGAGGAAGATGGAACAAGACATTAAAGAAGTTGTAGATGCAGAAGTTGTAGAAGAGGCTGAAGTTGCTCAACTTCCTCCTAATCCTGAGATGTTAACTGCTCGTATGGATGAGCTTCGAGAAGAGATTGGTCAGATTACAAACGTAATCAATGCGAACCAAAAGCAGCTAGATACCTATGTAGCAGCGTTTAATTGGTACTCACAGCAGCTAGAAGCAGCTAATGCGGAGCAACAGTAATGGGTTTTATTGGGGATATCCTGGTATACGCTAGTTTATTTGTAACAATCAGCAGTGCTATTTGTGCAGTAACGCCTACGCCTAAAGACAACGAGTTTATGGGCAAATACATTTATCCGGTTATTGAAATGGTGGCTTTGAATATAGGCAAAGCAAAAGAAGGATCTACAACCAGCCCCGTTAAGTTTGTTAAAAGGTCTGATTAATGGCGTCAAAAAGATCACAAGGTAAAAACGTCGAATCTGAACAGGCTTTGTCTGAGTTAAAAACTCACCAAATAGAATGCGCGTTACGGTACGAACGTATTGAAGAGCGTTTAGAAGAAGGATCTGAAAAGTTTAAAAAACTAGAATTAATGATTTGGGGAGTGTACCCGTTTATGGTGGCGACTATAGTAGCCGCAAAGTTTTTATGACAGATGCAAGGCGCAATATTAGCTTTTATGTTAATAACCGTCATAGAAGGCAACGTGGCGCAAGGTTCGGAGCAAATGTTGTTTCGAGACATCCATAGATGTCAGCAATTTGCATATTGGATAGAACATAATTGTCGTGATGTCCGTTGTAGAGGAGGCATCAAACAACACAACATAACAGCGTATTGTAAGCCGGTGATGGCGGCAGCTAACCAGAAGTTTTGGGATTAAAAATGAGCATATATAGCGGTTTATTTTACATACAGGAAGAAAAACGATTTGCTCGATGGGACGAGTACATTGAGTTTTATCGACAGCAGCGGTTAAAAGAAAATGCCTAAAAAACTACAAGAAAACTCAGTTTGGGCTAAATATGATATCGATCAAGATGGCACGGTTAGTGATGAGGAACTAGAACGCGCCACTCAAATGTTAGAATTAGATCTCCGAGAAGAAAAGCAAGACAGCCAGCGCAGGATTGCGTGGGTTGCAATGTCTTCAATGGTTTTGTATTCATTACTGCCTTTGTTGCCTTTTGTACCAGAAGAACGTCTTTCAACCTTGTCTTCTCTAAGTGATATGCTGTTCCTTAGTCAAGCCAGCATCATAGGTCTATACTTCGGCGCTACGGCCTATATGTCACGTAAACCGTAGAGGTTTACCATGATCATTGAATCAGTGGCAGCGGCAGGGGCTATCCTGTCTACAATATCCACCGCCATAAACAAATTAAATGAGGTTGGAGATGGGGCCAGCAAAGCTGTTGAACTCATGCAAGGGTTTTCTGACGCTCTTGATGCTTTTGAGCGTGATAAGAAAGACTCTGTTATTAACAACCTTAGCTCACAGGAGCTTTTAAAATTGGAGTCAATCAAACACAGAAGAGATCAGTGGGAAAAGTCATTGCATGATATGTTAGTTATTCATGATCCAGCTTTGTTACAACGATGGGATGAAGCAAAAGCCCGTCAAAAAGCTGCTCATAAACGACAGATGGAAGCTATCAAAGCTAGGGCTGCTGCTAGAAAAAAGATGATTAGGCAAATTTGGCTTATAATGGGGGTAAGTGCGATTGGTATTCTTTGTGCCTTTATTTTAATCGGAGGGGTCATACTGATTTTTAGATAATGGGATTTAAACTAAGTGTTGGTTTAGGTATTGCCCTCGTTTTTTTAGCAGGGTCTTTTAAAATGTACTACGACAAGTCACAGGCAGAGCTAGATGCGTTTCAGATAAGGCTTGAACAATCAATTCAAAACCAAAAAACGCTTGAGAGCACCATTGAAGAACAAAACAACAACCTGAAACAAACCATTGCGAACCATGACCTCATGCTTGCGCAAGTAGAACGGCTACAGAAAGAAAACATCAAAGCGCAAAATGAGGTCACAGATATTAGAAAAAAGTTTTCTCGGCACTCACTCGATGTGCTGTCAGTCAGGAAGCCTAAACTTATTGAAAACATTATAAATAAAGGCACAAAACAGGTGCTAAATGACCTTAAAACAATTACCAACCCGTATCAATTTGATGAAACTAAGCCTGCTATTAATACTTCTGCTGGTTAGCGGATGTTCTATCTTTGGCTCAAGTCGGGATATTCCGGAAGTTGCTCCTGTCGAGGTAGTAACAGTTGTTGAAAAAGCCCCTGTTTATCACCCGCCTTTACCCAATGAAATAGTTCCAGTGCCGGTAGAGTGGACCGTATTGAACCCGGAACTTATGCAAACTTATCTTGATGATTTAAACGAAGGTAACGCGCCTACAAATGTCTGGTACGCTCTCACAACCAAGGGTTATGAAAACCTTTCTACCAACATGGCGGAAGTAAAAAGGTATTTGCGACAGGTGCTTAGTATCTTAAAATATTACCGAGATTTAGACGAAGAGGTGTCTAATGAAGATCAGTAAAGAAGGGTTAGAACTTATTAAACATTTTGAAGGCTGTGAAACTACCGCCTATCAAGACAGTGTTGGTGTATGGACCATTGGTTATGGGCATACCAAAGGTGTGGAAGAAGGTCAAACCTGTTCTATCGACGACGCTGAAACCATGCTTGCAGACGAAATGGACGAGTACGAGGGGTACATCAACAACATGGTCAAGGTTGATCTGGAGCAGCACGAGTTTGATGCGCTTGTTGCTTGGGTCTACAATCTTGGGCCAACCAACCTTGGCGAAAGCACGATGCTAAAAGTGCTAAACGGCGGCCAGTTTGACCGCGTTCCCAGCGAAATGAAACGTTGGAACCGTGCGGGGGGCCAAGTGTTGGAAGGGCTAGTTCGTAGACGCACAGCAGAGGCGTTAATGTTTGAAAACCTTGACTGGAAGCAAGCGTAATGGCTCTACAAAAGTTTTTATTTAACCCTGGAATCAACAAAGAAGGCACTGATTACAGTGCAGAAGGGGGCTGGTTTGACGGCAATCTGGTTCGTTTTCGTAAAGGATTTCCAGAAAAAATAGGTGGCTGGACCAAGGTAATACAAACTTCTTATAACGGAACTGGCAGGAAACTATTAGGTTGGGTTGATCTAGCTGGCACAAAGCTTCTTGGCCTTGGCACACGGACAAAGCTCTACATACAGGAAGGCACCAATTTTAACGATATTACACCGCTTAGAAGCACCACTAGTGCGGGTGACGTAACTTTTGCCGCGACCAACGGGTCAAGCACTATTACAGTTACGGATACTGCTCATGGAGCGTCACAGGGCGACTTTGTTACTTTTTCAGGCGCAGCGTCTTTAGGCGGTAACGTTATAGCAGCGGTTTTGAACCAAGAGTATGAAATAGCCACCGTGCCTTCCACCAGCACTTATACCATTACGGCAAAGGATACGAGCGGTGATACAGTCACGGCGAACGCTAGTGACAGCGGTAACGGCGGAGGTTCTACTGTCGGCGCTTACCAAATCAATGTTGGTCTTGATGTATTTGTTGATGGTACAGGATGGGGTGCTGGCACATGGGGCGGAGGGACGTGGGGCTCTACCAGTTCATTAACTAACCTCAACCAGTTGCGTCTGTGGTCACTGGACAGTTTTGGCGAAGACCTGTTGGCCTGTGTTCGTGCTGGTGGGATATTTTACTACGACAGCAGTGCAAATACCTTGGGCACAGACCGTGCAGTCGCTTTGACTGCTTTGACCGGTGCAAACTTTGCGCCTACTAAAGGCTTACAAGTTTTGGTATCAGACGTAGACCGACACGTCATCGTGTTGGGAGCAGATCCCATTAGTGGCAGTTCTCGGTCCGGTTCAATCGACCCCTTGTTAATTGCTTTTTCTGATCAAGAAAACCCGGCTGAATGGGAGCCACGATCTGATAATACTGCGGGTTCGTTGCGATGTTCTGCGGGTTCTGAAATTATAGGCGGCCTTAGAGCGCGACAGGAAACTCTAATCTGGACAGATGTAGCTCTTTATAGTTTACAGTTTGTGGGTCCTCCGCTTACGTTTGGCTTGAACCTGATTAACGAAGGCGTCAGTTTAATCGGCCCCAACGCAATGGTTAACACGCCCGCCGGGGTGTTTTGGATGGACAAAAAAGGGTTTTACACTTACACCGGGGCAGTTAGTCCGGTGCCGTGCAGTGTTCACTCTTACGTGTTTGACAACATGGAAGAGGGTCAAGCCTATCAATTTTTTGGGTTTTTGAATAAACAATTTAACGAAGTCGGTTGGTTTTATTGTGGTACTGGCTGTACCACTCCAGATCGTTACGTCACTTACAACTACGTGGAGCAATCCTGGGCAATTGGGTTGTTAGAACGCACCGCGTGGCTAGACGAAGGCATTGTTGCTTTTCCACGGGCTGCGGGTAAAGACAGTTCTACCCCTTATCTGTACCAACACGAGACGGGAAACGATAACGACGGGTCCCCTATGAACAACGTGTACATTGAGTCTGCCGACTTTGACATTGGCGACGGAGAACAATTTCAGTTTATCAGACGCATGATCCCAGACGTAAAGTTTACCGGCAGCAACAGCAGCCAACAAATTAACGTGGTGCTTAAACAACGTAACTATCCGGGCAATTCGTTGAGCACGGACCAAACAACAAGTTTTACCGCTTCTACGACAAAAATAGACATGCGGGCTCGTGCCAGACAAGCTGCTTTGCGGTTTGAATCAGACGATGACGCCAGTTCGGGAGTGCGACAGGGAGTTGGTTTTAGGGTTGGCGCTACCCGGTTAGATTTACAGCCTAACGGCCGCAGATGAGCAAGCTTTTACAGGGCCGATTACCCTTTGTTGTAGGGGAAAATGTGCCCCCAGAAACGTTCAATCGGACTGTACGTTTACTGGAAATAAGTTTAGACTCTTTTGATCCGGATTCTACTCCGCAGTTTACCGCTGCAGAACTTGATGAATTCAAGTTTCAGGCGGGAGATGTAATCTGGAATACGACTGTCGGGTCTTTGCAGGTGTACACTGGATCGGCTTGGGTCGAACTATCTTCTCCGTCTACGTCGGGGTTAAGCGCCACAGGTGGCATAGGAACTGTTCAGGTGATCACTGGCGGTTCAATAGTTGTGACATTATAGAGAGGGCGTATAACAAAAGATGGCAGAAGCAGCTTTAAAATACGACGAGTTCGAAGACTTTGATGACATAGAACCTGTCCAAATTCCCGCGGGTGGTATTGCAACTTTCCTAACAGCCCGAGAGGGTATGTTTGCTGACGATGACGACGATGAATTACCCTCTGGTGGTATTGCATCGGTTAAGCAAGTAGCCGACAAACTTGCTGAATACGGACGTTATGAAGACGAATACATGGTTCACGCTGCAGAAGGCGAAACGGTTATACCGATGGAGGTCTTCCGCAAAAATCCCATACTCAAAGAAAACATATTCCGACAAATGCGCGACATGGGCCTTGAGCCAGAGCGTTATATTGTTGGTAACGAACTGAATTCAATTAACCCAGTTACAGGGCAACCTGAGTTTTTTCTTAAAAAACTATTCAAAAAACTGGGCAAATTTCTCAAAAAAGCCGTATCCGTTGTATTACCCATTGTAGGAGCTATTTTCTTAGGTCCTTTGGGCGCTTCTTTGGGCAGCGGTATTGCAACCTTGATACAAGGCGGCAACCTCAAAGACGCCTTTAAAGCAGCAGCTTTGAGTGGATTAACGGCAGGTGCTATGAACGCTATTGGTGGCGGCATACAATCTGTCCAAGGCGGAGGTACTTTCTTAGAAGGTGCTAGAGCGGGCGCTTTTGGCGAAGGTGCTTTGACTAGAACTTTTGCTGAAGCGGGGACTGCTGGAGCCACTGCAGCAGGTACGCGGGCAGCGGAGTTAGCAAAGGTAGGCGGCGCTTCACTTGATCCTTCTAAATTAACGGTAGCTGACGCAAAAAATCTTGCAGATATTCAAGCCGCTGGTGTTTCTCAAGAAACTTTCAATAAAGCTATTGCAAGCGGGTCCAGTATTGCAGACGTTGCAAACGCGGCCCCCGAATTAGCTAAAGCACAACAATACGCCGCATTACAGGGAATGGGCGTCGATCAAGTTAAATTTGATCAGTTAGCAGGAGGTCAGGTTTCTCCGACCCCCGCACAACTACAACAGTCGATGATAACTGAAATGAAAACTGTTGGTGGTTTGACAGATGCTAATCTTCAATTAGCACAGTCGCGAGGTCTTTCTGTTGAGGATCTTTATGGTCGTTTCAATCAGGGTGGCTTAGACGCTGTATCTACGTTGCCGCCGCCGCGTCCTGTAGCTTCTGAACCTTTTACACAAGGACCTATAATAGATACCGCAACAGGCGAAACAATAGTTCGCGATCCAAACCTTCAAGCACGGCCCGGAGTTGTTGACGACGTATCCCAAGCGGGTGCTGGTGCAGAGGCAGCTACTCAAATTGCAGGAACTGCAGACAAACCTTTATTACCTTCTTATCAAACAGCTTTCGACAAGTTAATACCGGGTTACGGGGACAAATATAAATTTGATTTATTTGGTGGTGCCAAAGACTTGTTTTTACCGGACATGTCGGTAAGGGCTGCCGCTATTGAACAAGCTACCGCAGAAGGGTTAAAAAGTGGTACAACTGCTTTTTCTGCGAGGGTGGCAGAGCTTGTAGGTATTAACAAACCCGGAATGTTACGAAGGTTTTTACCGGCGATAGGTGCGATGGGCATCGGCAATTTGGTAAGCGGTCCTGAAAATCCCGAAGCTGTGGATATGTCTCAAGAAGGCATCAGCCAAGCTTTAAGTTTGTTGGAAGAAAACCCTGAACGTTATCGTTCGTTCCAAAACTTGCAAATACGAGGCGGTGGGCAGTTTTCTCCTTTTGAAATCAAACCTCTTTATAACGATCCTTTGGGTACCACCACTTACCAGTCGGTAGCCGATGTTGCTACTGGCGGCGGCATGAACATAGAAGATTTTCCACCACGCATAGGAAGAATATCTGGACCCGGCACAGAGACATCTGACGACATTCCCGCCATGCTGTCTGATGGCGAGTTTGTAATGACTGCTGAAGCAGTCCGAGGTGCAGGAAACGGTAGCCGGGAGGCAGGTATGCGTAATATGTATCAAATGATGAATCAATTTGAGGCGATGGCCTAATGGCAACTGAAGAACAAATAACCCGGCAATATGTCTACGAAGACCCGGCAATAGCTGCGTACAAGCTGGGGCTTTACCAAGACGCACAAAACTACATGAAGCAGATGACGGATGCGGGAGTCCTACCTCCTACGCAAGCCGTTGCTGGCATGACTGCAGATCAACTAGCTGCTGGGAATATATTAAGGTCCGGGATTGGCGGCTATGAACCTTACTTGCAAGGCGCATTGCAAGCGACACAGGCCGGGCAAGCTGCGATAACCGGCGGAGCGTTACCAGCGATACAGGAAGCTATGCAGGGACAACGCCTTGGCATGAGCACATTGCGGGATGCACAGTCGTTGGCTGCTGCCACCAGAGGACAACCTTATCAAGCTCGTGACGCAGCAATGGCTGGATTACAGGGTGCCGAACAACTCGGACGACGAGCCGCTTCGGATGCGCAAGCTCGTTTGGGTCAAGGTGCTGAACAAGCTAGGGCCTTAGCTGGTGATGTGGGAATCGGTGCTTTGGGCACTGCACAGGCGCTAGGTGGGCAACTCGGCGCAGCAACACGGGGTGGTCTACGGGCTTCTCAACGTGGGCAACGTGGGTTACAAGCCGCACAAGAACAATTAGCAGGAGCCTCTGCACAGTTTGACCCTTCTGCTGCACAGGGCGGCATTGCGTCCTTTATGGACCCATATACGCAACAAGTTATTGACGCAGAGCAGGCAGAGATTGCCCGTTTGGGTGAAAAACAAAAACAACAAGCGCGAGGACAACAAATAAAAGCGGGAGCCTTTGGAGGTTCCAGGGGTGCTATTCAGGAAGCCGAAATAGGTCGAAATGTATTAGAACAACAAGCACGAACCGGGGCTCAACTAAGAAGCCAAGGTTATCAACAGGCTGCGCAACAGGCACAGCAAGCCTTCGAGCAATCCAAAGGGCGACAACTTCAGGGTGCCGGTATGTCAGGCCAATTGGCAGGACAAGGCGCACAACTAGGCATGTCAGCCCAACAACAGGCTGCAGCAAACGCACGAGCGTTGGCACAAAGCGGTTTAGCAGCGCAACAGCTACGCGGACAGACGGGACTACAGGCCGGTGCTATGGGTCAACAGGCAGCCCTACAAGGCGGCCAGTTAGGTCTTTCAGCAGCGCAGATGGCGCAGCGCGGCGCACAAGCCGGGGGTCAACTAGGATTGCAATACGGTCAACTAGGTCAGGCTGATGTAGCACAACTTGCTGCAATGGCAGGACAACAAGGTCAAATGGCACAAGGCATCGGCGCATTAGCCGGTCAGGCTGGACAGCTTGGCGGCAGGTTGGGTGCGCTGGGACAAGTTCAAGCCGGTCTTGGACAACAGGCTCAACAGCAACGAGCCTTTGACGCTTCACAACTTATGGGTTACGGCGGCACTCAACAGCAGCAAGCACAAAACGTGCTGAATGCTCAGTTTGCTGCCGAACAGGCTGCCTACCAGCAACCGTTCCAGCAACTCGGATTTATGGCCGACCTAACTAAAGCGTTACCTTCCTCGCAAAGTGCCATATTCCAACAAAGCTCACCTAGTCCGGGCTTTGGTCAGCAAGTAGCTGGTCTGGCAATGGGGGCAGCCGGTTTAGCGAGGGCTTTCTGATGATGAGAGAACAACTACCGCAAGGACTGGAAAACCTGATTCAAAGCATCGGGGACATGCCAATACCTGAAAATGGGGAGGCCGACATTTCTATTAAGATTCGTGGAAACGACGTGATGGAGCGACCTATGTTTGCTGCTGGAGGAGGCGCAAATAAGTTCCCAGACCTGAGTGGTGACGGACAAGTCACGCAAAAAGATATTTTGATGGGCCGTGGCGTCATACAAAAACAAGCCGGTGGTCCTATTCCAGACATGCCGATGCAAGCGCCCGTTGAACCTGCGCCAGAACAGGTGATGCAACTAGAGCAGGTAGAACAACAGGCTCAAGCCGAAGGAGAACAGGTTGGTCTGGATTATTTAGCTAAAACTATGGACGGCATGGATGCGGCTGAAGATGTTGAAGAAATGATAAATGCCATGCGTGGTAACGAAATGCCACTCGAAGCACGGCGCATGGAACTCGCAGAGTTTGTTGGTCGAGACGACGCAATGGCAACACCAGAGACTGTGCTGGCTATGGTACAGCCCACAATCATGTTAAGTGAAGAGGGTGCCATGAACACGGGTATTGGTGACCTGATGCGTCAAATGACCGAAGATGTAGACATGGCTACGGAAGGCGGCGCACCTACCGATATGGGGGAAGGGCTGGGCGGCTTAATGATGGCGGGCGCACCAATGCCACAGGAACCGGTGCAAGGCTTTGCCCAAGGCGGTGCCGTAAAAAAGTTTTCCAATGGCGGTAAAGTAGCGCATTTGTCAGGTGGCAGCGGGGCTTTCGGAACTCTAAATCCTTTGTCTTTGATACAAGGTTATGGAGGCACTGATTTGTTTGCAGACTTAACGCCTATTGACCGCAAAAAACTAGCTGAAATGTATCCAGAGCGTTTGGCTTTGTATGAAGAAATCATTGGAGACACGGATACCGAAAGACAGCGTGGTTTTGATTTGGCGCAAGCCGGTTTTGCTTTAGCGTCTGGTGTTGATCCGTCTACAGGAAGAAACATTGCCGGTAGACCGTTCCTTTCACAATTAGGGTCTGCTCTCACTCCGTTTGCAAAGTCACAATCAGAAAGACTGGCGGAACAAAGAAAAACAGAAAGAGCTTTAGCTTTGGCCGCCATGCAAGCGACAGAAAAAGAAGCGTCTGACTTGAGAAGACAAACAGCAGAAAGAGGCACTCAGTTGTTGTCTGCTCGAATACAAGCTGGACAGCAACTGACCGGTATTGACGCAGATTTTATGAAGCTAGATAAAATCCAAGAGTTTACTCGTGGAGAAAACCAGCTAGATCGAAGTTTTAAAATCCTAGATAGAGAAGACCGACAAAGCTTCCAAGAGGGCATTTTAAGCAAAACACAAGCCCAAGAAGAAAAAATGAAACGGTTAGACGGAGATATTCGAAGCGCCTTATCCGCTCAAAACTACACGCAATCGGGGAAGTTACAAAACCAAGCGTACATGGAAAGCAGGGGTTTACTTGATTTAAAGCATGAAAACAACCTTGCGGCAGCTTTGCAAAATTTTGATTTTGACATGGGGTTACAAGCGGACCGATATGCGCGAGAAGGCGGGTTAATTCAACTACGCGGAGGTGTTCAAAGAGCTTTACAAGAGGCAGCACAGCAACATGCCATAGTCATGCAAGACGATAAACAAGATTTTCTTGCAAACGAAAGCGAATACGAAAGGGATTTGCGAGAAGATCTTGCCGAAGATGCAAACAACTTAAAAAGAAGATATGTTGACTTGGCCGAAGAAGAGTTTGTCTATAAACAAAAGCTAGGTCCCAGCGTAAAAGATGAAAGAAGTTGGTGGGCACGATTTGCTGGACAACCTGAAAAAACACAAGCTGCTCGATTACAAGACATTTTTGAAGAACGTAAGGCGTTAGAAAACCAAATGATTTCTTCAGGAATTGAATTAGACGAATTTAAAGCACGATCTTCTGCGTTTTTAACGCACCAAGGTCAGTTGTTAAGGTCAGAATTAGCAAAAACTAAAGAATTAAGCGGACTGCTAGAAAAGTTAATTCCCGCTGACTTAGAATACGGTTCTACCAGTGAACAATACCAACTAACTGGCGATCCCCGTTACCTTAGAGCTTACGCCGAAGGCCAAACAATACCCGGTTTTGAGTCCAGTATTAACGCCTTGTATGGCACAAGCCGACGAGATCCAGCTACCGGAGATATATTAACTCCATCTTTACCACCTGCTTTACGATCAGCCATGCAGGCAAGAAAAAATTTAGGGTTGGCTATTCCTAACATACCCGGTTTTGCAAACGGTGGCGAAGCTTACTTGACAAGACGCCCCGAAGGTCCTTTCCAAGAAGGAACTCTTTTCGATCCTATTACTGCTCGCGATGTTGGTGGAACTATGCCGATGGCGGCTGTTGCTGAAACCGAAGAAAGGACGTTCGATCCAAGGATTACTGCAGATGTTGCAGACATCACGTTGGCTACCGGCACACGTGAAGCAATTGGTGGTATAGTTGGGGGTGTCGCAAATTCAATAGCTAACGTAATTTTTGGTGGCGACGCAAGTCTTGGGAGAGACGTAAAACAAGCTCAAAAAGCTGTTGAAACGTTAGGAACGGTAGCCACGACAACATTGATGGCTGCAATACCCGGAAAAGACAATGTTGAATTGCAACGCATGTTAAAACAACTACAGGTTACTCCAGGTACATTTAATGTGCAGGATACCGAAGCGTTGGATTATTTCCGTATTGCAAGAAACACAATGGACTTAGGTATCGAAAATCAGTTGGACTTGCAAGAAAACGCAAACCTGACTCAAAAAGAAAGAACAAAAGTGAAAGAAGATATTGCTCAAATGAACGCCATAAGAGCCGAGTATGACAACGTTATCAAAGCTTATGAAACTAAACTGTTGCCGTCAGAAGACGTGTATAAAGAGTTAGACAAGTTCTTCAGATAACATGGCAATCCCACTTACTTATCTGCCGTCCACCTTAACTAGCACCACTAGTAACTTATCTCAAGAAGAAAGAGAGGAGCTAGAACGTGTTCGGGGTGCCTCAAAAGAACCGATTGACTTCGATTTTGGCGCGGCCTACGAGGAGCTGCGAGACAAAGGTTTTGACGAACGAGTAGCTGTTGACACAATTGCTCGTAAATTAGGCGAAAAAGCAAACTTTGATGTAGCCGGTGCTCGCAAAGCAGGTTTTACCAACGAACAAATAGTTGCCAAATTAATTGGCAGAGATCCCGATGACCTTGAATCTTCTCCCGGTTATTCTTTAGTAGAAGGAGTTGGTAGAGGAATAGCGTCGGGTGCTATACCCGGTGCGGCAGGTGCTCTTGTTGCTACAGGATTGGCGGCGACGGGTGTTGGCGCTCCACTTATCTTTGGTGGGGCGTTACTTACTAGCATGTTAGTCGAAGGAACAACCGGAGTCGGTAAAAAAACAGAAGACTTGTTGTTTGATAAAAGACAACTTTTGCCAAGCGAGCGACCTTTTGACGTGTTTGGCGAAGTACTCGGTGCCGCTGCAACATTTACCCCAATGACAAAAATTGCAGCTTCAGCGATCCCCGAAGCGGTAGATTTTGGTTCAAAACGATTAATGCAACGTCATCTGGAAAACCGGGTCAACACCCTTACACAAGAAACTGCGGCCGCTGCCGCTGGTAAAGCTCCGAAAGTGCCCGGTCAAGTCAAACGCAGGGAGTTTGCAGAAAAACTAGTTGAAAGTTTGGGAAAAACGGCGCGTGACACAAACATGGCGACTTTTACCGCGGGGGAAGTTGTGCTAAATACTATTCCTGCTGTTGCCGAGGCTTTTGCCGAGGCCATTGCTCCGGGTGATGATGCATTGCGATTCGGCTTTGGTATCACTAGTTCTGTCATACCTAATCCGGGTCTTATAGCTGCGCGAGGAGTCGGACAAGGAGTAAAAGCCGCTGCCGCAGACGTTAAAGACAAAGGGTTTGTTCAATCTGCAAAAGGCGGTTTCGGCGCTAGAGAAGCTATTAGCGACAGAAGAAGCAACGCTGCTGCTTCTTATTTAGCTCAAGCTTTTGAAAACTCAGGCATGGACCCGGCAAAGGCTGCCGATGAGCTAGATCGTTTGGTAGCCCAAGACCCCGAACTGGCACAGTTTTTAACTCCCGGTCAATTAGCAAACGACCCTCTTTTATTAATTTTTGAAGCATCTGCCCGTAAAAACAACCCTGTGTTAAACCAGCAAACCAAAAATGCTGGAGAAAAAGCTAACTTACAACTTGCGCGTTACATCACGGCTTTAAAAAACCTAGAGTTTCCAGATGATCGTTTGAAGCAAGAGGCTTTGACGTTAGCGGCTAGGCTAGAACAAGAAGGGCTTGAAAAAAATCTAATTAACTTATTGGATTCACATTTAATTCCTGCAGCGGCAGCAGCAGATCGTTTGCCTTTAGTCAGACAGGGTTTAACCGACACTGAAATAAAAATTAACCAAGGAACTATTTTAAAAGAAGCTGCACAAGAAGCTTTGAAACAAGCAAAAGGTGTTCAAAGAAAACTTTATGAAGAAGTTAACACCAACATTGAAATAGATACACGGCCCTTGTTGGAAGCTTACGCTCGTTTACGTTCAGAAGGTTTATTAAGTCCAGGTGCTGAAATAGACAGTGTTTTACTTAAAAACTTGAAAATTTTTGGTTTAGGTGCGTTGGACGATGAAGCAGCAAAGCTTAGTGCGCAACTAAGTAAACAAATAAAAACTTTACAAAATAAAAACAACACTCTGGGTAGAAAGTTTCAAGAAGCTGCGGAAAAAGATCCCGATGCGTTTGGTGAGTTTGATTTTCTAGTAGACAGCAGAAGAGGCCCGGAAGCAGCGGGTTACGACAAAAGACTTGCGGCTGTTGAAACGAATTTAAATGAAGATTTACCTCAACGCACTAAAAACAACGTATTAAAATTGACAAAACAAGCGCAAAACATGCGTTTGAACGATGCAAATATTCAAAGATTAGAAAACGAATTAACGGATTTAGCGCCACGTCTTGCGGATCTTGAACAACCGTCTACCGGAACTTTAACAGAGGTTTTGGCGTATCGACGGGATATTAGAAACCTGTTACGAGACAAAAGTATTGGGATTGCTCCGGGTGTAGATGTTGCTGTCATGAAGGTCTTAGAAGATGGTGTAACAAACGCAATTAATCGCATGACACAAGGTTCAAACGACCCGAACATGCAAGCGTTGCAAAATGCTGAGAACTATACAAAAGCCATGCATGACACGTTTTCTCGCAGTTTTGCTGGAGATTTGACCAGAAAGGCTCGTGGTGGCGATTTTATCGACGCCGACGTTGCATTAGAAAAAACGTTTGCAGGAAGCAATGCGTCTGCCTACAGAAGGTCGATGGATATTCTGGAAGCAATGCGTTTTGAAGGCGTTCAAGACGAAGCTTTGTTTGGCACAGTGCAGGGCGCAATGGACGCTTTTTTAAGAAATCGGTTAGCAAGTCTTTCAACTTCCGCAACTATCGTCAATCCTATAAACGGACAACAGCAAACAATTCAAAAACTTACTCCTGCGGCAATTGAAAAATTTAAACAGGACTACTCTGAAATTTTAAAAACTATTGACCCCGACGGTGTTTTATTAAATGACTTAAACGATTTAGATACGGCTCAAGTTGCCTTAGAAGCGGCGCTTAGTCAGACTTCTCAACGTTATAACACTCATTTAAAAGAGTCTGCACTGGGGCGGTTTTTAAAGGCTGATAGTGCAGAAGCAGCCATAAACGACGTTTTATCTGGCAAAACCCCCTTATCCGGGTTACAAAAAATTGCTCAACATATAAATCGAGCCCAAGATATAAGCGGAGACGAAATTAAAGATTTGCAAGAAGGGTTGTTTTCTGCGGTGTTGGGCGGTGCCATGACTCGTCCGGGCGTAACCAAACCAGACGGTACTGTAAACTTTTCTAAACTTTATGACATTCTTTTTGACACGGCAGCCACAAAATCAACAAACGGAATTACGGCATATCCTGCTAAAGGACCCAGCATTTATGACGTTTTAGAGAAAGCTGGGGGTGTTGGCGGGGCAGAAGTTGACAAGTTAAAAGACTTCTTACAACGCGGCAAAAACTTACAAGAAGCTTTAGACAAGGGTGTGGATGACTTTATAAATTTTGATGAAACGGATGCAATGAAAGATTTTGTTGCTCGGTTTGCTGGCGCACAAATTACTTCAGAATTGGCACGGGCCGTGGGAACTTCTCCGACTATTCAAACAACCGGCGCAGGTGCTCAACTATTAAGAAACCAGTTTATCAATGTGCCTCAAATGGTTTTTCGCGACATCTTGGTCAACGTATCCAGACCCGGAGAAGCCACTGAGCTTGCTCGTTTGTTGCGAAAAGGCGCTAGTCGAGAAGAACAGGGTAGAGGCTTGCAAAGAGCGGCCGTTGCTATTGCTCGGAACATTCTGGGCAGTCCAAGCTACTTAGCTAGTATCGGTGTACGAGGCGTGGCTCCTGAACCACAATACGAAACGACCCCTGAAGTTGTTGAGCCTGTAGCTCCTATTGCGCCACCAGCGCCACCAGCCGCCGCAATGACTACGCCAATGCCGCAGCAACCTGTGGGACAAGCTATGCCACCACCTGCTCCCACTGATCCCAATTTACGACAACGCTACGCAGCGATGTATCCTAACGACCCCATCTCTGGGTTGATCGAACAACAAGCCATGCAGACAGGTATCGGCACACTACCTAACTAAGCCACTCCTTGGTTTCTTCGCCCAACACCTGAGAAGCCAGACTAACCTTATTTTTTAATGCTTTGATGATCTTTTCATCGACGGTGTTTGGACTGACCAGATCGACATATAGAACGTGGTGTTCCTGACCAATTCGATGCGCACGGTCCTCGGACTGTAGTCGTATCTCAAGATCGTATGAATTATTGTAATAGATGACGTTGGTTGCTTCTGTCAGGGTTAATCCATAACCACCCGTCTTTGGGTTAGCTACCAGAAAACGCAAGTCCGAGTCCGGGTCTTGGAAGTCTTTTACAATCCTGTCCCGGTCTTCTTGTGCAGTTTGTCCGTAGAACACGTCCGACGAGTCATGCCCATACCGAGTAGCCAAGGCATCCGCGATACGGCGAATGTCCCAAACGTAAGATGCCCAGATAATTACCTTACCCATCATCTCGTCCACAACGTTAAGCATTTCGTTCGTTCGGTTGCTTTCAAGTGCTTGTATGTCTCCATCGTCGGTACGCAGATGACCACAACAAATCTCCTGCAATCGCATAATCTGGGTCAACACGCTTTGCGTAGTAGAAAGCTCGCCCGCATCTAACATAGCTAACGCATATTCTTTCATTTGTTTGTAAGCTTTTTGCTGCTCATTCGTTAACTCTACATTACGTGTCATATAAACTTTTTTGGGCAGGTCCAGACATTCTTCTTTCAATACCCTGTGTGAAAAACGCTCTAGCTTTTGATTCAACTCCTCCAGGTTACGGTAACCTGTAATCTGTTGAAAACTGCGGGCCCCAAACTTGCGCTGCTGCACAACAGCATAGCGACCCTGAAACGCATAATAAGATTCAAACCCCAACAAACTCGAACCAAGGAACTCACACTGTGCATACAGGTCCATTGGAGTTTTGGTTATGGGAGAGCCTGTCAGGATGCGCTTGTACTTGGCAACCTTGCCTAACTTGACGATGTTTTTTGTACGCTGGGCGTTACGATTCTTAATTGAAGTGCTTTCATCCACTACTACAAAGTTGTCCGGATTAACCTCAAGAAACCGTTGAGCCACCTTTGTACCTTTTTGTGTAGACAGAGCTTCGGTATTCATCACCAGAATGCGCAACACAGAGTTGTCTGTGCCCCTTGCGACTTCGGTCAGACGTTTCTTAAATTTCTGCGTCTGGTTTGGTTGCCATAACAGCAGGTCTACTTTAACGTGGTCTGACAAGTGTTGAGGGATCTCTTTGTTGACCCAGTTGCTGTATACCCCTTTCGGCGCAATAATTAAGGCGGTGTTAATTTTACCTTCGGTAAACAACGTACCCATCGTGTCGATTGCCACTTTGGTTTTGCCGGTGCCCATCTCCATAAACAGAGCGTAAGCGGGGGTTTGCCAAGAGTTTTCATAAGCCAGTTGCTGGTGTTGGTAGGGTTCTGTTTTAAATTCGTACATTTTCTTCTCTTTACTTGACATACGAGTATATGCGAGTATTCTCGTCTAGGGAAGTGTCGAAAGGCACTTAATTAAATAAACACGATACGAGGTACACGATGAGCGACCCATTGGATCATTTGGTTGAGGAGATGCAAGGCGACAGTAAAAGCGACTTGAATCTCCCGAATGACTCTGGACTTTCAAGCGTGGCGAAGATTGCGGATCAGATCGTAGCCAAGCAAACGGAAGTCAAAACTTTGGAAGAAGACTTGAAGAAAGCTAAAGCAAAACTGCTGAAGCTGACTGACGAAGAGTTACCTTCCGCAATGCAAGAGTTAAACATTTCTGAATTTAAACTCGGAGATGGTTCCCAAGTTACACTGAAACCGACTTACGGCGCTCGCATCAGCGAGGACAACCGTGACGCTGCGTTTGAATGGCTCCGACAACGAAACGAAGCAGACATCATCAAAAACACGGTGACTGTGCGTTTCAATCGCGAGCAGGATAACGAAGCAAAAGCTTTGGTGGATGACTTGATTCTTAGACAAATGACTCCTGAACAGAAATCTGAAGTACATCCCGGAACCCTGAGATCATGGGCCAAGGGCCGTATTGAAGATGGTAAAGAGCTAGACATGAATTTGTTTGGTGTTTGGGTCGGACAACGAGCCGAAATTAAGAGGACTTAGAATGGCGAATAAAGTAGCAGAAAACGAAGAAAAAGCAGTTGCGTTAGTGGACTCATCCCTGTTTGAGCAGGATGCTGGTGCGGGCATGGCAATGGAACAAGACGATTTGGCTCTGCCATTTCTGAAAGTATTGTCAGCACTGGACCCACTTATCCAAGAGGGAGAGATCGATGCAAAACCTGGTGATCTATTCAACACGGTGACCAACACAGTGTATCCGGGTAAAGAAGGGGTGCGTGTAATCCCGTGCCACTATGAGCGTCGGTTTTTGATGTGGGCACCACGAGGCTCTGGCAGCGGCGCACCTACCGGGATTTATGGCCCGGCAGACGAGCGACCTGAAACCAAGCGCGACGAAAACGACAACAAAGACTACGTTGTCGGTGGGGAAGGCGAGTACATTGATGAGACACACCAACACTACGTGGTGATTTTGGAGGAAGACGGTTCGTACAACACGGCCCTGATTCCAATGAAATCCACGCAGCTCAAGAAGTCTCGGAAGTGGAACAGCATGATTGCATCACGCACGATGACAAATGCAAAGGGGGAAGCGTTTCAGCCCCCGCGGTTCAGCCACGTCTATAAGCTGTCTACCAGTTCTGAGAAGAACGACAAGGGCAGTTGGCATGGTTGGAACGTCGAACTGGACGGTGTGGTTGAAGACGCGAATGTCTACCGAGCGGCCAAATCGTTTCATGAATCCATCCGAGGTGGTGAAGTGACGGTGAAGCACACGCAGGAAGACACTCAAGCAGACCGGGGCGACGACCCGTTCTAAACCGCAAATGGGCAGAGTGGTGTCCAAAGGCCCGGCATTTCGTCTTCAGCCGTCGGGCCACCCACTCAACTGGATGAATAATAATGATAGAGAAATTTAGCACAATTTTCGATGGTTTACGTTTGGCTTATGGCACGTTTAAGATCGAAAACCGCAACGAAAAAGGGAAAGCAACCGGCAAAGCGATGATCGTTCGCGAACCACGCACCGAAGCGACGTGGGAAGGACATCTGAGCGGCAACGGCCAGTCTGTTGGCATTATCCCAATCAACGAAAACAACGAATCTAGATGGGGTTGTATCGACATTGATGAATACAACTTTGACCATCAAGCACTAATCAAGAAAATTTTAGCGGCAAAACTCCCACTGTTAGTTTGTCGCAGTAAGTCCGGTGGGGCGCACGTCTTTTTATTCACGTCTGACTTTATCCCTGCGAAAGATATGCAGGACATACTGACAAGGTTGTCCGTCAGTTTGGGGTACGCGGGCAGTGAAATCTTTCCAAAGCAGGTGGTACTTAATTTAGAGCGTGGCGATGTGGGCAACTTTTTGAACATGCCCTACTACGACCACGAGAACGGTTTGCGCTACGCTTTCAAAGACGACGGTACAGCAGCCGATTTGGAAGAGTTTTTTACTCTCTACGATGAAAAAGTGCAGACGCACGAGCAAGCACTGGCTCTTAATGCAGACGAAGATGCGGCGAGTCCAATAGTAGACGGTCCTCCGTGTTTACAAATCCTGTGCCGAGAAGGAATAGGCGAGGGCGCAAGGAACAATGGCCTGTTCAACCTTGGGGTGTATCTGCGTAAGGCTTATCCCGAAACTTGGGACAGTGAGGTCCTGAATTACAACATGCAATTCATCAAGCCTCCGTTGCCTCTGGGCGAAGTCAACACAGTTGCCAAGCAGCTTGAGCGAAAGGACTACACCTACAAATGCAAAGACGCGCCTATCAACAGCTACTGCAACCCAGAGCTTTGTCGAACTAGAAAGTTTGGTATAGACGGGGCATCAGCGGCAGCAAAGATTGCTAACCTGAGAAAGTACAACTCGATCCCTCCGGTCTGGTTTCTGGACGTGGAGGGTAAACCCCTGGAGATGGACACTGACGATTTGTTGAATCAGGCGGCGTTTCAGCGAGCCTGTGTCGAGCAGTTGAACTTCTTACCACGGACCATGCAGAAGGCTGTCTGGGAAACCCGGATCAATACGCTGTTGGTTGAGATGTCCGAAACAGAGGGCTCGATCATCGAGGTCAGTCAAGACGTGTCAGTCAACGGCATCTTCTTTGACCATCTGGAAGAGTTTTGCACCGGTCATCAGGCGGCAGAAGAGAAAGAACAGATTCTATTGAAGCGGCCGTGGACAGACGAGGACCGGGAAGAGACTTTCTTCCGGTTAAAAGATCTGGAAGCACATTTGGTTAAAGCAAATTTTAAACACTTCAAGACACATCAGATTGCGCAACGTTTGCGAGACGTGAACGGCGAGGCGGCACAAATTAAAATTGCTACCAAGAACGTCAGGCTTTGGAAGATCCCGGCGTTCAAAGCAAACAAGGCTGTTGTAGAAGAACCTAAATTTGCACAGGACGAGGACATACCCTTTTGAAACAGGCAGATGGATTAGACGAGGCGTTAATTGGCACTGCGTACCGGATCGATCTCGGAGAGATCTTAGTTTACGATTACGACAAGTGTGTTGATATTTTTATGGACATCAACGACTGGACTGAAGACGAGGCGATAGAGTGGGTGGATTATAACGTGGTGGGTGCTTACGTTGGCGAAGACACGCCGATTTTTGTGAAGTTGAGCCGGTAATGCAGCGCATCTTTGGCCCACCCGGAACCGGCAAAACAACCACTCTCCTTAACCTAGTAGATCGTGCTCTATCGGATGGCACACCACCCGGAAAGATCGCATTCTTTGCGTTTACCCGAAAGGCGGCCTCAGAAGCCAAGGAGAGGGCGTGTGAGCGGTTTGGACTGGACCACCGGAATGATTTGCCCTATTTCCGAACTATTCACTCTTTGGCGTTTTATTTGACCGGGCTCAAGTCTGAGCAGTTAATGACGGCAGGGCATTATCGAGAGGTTGAGCAGAAGATTGGCATCAATCTGGTGACCGGAGAGACTTCTCAATACGAAGTCGAACAAGATCTTTCCAACAGCTTGCGCAAGGAGTCCGACCTTTTACGGTTGATCACGTTGTCGCGCCTGAAGAAGACGCTGCTTCGGACCGAGTACAACTTTAGCGAACTGGAGCATGAGTGGGTGGAGGTGGATTACGCAGCACGGAGCTTGGTTCAATACAAAAAAGCGCATGGCCTGTACGACTACACTGACATGCTAGAACTGTTTGCCAAGTCTGCACATCACACCTGTCCTCAGTTTGAACTGGCAATGCTTGACGAAGCACAGGATTTGAGCCCTTTGCAATGGGACATAGCCCACGAGATCGAAAAGAAGTCGGAGCGTATGTATTGTGCGGGAGATGATGACCAAGCGATTTACAAATGGTCCGGTGCTGATGTAGAGCATTTTATTAACCTGCCCGGCGGTAGTGAGGTTTTAGAGCAAAGCTACCGGGTGCCTAGAAAAGTACACGAGGTTGCCGAGCGGATCTGTGGACGCATCAAGCGACGGTTCCCGAAGCGGTATCTACCCAGACGCGAAGAGGGCAAGCTCGAACGCATTACAGACTTCGAAGAACTGGACTTGAACCACGGCACTTGGTTGTTCCTGTCTCAGGCCCAGTATTTCCTGAACTCGATTAAAGGGCATTGTAAGTCCCAGGGTTACTTTTACGAGTCTCAATCCGGGCACAGTTTACGATTAAAAATTAGAGAAGCGTTGGAGGGGTGGAAGCTCTTGCAGCAAGGCAAGATGATCACCTACGACACGGCCAAGACGTTGTACAGCTACATGTCTGGGAATGGTGGTAGAGTCCAGCGCGGATTTAAAAAGATTCTTGGGGAAGAAGACGACACGTTCACGTTTGATGAACTGAGGGACAACAACGGTTTGTTGGCGACTCTCGAAATGTCGTGGCAACAGGCGTTAGATAAAGTGCCAGATGTTGATGTAGCTTACATCAACGCTCTGTTACGACGAGGCGAAGACCTCACCGCGCCGCCACGCATTAAACTTTCAACCATACATGGAGCCAAAGGGGGCGAAGCAGAAAACGTGGTTTTGTACACGGACCTGACGGCCGCTGCCGAACAGTCAATGGAAAAGGACCCGGACTCAATGCACCGCGTATTCTACGTGGCTGTGACCCGGACCAAACAAAACCTGTATCTGGTTGAACCCGAAAACTTCTACAGGAGCTACGCAGTATGAAATCCCTTGAGACTCAGATCGCTGGGCAACACTACAAAAACCAGAAGATCCAACCGATTGAATACATTTTGGAAAACAAGTTACCTTTCATCGAAGGCAACATTGTGAAGTACATTACGAGGTGGAGAGAAAAGGGCGGCATCGAGGACCTGAAGAAAGTAAAGCACTATGTCGAAATCCTAATGGAGCATGAGGATGGAAAAAGAAACAAGACTGCAGTTCCCCCTGTTTACGCCAAAGACGGAGTGGACCGCACCATTTGAACTTAAAGATCTGACGGGTGCCAAAGAGATTGCAATCGACCTTGAGACACGCGACCCGCACCTGAAAGAGAACGGGCCCGGCTGGCCTAAGAAAGACGGTGACGTGGTAGGGATCGCTGTTGCGACTGAAGGCTTTGAAGCCTACTACCCCATTGACCATGCAGGGGGCGGCAACCTTGACAAGAACGTCGTATTGAAGTGGCTCGACAAGCAGCTTTCGACTGACTGTCCAAAGATCATGCACAACGCGCCCTACGACTTGGGCTGGCTAAAAGCACTGGGCACCACGGTTAACGGTCCTATCATCGACACAATGATTATGGCTGCGCTCTTGGACGAGAACCGATTTTCTTATTCACTGAACGCCTTGTCCTACGATTACTTGGGCGAAGCCAAGTCAGAAAAGTTACTGACCGAAGCGGCGGTGGATTTTGGAGTAGACCCCAAGGCCGAGCTATGGAAGCTGCCAAGCCAGTTTGTGGGCCCTTACGCCGAGCAAGACGCCCGGTTAGCGTTTGACTTATACAAGTTTTTCCGCGTCGAGATCAGCAAAGAGAACCTTAACACGGTCTTCGATCTCGAAACGCGACTGACTCCTTGCCTGATTGACATGACCTTCAAGGGTATCCGGGTGGATATGGAGAAGTGCGAGCGAACCAAGCAAGAGTTATTAAAACGAGAGAAGGTTATCCTGAAACAGATCAAGGACATGGCCGGTCAGGATGTCGAGATCTGGGCGGCCGCGTCACTTTCCAAGGCATTCGATAAACTCAAGATTAAGTATGCTAGGACAGGGACAGGACAGCCCTCTTTCACCAAGTCTTTTTTGTCCGAGCACCCGCATGATTTTGCCAAGCTTGTGGTAGAGGCGCGTAACCTCAATAAGATACAGGGCACGTTTGTCACCTCGATTATGAAGTATGTGTCCAAAGAAGGACGCATCCACGGGCACATCAACCAGTTACGATCTGACGGCGGTGGCACCGTCTCGGGCCGACTGTCGATGGCTAACCCTAATTTGCAACAGATCCCGGCACGTGATCCAGAACTCGGTCCCTTGATCCGCAGTTTGTTTCTCCCGGAAAAGGATGAGCAATGGGCGGCCATAGACTTCAGTCAACAGGAACCACGGATCTTGACGCACTACGCTTCGGTGTTTGGTGAGTGGAAGGGTTCTCCATTGGGCGGGGCCAAAGAGTTTGTTGATGCCTACACCAACGATCCTGAGACAGACTTTCATACGATGGTAGCCGAGATGGCACAGATCCCACGCAAACAGGCAAAAACCATTAACCTGGGAATGATGTACGGCATGGGCGTTAAAAAGCTTTCTGAGCAACTGGATCTGGATATTGACGAGGCGAAGAGCCTGACGGAGCAATATCACTCCAGAGTGCCGTTTGTAAAGCAATTGATGTCTGGCGTGTCACGCAGCGTGGACAAGAAAGAGGATGGCGCGATCCGTTCACTGAAAGGACGCAAGTGCCGGTTCAATATGTACGAGCCGATAGGTTACGACCTGCAGAAAGCCATGCCGAAGAAGGAAGCGAAAGCAGCCTACGGGGACACTACGCCCCTGCGCCGTGCGTACACGTACAAGGCTCTGAATCGCCTGATACAGGCTTCTGCAGCGGACATGACGAAACAAGCGATGGTGGACTTGTATGAAGCGGGAGAACGGCCTCTGCTTCAGGTACACGATGAACTGGGCTGTAGTGTGCAGGACTTGGCTCACGCAAAACGGATTAGAGAAGTCATGGAGAACGCCATTGAACTCAGGGTTCCTAACAAATGTGACATTGATTTAGGTCCTAGCTGGGGCGAGACAAAAGAGGTGAAATGACTTGCGATAGTTCGCATACGGTCTTATACTTCACGCATGGATACAGAAAAGTGGAAATCAGTTTTGGTCCCGGTGCCCGTGTACCGAGAGATCAAAGAAATTGCGCAGATGGAAGATCGTTCGATCAGCGGCCAGTTGCGTAAAATATTCAAAGAATGGAAGGAAGATCGCATTGCTGAAGCAGCAGAAATCGATCAAAATGGTTTGACTACTTTCTCGGCAGAAAAGTAGAGGCAGGGGTCTACTTCGACCCAGTTGGCCCGTTCCCGTCCGGGTTGCCGTAGACGGGATAATTTGTTAGTTTTATACCTAGAAGAAGCCCCCTAGCTTCTTTCAGAAGGGTAGCCAATACCTCTTCGTCTCAAGACAAACCTGAGTCTTAACACCGCTCGGGCATTCCTTAGCCGGGCCTTAGCTTTGCCGAAGTTAAGGCCCGGTCCCTTTTTTTACTTTAAAGTGCTATGTTTGGTCTGACCAAAGGGTGGGCTCACCCTTCGGAGCAAGGCTGGCCCACTTGTGGTCAAAAACGGGCTTACTTCTTATGAAGTTCTTTGGTGAGTTTTTCTAAATTTTTCGCGGCTTTTTGACGTTCAACAAAGTCAATGACCGATTCCTTACCAGCTTTCAAGCGGTGAAAATCTAACTCGGAAACGTAAATGGGAGAGGGATCAAATACCTCTACCGCCCGCATCTTTGCGCGGAGGTCTTTCAGTTCCTGAATTGAATCCTCGTAAACATCATCAATATAGTCCGAGTCAACTTCCCCGGTCACCAGATCAATCACATCATGTAACGCC
>Ga0098041_1000037_pt1 | contig 52253 bp, 55 predicted proteins | sample 8_EtaG_FD_77066 | JGI IMG/M metagenome (GOLD analysis project Ga0098041, IMG submission 77066) | Marine viral communities from the Subarctic Pacific Ocean - 8_ETSP_OMZ_AT15162 metaG | ecosystem: Environmental > Aquatic > Marine > Oceanic | place: Pacific Ocean | collected 2015-01-08
AGACGCCAAGCAATACGCCAATGAGGTGCGCCAAGCTGCGCGGGATGCCGGGCATCAAAAGGTCTTTGTTTGTCCGGGCAAATGCGGCGAATGCGTGCGCGGTGGCGGCCATGCGTGTGGCTCGGATAAGTTTGACGGAGTCACCGTGGCAATTGGGATTCACTAAAAACAAAGCGCACCACGCGCCCCCGGTTCGCCGGGGCGCGTTTTTGTTTTGCCTATGCTCCGCCCATGCTCCGTCCATGCTCCGCCCATGCTCCGCCCATGCTCCGCCCATGCCGCGACCACTAACGCCCCTAGCAAAGGTGAAAAAAACCCCGCACGGAATTAATTGAGACGAATACAAGGCGATGACGATTGATTTTTTAAACAAAACCCACGCAGAGTGGATGGCCTTAGACCCTAACGCCACGCCCGAAGAAAAGCAGCGCGTTTTTAGATTGATGGATAAACGCCCGAATGGATACCTTTCAGGGTCATTTGAAAACGGGTTTGGCATTATACTTAACGGCCAGCCCTTAACAGCAAACAAAATGCCATTAAACGTGGCGTTGGATCGGGCGCGTGAACTGGGAGTGCAAACAAAATTCGCGTGGTCTGCTCCGGGGTGGATAGAATTATTGCCAGCTATGGCGTCCTTCATCGATCAACTTAACACCAAAAGAGAGGAATTAGCATGAATTAAACAGTAAGCCACAGCGGCCACGCCCGGCCCCGGCAAAAGAGAGCTTCCCCGCTTCGGCGGGGTTTTTTTGTGCCCTTCACCCATTGACAACGCATTGCGTGCGCTATACATTGGCTTACCGGGAAATACATTACAAAATAAAACCCCGCACGGCGCGATTGATTGCCGAATAAGGGTCAACGGCGAGTAAGAGCAAAGCAGCCGCGATACCAGCAAGCCCGCAATGAAACTAGGTGTAGGGGCTGGATCGGGGCTCGCCCCCAAGACGGGGCTATGCTCGCCGGGAAAATAAAACCCCGCACGAAATTAATCGAGACGAATAGGAAGCATGAGAACATTCCAACAATTCATTAAGGAAGTTAACCGCCAAGTGTCCGCACGTTGCGGCCTGAGCATCAGCGATTTGCCCGACATAGATTTCCACGATTTCTGGTGGCAAGGAATTGACGAGGCCGACTGGGATCAAATGGTGCAAGGCGCGGCAGAAGAAGCTCTGGAAAGGGCGGGATTTGAAGGGGAAGCAATTTAATTTATGAGCCTATACCGAATAGAAACTGAAGATCGCCAAGGGATATTGGGCGAATACGAACTGAGAGCCGGAAGCGTGGCTGATGCCGAGGCAATCGCGGCCAAACCTGAGAACACCGTAAACGGATCATTCGTGGTCAATGTAGTTCCGATTAAGCAATCGCAATATGACGATGGATGGACGCCGCAAACACGCAACTACGATGCCATGTGGGGTGTGTCCGGGTACTACAGCGACGATAACGGGATCGATATCCGCGACAGGGATTAACCCCGCACGAAATTTAATCTGACGAATTAGAACCATGAGTGAAACACTAAAAATCAAATCAACTGAGACAGTCACCGTGCCTGTGAACACGGATGCCCTGAACGCAACCGACCGTGACGAGGCTATCTGGAAACTCAGAGAGCTAAACGCGATCCGCCACCTACTCAGCGAGCTGGCTGGTGGCCTAGAGTTCCTCGACCTTGAGGTCATTGAGGATGACATTTTCCATGAGCAGATGGGTGAGTTCATGGATGAAGTCGATCACCACCGCCTTTGGGAGCTTGTCACCAAAATCGAGGACATCCGTGGGGATTTTGCCACGCGCAATAACCTCGATGATGAAGACCGCGCAATCGTTAACCACTGCCCCGTAAAAATTGATCACCATGCCTAAACTAAAAATCAAATCAACTGAGAAGGTCACCGTGCCCGTGAACACCGACACCGTAGACGCCTTGCAAACCGTAGTGAACTGCGCCCGGCGATTCATTGAAGACCATGAGTGCAATCCTGAAGAATATTTTTCTGAGGCACTTTGGGAGCTTGGGCATGAGTCAGACCGGGAACCCACCGAGGTCGAGGCCGATGCCCGTGCCAATGAGATCGCGCAGCGATGGGGCGATTCACTCGATTACATCGAGCGGTTACTGGTCACACATCGCGAGGTTATTTGCCAAATAAATCCCCGCACGAAATAAATTCAGACGAATAGAAGATACAATGAGCGTACTAATAAACCATAAAGGAGCGGTCGAGGTAACCCACGATCAGCTAAACAAACTGCCTGAGCCATTGGGCAAAACTGACACCCACACCCCAATTCACCACGGTCGCTTTGTGACACTGGTCAAGGATACGGCGAAGGCCGAGGGGCTTGAGATCATGCGAGAAGAATACTCGCTACGCACTGGTGAGCCGAAACGCGATCCTAACGGCTTCCCGGTCACGCATGGCTACGATGACATGTTTGGCCTGTTAACTGTCCGCAGCGAGCTTTCAGGCGTCAATCACTGCATCGGGCTGCGCGGTTCAAACACCATGAACTTCAGCCGCCAGCTTGGCGCGGGGAACCACGTTACCGTGTGCGACAACCTAGTTTTCGCGGCACAAGTGGTCATCGGGCGGAAGCACACCTCGGAAATTTTGTCCGAGCTGCCCACACTGATCGTGGATGCCTTACGCAAGGTCACCATGTCATTCGACTACGATGCCATCCGTACCGATGTGTATAAAAATCGGCGCGTCAATGACATCGCCGCCCATGACGTGATGATGGAGTCGATCCAGCGCGGATCGAAGGAACAACGCACCCCGGCATCCAAGCTGACTGATTGGCTGGGGGAATGGCATGAGCCATCCCATGACGAGTTCAAACCGCGCAATGCGTGGAGCCTGTTGAACGCCCACACCGAGGTCGCCAAGGCGTGGCAGCACGATGTCATGGCCAAGCGTACCGAGAAGGTGCTGGGCATCATGGACGAAGCATTTGGGGTACACAAGGCCGCACTGGGGCGTCTGTCTGATCGTTATACTGCCGAGCAGATTGACGAGTGCCAGATCGCGTTCGCTGCGTAGCCCGAATGGGGCGGGGGCCGATTCATCACACGGCCCTCGCCCCGCACGAAACTTAAACTGACGAATATAAAGAGATGAAACAGAAACCGACTATTAAACTTACTCAAACGATGCTGAACAAAAGCATCTGCGACTGCCCCGCAACCGTTCGGGCGTTCCTCAAGGACAACGGCATTGTCGATTACGACAAGCTGACACCGGGCAAGGATGGCAAGGTGCGTATCAAGGCCCGGATGAAAAGCAAGGACACTGACCTTGGGTTTGTCGAGGTTAGCTGTTACCGCGCCAAGGGCCGGGGTGACAAGCGCATTTGGTTCAACAAGGCCAAGCAGATTATGGCCACTGGTGGCGTGGTGACCTTTGCCACTCGGAAGAAAGCATTATACCTAAACGTGGAGGGCAAATAATCATGGGACACCAACCGTTTTACTTAAACCACTACCAGTGCATGGAGTGCGATGAGGCTTGGGAAATGCAGTGGACTGCCACTTGCGATGATCCTTGCCCCAAGTGTGGCCGCGCCCACGAGCCTTTTAAGTCAGAGGATTTAGACAAGGAGGGCAAATAATCATGGAGAACCTAACGATATTGGATTGCTACGAAATGGTGGACAAGGCCAAGGAACGTGGAGTCCAGACTGAAGGGATACTCCGCCTTGACTCCGCCCTTGAAAGTCAGGCCGATCTAATCGACCGAATAGAATCGAAGGGGCTGGAGATAACGGACTCCCCCCGCTACCTCGACTCCGTGGAGCGGTGCGATGACCTCGCTTGGGAAGCGGCAAAAGAATTGGAGGAAAAATAATTATGGAACTACAGAAAAAATGGGTGGCTCCGTCACCGAGGGAAGTCAGGAATGAATGGTCTGACAACTACATTGTCGCCGATGCCATCTACAAAATCGCGGTGATACTGAAAACCATGTACTACACAAAGCAAGTACACACCGAGAATGACGATAAGCTGCTCGGCAGAATCCTGAACGGCGGTCACATCGGCCCGGATTCATTGACTGAGATGGTCGGCCTAACTGATCGACTGATCGATTCTCAGGAGCAAATAAAGAAAAAAGTTAGCCACAAAGCCATGCTTGCAGACTTTAAACGCAACATCGAGAACCTCAATCAGTGGAAGGGCTTCTTGAAGAGGGTTATTAATTGCCAATTAAAGTTCGAGGCCAAGGGCGCTGCTATTAATTGGAATCCGTTCTCCGGGGACATGACGATGCATTGGCTCGAAGTCATAAGCGAGTTGCCGTTGCTGCCCGGCATAAGTTTGAAGGAAATATAATCATGGGATACCACATAACAATGATCGTGGGCGAGTGCTGGAAAAACGATTTTCAGACTGCGTCCGAGAAAAAGATGGGACTTGGTAAAGGGAAGTGCGTCCACAAGGTCGCCGAGCTAGACTTGTGTGGCATAGGAAGCGGGACTCTTTATGACCGCATCCATCGGCACTCCTACAGCCACGGCAAGGGCTACTGGCTGCACGCCGAACCCAAGGGGGAGATACATAATGCCACAGTCGCTAGTTCAACGTACACTACGCTCTACGGGGAAGACCGAGACCGAGAGCCTACCGCCGAAGAGCGGTTTGCCCAAGACCTATGCGGCGATGTGTTTCGATTGGACAATCACGGCAACGGGCTTCGGCCTGTGCCCATCAAGGAGGTCATCAGTCTCCTAGAAACTGAGATCGACACTGATCTGGACAAGGGCGAATTGCCTTACCGACGATTCAGCGTAGCTCTGGAAATGCTGCGCCAATTTAAACGGGGCTGGGGCGATGAGCTTGTAGTTCTTTTCTACGCACACTGAAATTATGAAACCATTAACCATCGCAACCATGCTCCTCGCCCCGGTAATCGGGCTGGCCGAGGACAAAGCCACCCCGCACAGGGACTATGGCCGATTCATAAATGCGCTGCACTATGTAGAGGCCAGCGGGAGGACAGGCCAACTCCTGGGTGACAACGGGCGCAGCCTTGGGCCACTCCAGATAGGCCGGGCCTACTGGGTGGACTCAAGAGTGCCGGGGAGGTACGAGCAGTGTGCCGACCTTGCCTACTCCCGGCGCGTGGTCACAGCGTACATGAGGCGCTACGCCAAGGACGCCTTGGTGAACGGCGGCTGGGAGAAGCTGGCCCGGATTCACAATGGCGGCCCGGCTGGCCACCTACGCAAATCGACCTTGCCTCATTGGCGCAAGGTTAAGAGTGCGCTTGGAAAATAAAACCCCGCACGAAATAAATTCAGACGAATACAAAGGGATGACAAAACTGACATCAGAAATTACGAGGGAGTCGGAGACAGTGGTCACCGACTCGAACGGGGTCGAGCGCAACCTAGTCGCTGGCCTAGCTCCTAGCCAAGGTGGCGGGATGCTGGTGCTGCGCCTGAAGGGATGCAAAACCGACACCACGATCAGCCTCGCTGAGTTGTGGGCACTGAAGAACGCCGCGCCGATTGGCATCTGCCATCAGTGCGTGGAGATGATCGAGGAGGTGGCGAAGTGAGGTATCCAATTTACATAACCTACCGGGCTTATCATGCTGGGACGCCTTGGGTTTCTTCTAACCCCCTAGACCCACGCCATGAAGGGTACGGCAGCGATAAAGCATTTTCCGTTGACCACATGGTGAGAGCTGGATCGGATGATCAAGCCGCCTTAATTAAATACCATGATGTGAAGGGCATCAAACTTGAGGAGATTAAATACCGAGACATGAACGAGGAGGTGGAGAAGTGAAGTACATAAAAGTGAACGGGGAAACCCGCTCGACTAGGCGATATTACTGCGTTCAAAAAATTAAGAAACTGGGATTTTCTTGGGAGCTAAAGGGTTCGGAAGTGGAAGTCATTATTATGAATAGGGATTACGACTTCACGGGCAAGGTTTGTTTCCTCAAGAGCGATGAGCCTGAGCTATTCGATTGGGTAGCTAATCGCTCCCACATCAATTACATCGAACGAGATTTTTAAATTATGGAAACCAACGCATACCTAGTAACACTAAACAACGGGGCCAAGGAAGAAGTCTATTGCTCTGACTTTTTCAGGGCAGCAGCCTTGGCCGTTAAACAACATCGGGATAAGAACCCTGATGCCCCCGACAACCTCGGCATGTCAGACATAGAGCCTGTGGGCAATTGCTCTGACATCGTCACCATAAATTAAGGTGATGCAATGTCAGAACAATTCATTACTGTTCACTGGTCAGAGACCGGGCGGAAGCGGTGGGTAAACAAGCGGCACATAACATGGTTCTCTGGCCCAGCCTACGGACACAACGATGCCGGGGCTTATGTCCATACCATAGGGGATGAGTCGGTCGGCGGAACTGACTGGCTTGGCGTCAAGGAAACACCTGAGCAAATCATCGCGATGCTTAATTCATCAGCCGCAGTTTCCGGGCCGTCTGATTGTAGCGATTCTGGATCCGATTCACCCGGTGAGCCTGAGAAGGAACCGTCTTGTTGAGCCACTTCTTGAACTGGCGCTGAGTGTCATCCCTTGTTTGCATTCCAATCCTAATAGGTTGGTTGCTTCGCACAACGGATTGCAGTGAGCGCCGATTCATCCCGGCCTCAAGCAAGGCGTCCTTTGCGGCCCGTGCAGCATCGATATCCCCAATCAACAGAGCCTCCTTGAGGTTCTGTTTTTGCGTGGAGTATTTATCCTGAGCAAACTGGCCAGAGAATTTTGACTCAACATCAATGCCTGTCTCCTCGCCGAATCGGCGTGCCATGTTCCGTGTGTAAAACAAATCCCGGCGTGCGGCCCATGTCCCTTGCGAGTCCGTATCAAACAAACTTCTATGCGTGCCGCGCACCAAGCCTTCAATTTGGTTAGCAATCGGTAGGCTGCGGCCAAGCCTCTGAGCTTCTTGGCCTATGGTGTCAATGGACAGACCCTTCTGGTAGACGTTTCGGTAAAACCCCTCCATGTCTTGCGCTAAATTAAATAACGGCGGATTCCACGGGTCTTTGAACCTTGGGCCACGCTTCGTCAGCTCATGGAACATCATATAATACTCACCTAAAAACCCAGTGGCCCCGGTGAAAACGTAGTTCTGAATTACACGTTCAAAAATTTTCCCAGCCTTTTTATCCGAGTTAAGAATCTCCTCGTTGGTCGCGGTGCGATCCTCTCTGTCGGTGAAGAGTTCCATCAGCCATTTTAGCAGCTCACCAAACAGAAGCCCCATCCCCATGAACCTGATCAAAGGCATCGGGTCTCCGGTCTTACCCTTCCTTACCATATCCACAGCCGGGCTAACAACATTGCGAATAACGTCCCGGCCACGCTGGAAAGACCAACGCTGGAACTGGAACATCAGCTTCATCACCGGGCTGGAAGCGCCGATGAACAGAGGGTGCTGCGCCAAGCTGTAGGTGTACTGCTTCTCAGCCACACTGCGCCGCGCAAATTCTTCGACCAAACCCGCACGGCCCTCCAGTAACTGAATGGCCTGAGCTTCAGTAAACCTCAACCTCATCAGCGACTCTATTCGCCTACGAGCTGACGGTGAGTTGGGGCCGTTCCTGTAGATTTGTATGGCGCTCCGCAGCCAGTTAAGCGAAGCCCCCATCGTAACTCCACGGGCCAGCCTGTCCATCTGCTGCTTAAAAAACAGAGCCTTGTTCGCTACAAGCTGCGTCTTCTGGTCAATACTATTTGTAGGATCAAGGCGCTGGTCTAGGAACTGTGCGCTCAGGAAGTCATCCCGAATTGCACCCATGTTCTCAGCCTCGATAACAATGTCAGGGTCTATGCCTTGCCAATCATTCTTGGCTCCCGACCTAGCCATCTCCGCAACAGCCGCAGCCTGATCAAGCAGCGCCCGGTAAATTGGCTCCGCTGAATTTGAGATTCCGTATTGCTCCACCGTTAGCATGACGCCCGAAACAAAATCTCGAACAGCAGTGAACGGGCCGGACAAGTACAGCACACCAGTCCATGACACCGACCTCTCGAAAGTTTTATCAAGCCCGGTGCGTACTGGTCTGCGACGATACACGTCATTGGCCACAGCCTGGAGGTACTCCCGCACCACACGGTCGCCCTTTGCAGCGTTGATCGCTGCGCCAAACGCATCAGTCTCGGTGTCTGTTGACTGCCCGAATGACTGAACCTGTGCAGCACGCTCAGAAAATCCGTAGATAAAATCAATGTAACCATCCACGCTGGTGTCGTAGAACTCGCGGGGTAACCTCACCCCACGGGCCAGCTCCACGTTGGCCATGCGATCTCCGCCGGACATTTCGCCCATGAGGATCATGCTGCTCAGGTATTCCTCGGCGGCGGTGTCACTTTCTACAACGCCATCACGGATCAATGCGTCCTTGAGAGACTGGAACAAGGCGGGGTCAAGGTTCCTCGACTGGATCACTTCGTTAACTCGCTCAGAGAATCGGCGTGGGTAGTGCTTCCGGCCAAGGTTTCTCATGGGGCGATAGGTTCCGCCGTCCTTAACCAAGATATTTAAGTCCTGTGATATTTGCCCAGTGATCTCTGCGGTGTCCTCAATAATGCCAAGCAACTCCTGTGCTTCGGGACTCATGCTTTCCCGGTAACGCTCGGCCCGTCTCCGGGCGCGGCGTGCGCTGTGCCTTATCCTCAAATCTATTTCCCCGGAAATCTCATTCAGCCTTGTATAGTCACGGTCATCTGGGTTGCGCCGGGCCTGACGATCCTTCTCGGCGGAGTGCTGGTTCAGTAGGTAATGGATGTCAGACTCTGACCCATAGTCCTCACGCAAACCAAAGAACGCTTCGACCTGTCGGTATGCTGCGTTAATTTCCTCGGTGGTTTTGCCGCGCCGCCAGCCACGGATCGGGGCCATCAGCTTGCCTTGGTATTCTCCGATCTTGATCTGATAATCATTGATCATATCCGCGAGGGGCTTGAACCCTATTCGCTCAAGGGTGTCCACCACGGACAAGTAACCTCCACTGATTAGCCTTCCAGCTTTATCCCAGAAATCTCCGAATCCTTCTTTTACTTTTGCCGCATCGCCGACCACATAATCTACTTGCTCCGGGGTTGCCTCTTCGCTGGACTCGGTTTCAGTCATCCCCCCGGACAATGGGTCATAGGCATAGGACTCGGCGTCAGAAAGTTTACCCGTTGGGCGGTCGGCTTTCTTCTGAATCTTCGCCCCTTTTCTTTTCACGAAAATTCTAGACCCAACGTGGACAGCCTCATCCCCGCCAAGGATTACGTCACCTGTGCGGACATCAACAAACTCACTGGATCGAACGGGATTGAACCCAGCCTCGATCCACTTGCGTCCATCAAGTAACTCCAGCATTTGCTTTGGAGTTAGCTTTGTCCCGGCGGCCAGACCCTTTGTCGTAGCCAATGGAACCTTCCGCATCCCCGCCGCAATATCCTCTGGCTTCTTACGCTTGCCGGGAGCCAGATCGGAGTCGGTCACAAACCGGACAACCGTAGTAAAATCCTTGATCCGAGCAACAGGGACATAAGAGATCGGTTTTCCTACGCTTGACTCCCCGTCCGAGGACTCATGGATGGTGACCACATAGACTGGGTTACCGTCTGCGTCCGAATTATTAAACGCATTGATGTCGATCCGTATTTCCACCGGAGTGCCGTCCTTCACAGCACGCAGAACCTTGCTCTTTTTTTTCTTGGTTCTTTCAACCTGTTCGGGTGTAGGCTTATCCGTTTTGAGCACAACCCCCGGCAGATAATCCATGATTTGATTTATCTCGCCGTCAACCTTGGGCACTCCAAGGAAGCCCATTAAATCTTTAGCCGTTGAGACTCCCTCACCCTTCGCATCTTTCCTTTTATCGAGCCACGGGTCACGCTCCTCAACTATTTCCCCGTAAATTTCTACAGGAATTAAATCATCCCTCATCCGCATTGCGGCAACAGCAAGGTATGTATCACGAGGCGTTGCGTTCGGCTTCTTCTTCGCGTCTTGTTCGAGCTTGTCCACGGCCTTTCGCTCTGCCGCACTCAGGTTATCAAGATCAATGTCGAGCGGGTTAAACGCGAATGACTCGGAGCCGTACTGCTTTACAGCCGCCGCCCTCTCGATGTCCCTTGCAATCTCTGGAAACGCTTTCTCTTCCTCACTCAACTCCCGGCTCAACACATCAATGAGGTATAGATCGCCGTCCTTTTCACCTATGAAAATATTTCCGCCACCATCTAAATCTCCATGAACAAATGCGCGATCTCCATCCACAGTAATAAACGTAACCGGGGGTAGTAGATGTTTTTCGTTAACCCTGTTCGGTGACATGCTAGTCAGCCCCGCTAACCTAGCATTGCCTTGCACATCATAACTGGGAGCGCCGTTTATAAATCGTTGCTTAACAACTAAGCCACGCCCCTCTATTACCCCGGCAATCTCAGTGAAAACAAATCCGCCATGATTGTTTTGGATCCGATACCTATGGGCAATATCATTTAAGGTTTGCCTGTCGCCGGGCTTGTTAACCCCTCTGTAGGAGGGCATGAACTCCGGTCGATCTTCTGCGATAAATTTTTCAACGGGGGTTGCCAGTCCGATGCCGCCGTCCTTCTCGGTACTTAGCACCTTGTAAACAACCTGAGCCTCCTTATCCACGAACACCTCGGCTTCTGCCCCGGCACTCAAAGCCGGGCCAAGGTTTTTGTAGATCGCATCTGGCTCGATGCTGGGAATGATTTCGCGGAGTGTCTCTAGGTTCTTGACCAGCTCAGGAGACACATCAATGACCGTGCCGTTCGGCATGATCCGGGGGAGCAGTCGCTTAGTTTTATTATTGAGAAGAGCCCAAGTGGCTATTTCACCTTTTCGCCTGTCAGTGTATCCATAGAAGTTGGCGATGGACTCTCCATAATTTCGGATAGACTGGAATATAGCTGACTGGTATCGGCGGGCTGCGTCCGTAAAGTCGGCCCCGTTGGTGGCAATCCTCTCTTTTCCCATTCCCGCTTTAGCCAAGCTGTCGGCTTCTGCTGGGGGGAGGATTGCTGTCCTTGCTCCGGTGACGCTGTCCCTTTGGATTTCACTGGCGACATCATAGGTCGATAATTCATTATCGTCAAGGGGGTCAAAGGCCCACGACTCTGCGTCAGTAAGATTCTTAATCGGAACCCCTGTGACCTCGCTAAGTTTTTCGTTAAATTGTTTATCAGCTTTCTTGCGGCGAGCACGGTACTGATCCGGGGTTAAGTCTAACCTAGCCTGTGCCGCCGCTGCTGTCGTGCCCTCCTCTCCCTTCCTGGGGTTACGGTTGTTGGCCCCACCGTGCTCAATTGCGTCTGTCTTTATTAGCTTGAGGTCTGGATCCATCCTCGACAGCGCCTCACCAACCGCTTTGACCTTGTCCTGATATGCGGCCTCCTCCTCTGGCGTGGAGAATTTTGTGTCTTGCATCCGGTCGCCCTCAGTTACGCCTTCGCTGCCGGGCACTGGCTCGTTCAATGATTTCGCCGTTTCAAGGGCCGCCTTTTTACCAGTCCGCCCCAACCTTTCTCTAAGGAAATTTGTTACACTTCGGTTGGCAATAACGGATGCCTTAGCCTCCGCCTCTGAATCACCCATCTCATCAAAGTACCCTTTGTCAGCCACGTCCAGCAATTCCGCTTCAACAAAACCAAGCGCCTCATCTTTGTTCTCAGCAAAAACTGTTCCGTTGCGAGCCGCTTTATTAACTGCCCTATTCGCCACCTCCCTGAGTTTATCTTTCAGAGGTTTTTCATTTTCCCGCACAGGCCGCTCCTCATAAGCCGGGGTTGACTCAGTTGGCCGGGAGAAAATCCTGTCCTCGTTTACAGCAGCCGACTCAGCACTGGTCGATTCGCTAGTTGTGGCTGGCTTAACTTTAGATAGAAACTTTTCAACCGACTTGATCTCAGCTTCAACCTCGGCGCTCAGGTTTACCCCAGTTAAATTCTTCAGGTAACGCAACAAGGATTCGATGGCACTCCTGATTGCGCCCGGCTCCTTCGCAAAGGATTCCTCAGTAACCTTGCCATCAGAGATTTGCTGCCACTTATACCGGATGTACTCAGACCCAAGCTGAACGTCATTATCCACCCCTCCCCGCCCGCCCCGTGCTTTTATCAGCTTGGATTTCTCTTCCTCGGAAACTGACTGCCAAATCTTCTGGAGCCTCTCCGCACGGTAGGCTAGGAAGCCCTCAACGTCTGCCTCTTTGCCGCCTTCAGCAAGGAAGTCAGACTGCATCGCCTTGTTGTGGGCGATGTGCCTAATCTCTTCGTCTGCTGCGCGTGTGAAAAACTCTTGAGCCTTGGCCCCAAACTTCTGCTCGACCTTGTTGAACCAATCAACGTCGATATCTACGACACCAATGTCGTTGGCGCGGGCGTTGATCCCGCCCGACCCACGGTTAAGCCTTAGGGTTAGCTCGCTAGGATTTAACCCCAGCGCCCGCGCCTTAGCTTCAAGCGCCGGGAGCAGCTTGGATATGGCAAGGTTAGCATCGCTGTCCGTTACATTTACTTCCCCGGTTTCGATCTTAATCCCGTTGTACTCAATCCGGGCGGGGGATGTTGGCTGCGTTACGACTTGCTCCTGACCAGCCTCGATCAGGTTGCCTTCGGAGTCGGTGATCCGCGCAGTGCCGTTCTTGAAAATCTCATAGGTTAAATTATTTGAGGTGCTGCGTGTGCTGGCATCAGTGATGGCCGCTTGCGCTGCCTGAATTTCTTCAGTGGTCGCGTTCGCATCGACGTCCACAACCCAGAAAGGATTGTTTGGGTCGGTGCGATCTAGGTAAACCCGGTTCCGAGCCTTCGTAGACACCTCGTCTGACGAAGTAGCACTGTCTCCCTTGCGTGGGAAAGCGCCGCTGGTAGAAATCTGACCAGCGTTCACAGGGCGATTGGCTGCGTTACCTTCCTCTGGAGCTGGAGAGCTTAGGTCTTTTTTCAGCTCCTCTAAAATCTCATCTGCTTTAGCGCGATGAACCTCGGCCATCTTCGGGCTACCCGCAGCCTCTAGCTCAACAGCGTTTTGCCTAAGCTCACGCATCCGTTGGTGCAAGCGAGCGCGGCGGCCACCCGCCATCGATATAGCACCGAAGATTGCGCCGACAGCACCGCCAACCCCGGCAGCCTGAGGAACATGCTCGGCAATCTCGCGGCCTTCATCGTAACCAACAAGCGTTGATGCGGTGTAATTAAGTAACCCGGTTTGGAATGATTCCTGAGTCGCCTCGACTGCCGCGCCACCTATTATTCTGCCAAGCCAATTGCTGGACAGGTCACCCCACGCACCCCCTGTAGCTTTATCCAAGGAGCTGAACATGCGGACGCCAAGCGCAGTTGCACCGACTACCTCTGAAAGACCGCCGATACCGTTGATGATAAAGGTGGAATAAAGATCATTCAGCTCCTTGTCGGTAGGCTCCCGACCCTCCTTGCGGGCCTTTTCAAAGATATGAAACCGCGCATCCTCAAAACCCTCTGAACCATTCACCATGAAGCCAGCGATACCAACGCCTCTAAGGTGGTCGTATCTCTTGATAGATGACTGGAGCTTGTTGAGTGATGCTGACAGGGCCGGGGATAGCTTCGGCGCGGCGCTCAGTTTCGTCGCAACATTGGCAGCTTGCGTTGCCCTAGCACCGCGAGTCACAGTGCCAATGATACCGCCTGTGCCAATAAAGCCAACGGCTGAACCCAGCCCCTGAGGCAATGCCCCAGACCAGAACTTAGTGTCATGGATCGGGTTTGTAGGAAGAGCCTTGTTAAAAATTCCCTCAAGGCTTTCGCCCATTTGATAGAGCACGTTCTTCTCAGTCGCGGGGTCAAGCCTGTCAGCGGGCTTGCCAGTTACCCATGACATGACGGGGGCCGCAATTTCATTAGTGGCCAAGGTACTGCCCCACTCACTAAGAATACCAGCCCCCTTGAGGGTTCCGCCAGTGATTGAACCTATGCCTTTGCTTACGAAGCTGCTAACCCCAGACTCAATTGGGCCAAGCCGCAGTGATCTGGCGTAACGCTTCTGGTCTCGCCTTTCCCACTTATTTCTCCCTTCTTGCCCGTGAAGAGCAATATACTCTTCTAAGGTTTTAGGCTGGCTAGAAACTTGTGGATCATCTTGCGGATCAAGAAGCCCTAGTAACTCTGAGTCTGAAAGTTTTGCCATGTAATCCTTCTGGCTACTTCACGTCACTTCGATAAACCATCTGACGCCGAGAATTGTTTACGTCCGATAGCGAATTGTATGTCCATGCAGTCGTGATAAACCCTTCACCTTTTACCTCAATGTCTTGCCAATAAATTTCACCGACCTTTCTGTCTCCAACTTTGCGAGGTTCATTGGGAGATTTCTTAACCGACATCCCTTTATCTTTTAACGTATTGCTCCACTTACTATAAGCAGCGACCATTATGGGTGGCGTGTCCTTTGCGTGAGTCTCAATAATTTTAGAAATAGCATCCTTTTCCACTGCTGTGACTTCTATCTGCTCAGTCTTAGGGTCAGGGGCACTGGGCGCTGGCGCTCCACGAAACGCCTCATCCAGCCCACTTAGGTTGCGCTCACTAGGCGAATAATCAGCCATGATCTGCCTAGCCTGTTGAATAGCTTCGGCATATGTGCCCTCGAAATCGGCGCTATCGTAGATGTCCTTGGCCATCTTGTTTGTTTCCTTGATCAGCTCATCGCTTCTCATCGGCCCACGTCCGGCCCCCTCTATTAACTTTGCATTACGATTAAGATTGGCTACCAGCGACTGAACATCTAGGTCGCCCTGAGTATTCTGATATCGCCGGGCATAATCCATAATGACGCCTTGCGAAAACTCATTGCCGTTCGCGTCCCTGTAGCTCGACATAATCCTAGACGCTTGAGCCTCCGCCCTCCTGTTCGCAGCCACAAGCACCTCCCCAGGATTCTCTTTCATTGTGGCAAGGTCGCCATGCCCCTCACTAGCCAGCTCCATCATGCGCTGTTCTTTCACGTCCTCCAGTTTTGATTCCGTTGTGGTGCTGGTGGCTCGCCTTTTATCTGCGTTCGCTCTGCTGATATACTGGGCCACCGTGGTGGCTGTTGCCCCAGTAAACTCTGTCTCCGGCATTGGCACAGGGGTCTCGGCCTTAACATCGTCAGGCAACGAATCCCAGTTCATCAGCTTTCTTCTGTAGCTTTCAAAGCTGCCCCGCTGCAAGTTGGATTCTCTGCGCTCGTTTAAATCCATTGCCTTCTTGGTAGCGTCCTGTTCTGCTTCCTCGTTGCGAGCCAATTGCTCCTCAATTTTCAGCGGGAACATTATTTCATTGGTGCGAATTTGCTGCGCCATGCGCTCATTATTAAGCACATTAGATTGTATCGACTCCTGAGCCTGTAGAATCTGGTAAGGGTGCAGATCGGCTGACTGGCTCATACGTTGCTGGCGCTCACGCAAGTTCATTGCCTGATCTTCTTGCGCCATTGCAGTACGGGCATTGCTCTCGCGCATCTGTTGGCCCAGAGCGGAGAAGGCACGAAGCTGGTTCGCCGTCTCATTGCCAATAGCAGCACCCGCACGGGCTGCGCGGGTTACGTCTGGAATGTATTGCTGTGCTTTAGATAAGTTCATGGCTGTCTATCCTAAACGATTCTTGAACCTTGCGACCTTAGTCTGTCTCTTAAACTTCCTCGGCGATTCAAACTATCGTAGATGGATGTTCCCCTAGACGCTGAGAAGTTTGCCATGTTCGACATGGTGACTGCGTTCCTAGTCTGGATGCCAGCGATCTGCCTCATCCGTGCGTCCTCTAAGGCGGCTATCTGGCCGGGGTTCGGGGCGGCTGCGATGGCAGCGTTGTGTGAATCAATTGATGCGTTGCGATCAGATTCGGACTGAGCTAACTGCGCTCTCTGCGCTGGCGTCTGGAACAGTGAGGTCACGCTCATCGGGTTGACCATCGACTTAGCTACTTGAGCAGCTTGGTTCACCATCTGAACGCCTTGCTGCTGCATCGCCATCATCGTCGTGCCGTAGTTCCTAAGCTCTTGGAACCCGGAGAACTGAGAGCCAGCCGTACCAGTGCTGATGCCGCGAGAAGCGGCGCGGTCAGCCATCTGCTTCTGAACGTCATCTGAAATATTCCCCGAAAGATAATTCCCGATTACCTCACTAGCCTTGCCCGTCATACTACTGAAGCCCGGAAAGAATTTCTCAATCTCGTTTATCAGGGTGTCGGTATCGGCAGAGCTTGCTTCGGAGGCGAGGCTCTTGATGTCATCAAGGTTCTCCTTGTTGCCACTAATCGCCGCCGCCTGTTCCTCATCTAAGGACACAGGCTTCCTCGTTGTGGGTTTCTGCTTAGTTCCGTATGCGCTCATGTTCTATTGTAGGTTTGGGACTCCTCCACCAGCGAAGACTTCTCCGCCCTGAACTCTGGGAACGGCCACCGCGCCGTCACCCAAGTGATGTGATAGTTGGTCTTGCATGAGGCTCAATGCCTTGGCCTCGTAGGCAAAAGATTCTTCCAGTAAATTCTTTTCCTCCTTATCGATGGCCTGAACCATCAGCTTCAAGGCTGCCTCGTATGAGATGTATAGCCAATCCGCATCCACAACCGCTGGGATGAATCGCATTTTTCCGATTACCGTTACTGTCTTGGCCTGGGAATCAGATAAGCCGGGAATCATGGAGCGCCGATACACGGGGCGAACCTCGGTCGGTTCATATTCACCAATCTCTCGGACTACTGATGTGACGGTGTCTAATTCCTCCAGCTTAATATTACCGCCAGTCACGGTCTTCTGAATCCCGGTGATCGCAGAATAGTTTGAGGTGCTAAGGACGTAGCCGGAGCCTCCAGCCGCTGGCAGCGTTAACACCTCGCCGTCCATCCATGTGTTGGACACCTTGTTCCGAACCCAGTTGCCATCCCAGTCGTACCCCTGAATCAGTAGCTCCAGACCACCGTCATCAACCCCGGCAGTCGAATAGAACTTCAGCTTCTTGGGGTTACCAGTGGTTTCAATGTCTGAGAAAGTGACGGCCTCGCCCCGGTCAATCAGGGTCGAGGCGTCAGCACCCGATGCATCCACAAGCCCCGGCCCAGATTCGACGAACTCATACCAGCGATTCCTCACTACCGCTGGGTTGCTGTCGATGGCCGCAGCTTCGATTGTCTCTAATTGCCGGGGCCAAGTAATTAGCCCGGCGGACTGGGTGACTACATACTTTGCCAGCGTGCCTTGCCATTTTCCTTTGTATGCTAGGCGCTGCTGGGCTTCGTTGATAAAGCGTATTACCCTAATGTCATCCTCAGGTAGGGATAACACCTTGGCGATTCCGGCTCGAACGTCTCCTAAGGTTAGCTTCATTATTCAACTTTCATTTTATACATGAAACGCATGACATTGTCATCCTACATGTATCGAATCATATGCATGGTGGTGAGGTACGGGGAAATTGTGTCCAATGGGGTCTGGGTTACGCCGCCTCCAACCGGACTAATTTCCTCGCGGGTATAAAGTGGATCTATGTTCTCTGCCCCCTCACTGCCCGCGACCACTTTGCCTCCCCCAGATGCTCCATGAGACGTAACATTGGCTGCCACCGCCCCAGCGGATGTATCATTGAATCGGATTTCGTGGTGGTGAGGAGGGATGTGGGCCTCAGTTAGGCTTGAACTCTCCGCGCCGCCGCTGTCTCCAACCGCTCTGGATGTTAGATTGGCCCCAGCCCCAGCGCCAACGGGCATCCTCCCACGGAAATCGGGAACCTTAAACATCCCAGCAGCCTCGCTGCCTGTGTTGAAACCCGTGCCAATATGCTCAAACAACATCTCATAGAGAGCATCGGTGCTGTCGTACTCGGCCCCGTCACAATCAAGCCAGCCGTTAGGCAAGGATGTCCCGGCATACATTTGCACCGAACCAATCGGCACTCCGTTAGCTGGCTCCCACCTCTGGTTGGTTGGGTTTCTAAAGTAAACTGCGAACGGGTTCCCTGATGAGTCAACGCGAAGCCACAGCTTGTCGAAGTCAGACTGCGTTGGCGCGGTCTCGCTGACCACAGTGGCAGCGCCCTTGTCAGTCACCGTGGTGTGGGTGCTGAAGAGGGCGTGCAGATCAGCCGGGGATGACGGGCACTCAGTTGATGAGAATGTTTGCCCTGTAACAGTGAGGCTTGCGTTGTTGGTTATTTGATTAGCCATGTCTAAGGAACCCCTCCAATCGTGTTCAGGCAATTATTGCAATCACTCAAGTCGGATATCGCCTCAATAGTTGGCGCAATTTCAGGGTCTATGTTATCTGCTGTAATCGTTACGCAAAGATAAGTGCCGTTATCGTCAGCAACGACCACGTTACCAACGCTGAAAGGCCCATTACCATTGATGTCGTGAAGCTCAACACTTTGGCCTGTCACACATTCGTTTGCTTCGTAATAGATGGTAGTGCCACCGCCGCCACCGCCACCGCCCCCGCCACCGGGGTTCATGCAGTCATCGCAGTCGGTGTATTCCATCGTGGTATTTTCGTTAGTCTTATCTAAGTAAGTAACCTTGAATCCCGCATCCTTCGCCCTGAACTCCTCCTCAGTAAGCGTTTGATTTATTGTGCCGCACCCAACTCCACCAGTAAGAGATCCACCCATACTGGTAAACGCGACAACGTCTCCAATTCCGAGAGGGTGATCAGCGTGATCTTGGTTGAGTCGCAAGTAGCGGACTTGTCCATCCCCGCATACAAGTAACTTGTAATAACTAAACTCTGTTCCGCAATACACAGCGTTAGCGCCCCATTGCGGATCGCCCAAGGCGTTCCGAATCATATCAAGGCAATCGGTTCCTTGCGGGTTGCCGCAAGCCCAGCCTTCAGTGGAGATATGGTGACCATCAAGTAGCGCGTTTAGCTTTAAATTAACCTCGATAACCTCACAGATGTCTGAGTTGGATATTTGTGCCTGACTAATTGCGGTTCCAGCCGGGGTTCCTTCCTGGGTAGGATCATTCCCTCTGTAGATATGAACCTTATCTCCGACAGACAGGCTCCCTACGCCGTAAAGCCCAGCAACAAATGTGTTGCGAGGGTCAGCGTTACCCCAATCTCTGTAGTTACCACAAGCTGGTTGGGTTCCGTCATCATCACCCTCTTCTACAAGCGCAACCCCGCAACCTTCAACGCCCCCACCTACGACTCCGTTGCCAAGTGCTCCAACATAGTAGCAAGTTTCCTTATCATCCCAGCATTCGTCCGGGTCTCCGTACCTATAATACTCGTCGCACGGCCTAAGCAATACTGCGGGCTGAGTGGCTCCGCCCTTGCCTGTTCCTCCGCCAGTAACTCCAAGCAACGCAGCAATGGCTTTATGAAGTGTCTCAAATCCACCATCATAAATTTCCCATTCAACCTGATTCGCGTTAGTAGGAGCCGTGGCAGACTTTAGGCTTGAGCTGAAAATCATATCGACTCCGCCCTGATTTGGGAGATACGCGACAGTGTAATTCTCCACGAGTCCGCACATTGTATCTTGCCCGGCGAAAGCTAACTCATATTCATATTGATCTCCGGGCAAAAGTTTCCTTACTAAGTACCAACCAACTTGTTGGCCTTCGTGGGTTTGCTCTCCGGCATATCCTTGGAATTTATAATTTGGATCTGCATACCACCTTGTGTTCCAAGATGAGGTAGTACCATCGTATGCACCGTGCCGGAATGGCCCGATGCCGTAAATATCAAGAGACTGTTGGTTGGCATTTCCAATATGAAAATACCCCGTGCTCGGACACGCAGACCACGGCACTAAGTTAACTGGGTTTACCGGAGGGTAGTTGCAGCAGCTAGTGTCGCCAGCGACAACTACACCATTAACTTCGCAGCCATCTGCCGCCGCATCATAGTTGTTTGCTGTGGAATCAGGACACCCGGCCACTGGCGCACACGATTGGCAGTTGGCTTTCTGGGCTCCGCGAACAAAATGGCCACGCCCGTCTGCGAATTGGGGTGGGTTCTCTTGGGTAGCAGCCGTGATCTCTGTTTCCTGTGCAGAATACTGCTGAGTAATTGTGTAACATTCAGTAACGCCAGTATTCGAGTTGGTAAATAGGTAGACATCACCGTTAGAAAGCGCCGCTTCATTAGCTTCGTAAGCAAGGAACACAAAGCCGGAGCCACTGCACGGCTGAATTATATATCCATCGATGTCATCGCACACCGAGCAGTCATTTTGCCCACCCCGTAGCTGCACCCATGTGTCGCCGGGGGCGGTGTAGGTGTTGCTGTTCTGAATGTCGATGGCCATGCCCGACTCTGCACTAACAATCTCAGCACAGTAGTTTGACCCTCCTCCATTAGGCGCAAACTCATGCACCTGATCAACCCATGCCGCTTGGTAGTTCCCATTGGGATCGTCGATATACACATTGTCGTTAGTGCCGCACTTCTTAACAATGTAGCCAGTAAGAATATCACAAGCCGTGCAGTCCTCGTTCTGCCCGCCAATGACACGGCTAAACGTATATGCGAATCCTAAATCTTCCCCGGCATTTAGATCGAACTTCTCGCCGACAATAACGCAGACGGAATTTTGAGCGCCATCAACTGTTATCTCTATGATGTCGTTAAGGAAGAAGTCGTTGCCGTGTTCCCCGTTTGCATCTGAAAGTTTTATCTCATTGTTGTTGCAGTCCAGCACAGTGAAGGCTTGGCCGTGATCAACATCGCAATCCCCGCACTGAGCGGCAGCGCCCGGAAGCGCCGCTAGATCCACATTAAATGCACCGCGCTGGAATCCCTCATAACGAAAGCAGCCATGTTCTGATCCATCAGCGTTAAGCACTTTATAGACAGTGTTCTCTACTGGTTGACCGTTAAGCCAAAGCCTCCACACCGGGACAACTGCTGGAATGTTTAGTATCTCTTGGCGTCCGGCGGCGTCTTGATTGTCGCAACGCACAAATTTTAGGGTGTGCCCCCATCGGCCTACGCGCCGCCCTATCATTCCGTTGTCTCTGTCAAAAGTGGTAATGCCATGATTGCCTGACCGAGAACTAATCTGGTTGTACGGCGTCCCTATGTCCGAGGGCACGGGGTTAACAGGAACCAAAGGGTCGTTAAACTCGTCTTGAGGGCCAGCGTTGCCGCCTGAATTAGGGAATGGTCTGTTGAATCGGTCACTCATACCTATGTACAATCGCAGTCAATCTTGTATTGGGTTGGGTTCGCGTTGATCACGTCAGAGTAAGATTCCTCTTCGGTCTCCCTGACGTTGAACCGGAAAAGTTTTAGACGGGCGTGCCCCTTCCACTCTAGCCTCGCGGAAAATTCCCACCCGTAATTGTAAGGCTTCTTAGTGGCGACCTCGACCTCGTCGCTTGGGCGGGCAATCCTCATGCGTGGGCGGTATTGCAACTTGGGCGCACAGACATCATCGCAATCCTCAACAGTCAGGCACTCCTCTGCTGACACAGCCCAAGTCTGCCAGCCGACCCAACAAGGGTACTGGTCTGGGCGGAAGTGAGTGGTGAACGTGACCTCCCCGGCAATCGAGTCAACCCATAGGTCACCGGACTCTAGCTTCTTGGCCGAGCCTATTTCACCAAAAGAGAAAGACGGGGTCTCAATGACTGATGTGATTCTGGTGTACCCCCATGTCGTGCCACCATCGCTGGTGTCTGCATCGTGCCTACCCTGACGTGGCCCAGCCAGCTCCCAGATTCCCCATGTATGATCAGGGCGAACCACTGCGGCAAAGCACCGCTGGGCCTCATCGAATCGGCCAGTAAAAATCTGGAGGAAGCGCATGTCATTGCTGACACCACTATCCTCAAGCGCCATTTTCCAAACGCCATCCCATACTGGCGGCTGCTTATAGCGAGCGCCATTCATAGGATCAAAGTCCAACGCAACCAGCGACCCGAAAGAGATGCCGCTGGTTGCGTGTTGGGTAGCCCCGGTCGTTAGTAGGTAGCGATTCTCGAACAGGACAGCACTAGAATATTGAAGCCAAGTCTGGGCATCCGTCTCCAGTACGGAGCGAACCTCACGGCTTATTGGCGAATTGGTTGGCTGGCTAACCTCCCCGGCAAGGGCTTGCTTGAGAGACCGAACCCCATCCCGGCTACGGATATACTGATCACTGTTGACCGATACCGTGCTGGCTTGACTCATTGCCCCTGAGTTGGCGAGCACAACCCGCTGCACGGGGTCGGTCAAGGCGTACCAATCATAGCGGTCTGGTGGGACATTGACGGAGAAAGCGCCGTCACTTGTGTACACCATCAGCTCCGACTTGCCCTGAGGGGTGTTCGCTGAGGTTAGAAATTCCATAGCGGTAATTTTCCCAACGCCCTGTGGCACTGAGAACGCACCGCCGCCATCGATATAGGAGTTCTCGGAAAAGGTTATGACGTTGCTCGTCCCTCCCAGGATGTCGCCCGCTACAAAGTACCTATTGATTGCGACCCAGAGCCGCCCATTTCCATAGGCCATCGGGCCAGTGCCGATTGGTACTTCCTTGGTAGCCGGGTCACTGTTGCGCCCGGCGGCCATTCCGAACCCAAATATAAAGGGCTGATTCTGGCCGTCCTGAATAATCAGATATGCATCTGCTTGAACAATGTGAACCCGCTCAACGGTGGCACTCAGGATAGCCGTGCCCGTGATGTCAGTTACAGTCCAGACCTCACCAGAAGCGGGAGGGCTTACCTTATATACGTTGCCCCCAGCTACTACTATGATGTGCTGGTAGCTGGATTCGTCGTAATGCCCAGCCCCTTGAAACTTAGCGGCCAGCATGGCGGTGGCATCAGCGCCACCATCTAAAGGGACATTGCGAAAAGCCGGGCGAGTCTTGGCGTACCCTCCCCTGAATGTAGTGTTCTCAGCGTAGGCGCATTGATTCTTTTTAATCAGAGACGGAGACAGGCCGCCGTCCATTCCCCCCTCCATCGAGATGACTCCATCAGACTTTCTGCCTCGCTCGTAAATAGCCATTTCAGACTAACCTTATGATATATTGCACCGCTATGTAAGGCGGTAGATTCCGGGTGTCGTTAGAAGGTATTGCGGTTCCTGTGTTATCCGTAGTAATCGTGCCGCTCAGGCCCATTTGGCCATATGTTGTGACGGGGGTAAGCTGATGACCAGCAGAACCGCCAGCAAGGGCAGTTAAGTTTGTAACTGGGCCAACAAAGCCTAGCATCTCAATAACCTCCTCGCCTTGCGCCAAAGTAACTGGCCCGACAGTTCGGTTATCTAAATCTAAGATCGATGAACTACTGCTGGCGGCGTTGCTATTAGTTGAGTTGACGGCGTGGTTGTGCTCCACAAGCGGGGCTCGCTCATTGTGCCCACCAGCATCCCCGACCGCAGCGGCGTGGCCCGACTGAGGGTCTGCCATCAGCATGGTTTTGCCGCGAAAGTCAGGGACATTAAAAGTAAGCCCGGCATTGGGCATATTGGAAACGCCCGCTTGATAAGCCGCGCCCCCGAACTTATCGCTGATTCGGCTATGAAGTAGGCGGTACTCATAGGTGTCGTAAGCTGCCCCGTCACACAGCCCCCATCCGTCAGGCGCGACATCTGCCACATAGGGCGCGATGGCCCCGGCTGGCACGGTTGCTGGGATTGCTGCGAAATCTATTACCGGAACTGAGGGCTGATTGTACTGCTGACCCATCAGCTTGGATCCGTTCATATACAAATGAGTCTGCGTTGGGCCAACCCCACCGGGCAAAGGCGCATCGCGCAGAATCATTCTTCGCTCGCTCTCCCTGTCCTTAATCATAATCCTTCATCGTTGGTGCAGTTAGTGCAGTTATCGTATCCGCTGCTATATTCATAGAGAGCAGTACCCGTTACATTAAGTGCCGTTACCGTGCCGCAATAATAGGTCGAGCCAGTGGCTTTGTCGGAGTAGCTAATCACATCGCCAACGCTGTAAACCATTCCCGACGAGTCAGAGACGATGTGTGTCGCACTTGAATTGCAGTCCTCGACTTCGTGCTGTTGGAGCCCGTTATTACTTAGGCAGTCCGCGCAGTTGTTTTCGGTGTATTCAAGATACCCTACTGCGGTTCCAGATGACGTTGTTCCGGTAATTGATACGCACGCATAGTCCCCTGAGTTCATGTAGACTAGAACCACATCGCCAGTAGAGGGGTAGACATTGTATGTGGTGTCTTCGAGGATGTAGGTTGTGGACGGATTATTACAATCCGTGGCTGTGTAGAGGGTGTTATTCGGAAGGCCATTGCTCGACGCGCAATCGGAGCAGTCTGTGTAAGTGCCGCCATAAGCTGATCCGGTGGCCGTGCCGGATGAAGTAGCCGTAACCTCCGCGCAGAATGGCCCGTTACCGCTATTGTCGTACCAATCCACGAAGTCGCCCACGCTTATGCCGTAGCCTCCGCTGTCATCGATGATCGCAGTCGATCCGCTAGAGCAATCGGTGACCTCAAAGTTACTGCCGCCACCCGTGGCGCATTGCCACCCAGCCGAAGCGTGGTCAATGGTCACTGATTGCCACGGGCCGTATGTCGTGCTGGTGGTTACCCAGTTTGCTGCGGTCGGTGTTACGCCAGTGACGGTCGAGGAATCAACGCCACCGCACTTCACCACTAATCTGAACTCTAAAGTTTCTGTCGCGGCATTGAAGCAATTGCTACCAGAGGGGCCATCGAAAAAGTGCTGCGCTTGAATCCCGCTTCCAATCTGGGCATTTGCGCCGTGCATCGTGTTGTAAGGCTTGCCTTGGTAAGCTGCAACTGATCTTCCCCCAAGTTTTTGCTCAATTTCTAGTCGAGTATCTGTGCTAACAGGATTAGTGGCATAGAATTTTACATCTGAAAAATAGCCGCCGCCAGCATTGGTGTGGTATGACCCAGTTTGAGTGTGGGTCACTGTCCCTAAGGTCGAGTATGTGTCACAAGCACCTATCGCAAGATGGCAATCGCCGCAAGCTGAGTAAACCGCATCAATCGTGCCGTCCGAGGTAAAGGTGGACGAAGCAGTGTAAATTGCATAAACTTCAGCACACTTAGAGACGCCTTGCCAATCGGTGTACTCAACAATGTCGCCCACCGAAATGCCGCTGACGTTATTAGAATTGTCAATCGGTAGCCAATAACCTGAGTTCCCTTGCTGGTGACTTGGGTGGTAACCACATGGGTAGCCAACCAAGTATTTTGCTCCGGTGTATTGCGTGCCACCGCCACCTCCGCCACCTCCTCCGCCGCCGCCATCACCACCGCCGCCGCCAAGAGTTGTGGTTACCGATGCGCCGCAGTCGGTATTGGATACTAGGCTGCCCTCGTATTCCGTAATGGTCAGGGTTCCCATCGTAACCGGGGATCCAGTTGGAGAGTTCCTGACCTTATTAACTGAATAATCCCCGTCTGATTTTAAAACAATTCCATAAAGAAAAGGGCTGGTAGTGTTCGGCTCGTCAACAAAAGTAAGGCTTACCTGATTGATGTTGTCAGTGCCTACCCCATACACGGCTGAGTGAACTGACTCATGGTTTGTCACTGCCGCCGGGATGCCGATGAGATTGCCGTCCCTGAACAGCTTTACCCCAAGCCACTTACCAGACTCGACTGATGCGTTAATCGTAAATCTTATCTCAATCTTAGATGACGCTGATGTGGGGGTGTAGCTTACTGTGGTTAAAAGAACTTCAGCGTCATTTGGTTGACTGTAATCGGCGCTACCGCAAAGCGTCACATTCTTGTACTGCTTAACTAAGCCAGACCCGCCCCCAAGAAGCCTTTCGTTCTGGCCATACAGCTTCAGATACGCATCATCATTTTTTAAATAGATTTGGCCCGTACCAGCAGAGTGGTCGGGCGGCGTATAGTTGCCTAGATTTGGAAAGATTACCCTAGCCATTATCTCTGTAACTCATGGCTGCCCCGTGTATCTGGTAGTTCGTACCCTGATCGATGTGCAGCTTGTATTTAAGAGTGGTCGAGGCGGACATCGACACATCGCGTGCCACATAGATCGGCCATGAACCAGTGCCCCAGTTCCCTTTATGCTCTAAAGTTACGTCAGTAAATGTGCTGCCCCCATCCCTTGATAGCGCCCCCTTGATTTCTGTATTCAGCGCCACTGTTGAAACGCTGTTGGTGTTAGCGAAGATCATTAACGTGCAGAGGTACGCAGTGTTCGGGGTAGTTAAGGCATCAGAGCAGACATATAAGTCATTACCCGTGGGAGCGCCGATGCACCCTAAGTTGGCTCCCAGCGCATTTGTGCCGAGGGCCGAGTGATCATAGTAAGTGCCAGATGCTGTGAGGTCTAAGCCGCTAAGGGAGGACTGGCTGAAGCTGTGAACCACTCCGGTCTCAAGCTCCACCTCCTCAAGCCCCGTCAACTGAGCGTGCCGCATGGCAAGGTTGACGATGTTGTTTTGAATGACGTGATCAGTCAGGGAGGAGATCGGTGTCTCTGGGTCAGTTCCGTTCTTCATCCAAAGCCGCCCATCAGTCTTCGCGTACAGTTGGCAAAGGCCAGACGTGGTGTCGGCCATCGGGCTAACTAGGTTCTGAAATACAACTCTACTCATTGCGCTAATTCAGTGACGGTTATTGTGGATGTGTATCTTCCGGTCGTGGAACTTTCAGTCGCGGCGCGATTTATGTAAGCCGACGAAGTTCCTATTGGCTCCACTTCTACCATATATTCGAGGAGATCCATAGTCGCTGGTGAGTCGATTATCTTATAGTTGTAAGCAGACACCCCGTTCGGTTTGCCGCCGAAATGGGCGACATGCCCGGCGTTGCCCACCTGAGGCAAGGTTCCCACCACGCTTTGTTGCAAAAGTTTTTTCCGGTAAACCGTAAAGGCAACCTCGTCTGTTGAGTCTGCTTGGATTGTAATATCCACCAGGAATCGGCTATTGGAGGATGCTGGCATTATCGAAACCTTTAGATCGTCGATCATCTTTGAAGTGCCAGAGGCTATGATCTCGGTGAGCAGCTTAGTTTCTTGGACAACAACGTGCGTGAGCCCACCGACAGCGCGAGGCGCATAGTTTCCAGCGGGGTTGATCAGCACCAATTCCCCATCTTCCTCCAGCCTGATCTCAGTTGATCCTCCAGCGGCGCTTCCGGTCAGGACAAATTCTGACGTGATGTTTAGTTGTCGGTCGGCCTCAACAACGGTCTTCTCGCCGTGGTCTCCCACCCCAACGGACATCCTCTTGAATACGCCATCTATAGACCTGATCTGAGTGCCAAGTGAAACCCCTCGCGCCTCAATATCGTTACCAGATACGTCCAGATTAGTGGACTGGCCTGATAATTGAGTCCCTTGATTGTGGACAATGTGCCCATTTGTGGTCGAATACCCGGCCTGAGCGTGGTCTCCCCAGCCATAGGCTGTGTTCCAGTGGGAGATGTTAGTGGTCGTAATTGACTTAACGTGGCCCGGCACAGTCGGATCGGTTTCCGCCGACATCGATGTTAAGTAGCCAGCTTGCGAGTGGTCTCCCCATCCGTGTGCTGTATTCCAATTGGAAATATCAGTGGTCGTGATGGCCTTGACATGGGACGGGACGGTGGGGTCAGTCTCCGAAAAACTAGAAAGATACCCAGCCTGAGAGTGATCTCCCCACCCGTGTGCCAAATTCCAGTTGGCTATATTAGTGGTGGTGATTGCCTTGACGTGGCTGGGAACGGTTGGGTCTGTCTCGGTGAAGCTGGTTAGATAGCCAGCGCCGCTGTGGTCTCCCCATCCATACGCTGTATCCCAGTTGCTAATTTTAGCGGATGTGATTGCTTTAACATGGGCCGGGACTGTGGGATCGGTCTCGGTAAAGCTGGTTAGATAGCCAGCAAGTGAGTGATCGCCCCAGCCATAAGCGGTATTCCAGTTGGCGATATCAGATGCCGATACATTCGAGCCGCCGCCAGTTCCAAGGTCACTGTAAGTTGAGCCATCGTTTGTGAACTGCCACTTGTCAGTGCTCTCGTTCCAGCGGATTGATACATTAGTAGAAGTGCCGCGCTCCACCTCTATCCCGGCATTGTCAGTTGGTGTCCCGGTTTCCTCTGCATTAAGGCGAACTATGTTGTCGCCGATGTTAACCTCTTCGGTGTCCTTGGTGAGGGTTGTTCCGTGAACGGTGAGGTCTCGGACAACTAAGTCAGTAGTCGAACTGCCGCCTAGAGGGTGGTAAGTGGAGGCGGCGCTTGCAGACGTAAGATACCCGGCGGCGCTGTGATCGCCCCATCCGTGAGCAGTGTTCCAGTTGGAAATGTTGATCGCAGTGATGGCCTTGACGTGCGCCGGGACGGTTGGATCTGCTTCCGTAAAGCTAGTTAAGTAGCCAGCGGCCCCATGATCGCCCCACCCAAAGGCTGTGTCCCAGTCAGTTATCTTCTGGGTCGTGATCGCTTTAACGTGGGACGGGACGGTCGGGTCGGTTTCAGTAAAGCTGGTCAGGTAGCCAGCCGCGCCATGATCACCCCAACCATGAGCCGCATCCCAATTAGTGATCTTGGTGGTCGTAATTGCTTTAACGTGCGCCGGAACTGTTGGGTCTGTTTCAGCCGATGCAGAGGTTAAGTAGCCAGCCTGGGAATGATCACCCCAACCGTAGGCCGTATTCCAGTTCGTCTTCTCTTGAGAAGTAATCGATTTTACATGAGCCGGAACAGTCGGGTCTGACTCTGTCTTTAGATAGTTTTCTACGCTATGATCCCCCCACCCGTGAGCTGCATCCCAGTTTCCAATTTTTACTGTGGTTATGTTTTTGACGTGCTGAGGGACGGTGGGATCAGATTCAGTGTAATTTACTAGATAGCCAGCAGCAGCGTGGTCTCCCCAGCCGTAGGCCGTGTTCCACTCCGCAATCTTTCCAGTCGTAATGGCTTTGACATGGGCCGGGACAGTCGGATCAGTCTCCGTGAAGCTGGTCAGGTAGTTTTGCGTAGCGTGGTTACCCCAGCCAAAGGCCGTATCCCAGTCGGTTATCTTCTGAGTAGTGATCGCCTTAACATGCGCCGGGACGGTTGGGTCAGCTTCCGTGAAACTGGTGAGATATCCAGCGAGGGAATGGTCTCCCCAGCTATAGGCAGTATTCCAATCAGTAATCTTGGCGGCTGTGATTGCTTTGACATGTGCTGGAACAGTGGGATCAGTCTCAGTAAATGACGTAAGATAGCCAGCGGTGCCGTGATCTCCCCACCCGTGAGCAGCGTCCCAGTTAGTAATCTTGGCGGCTGTGATGGCCTTGACGTGCGCCGGGACAGTTGGGTCGGATTCTGTTTTTAAATATCCCTCAGTACCGTGGTCGCCCCAGCTAAACGCTGAGTCCCACTCGCCAACCTTTGCAGTCGTGATCGCCTTAACATGGGCGGGAACTGTTGGGTCGGTTTCGGCTGTAAGATATCCGGCAGCGCCGTGATCGCCCCACCCATGAGCTGCGTCCCAGTTAGAAATTTTCCCAGTCGTAATTGCTTTAACGTGAGCCGGGACAGTTGGGTCAGTCTCAGATGTGAGATATCCAGCAGCGCCGTGATCGCCCCAACCGTAAGCTGTATCCCACTCGGTAATGTCTTGGGCGATTATCGTCTTAACGTGGACAGGGACAGTTGGGTCTGTCTCGGTCTTGATGTAACCCTCAGTACCGTGGTCTCCCCAGCCGTGAGCTAGGTTCCAGTTAGTAATCTCTTGCGCGGTGATGCCCTTAACATGGGCCGCAACAGTCGGGTCAGTTTCTTGCGTGACGATCCCGCCAGCGGTAATGCTGCTGATCGATGCAAATGCCGAATCCCAGTTTGATATCTTCTGTGCGGAAATTGCTTTTACATGATTGGGAACCGTGGGATCGGTCTCGACTTTAAGGTAGCCCTGTGTGGAATGATCGCCCCAGCTATAAGCAGCAAACCATTGAACAAGGTTCTGTAGCTGTATCAGCTTAACGTGCGCCGGAACCGTTGGGTCAGTCTCGGTAAATGATTTTAGGTAACCCTCCGTGCCGTGATCTCCCCAGCCATGAGCTAAGTTCCAGTTGGTTATGTTAGCCGTAGTGATGGCTTTAATGTGGGCGGCAACGGTTGGGTCTGTCTCAGTAAACGACTTCAGGTAGCCCTCAGTGCTGTGATCTCCCCAGCCGTGGGCCGTATCCCAGTTAGTAACCTTAGTAGCGGTGATCGCCTTGACATGCGCCGGGACTGTGGGGTCGGCCTCATTAAAGGTTTTTAGGTAGCCTTCAGTGCTGTGATCGCCCCAGCTATGAGCCGCATCCCAGTTAGTTTTTTGAGTAGTCGTAATCGCCTTAACATGGGCCGGAACGGTCGGGTCAGTTTCGGTAAAGGAGGTAAGGTAGCCTTGGGCTGAATGATCTCCCCATCCGTGGGCTGTGTTCCAATTGGCAATTTTTGAGGTGGTGATCGCCTTGACGTGCGTTGGTACTGTCGGATCTGTCTCGGTATAAGAGGTAAGGTAGCCAGCGTTAGCATGATCCCCCCATCCGTAGGCCGTGTTCCATTGCAGTAAGTTCTGGAGCGTTATGCTTTTAACGTGGCTAGGAACAGTTGGGTCAGCCTCGGTAAAACTTTTAATGTAACCCTCAGTGCCATGATCCCCCCACCCGTGGGCCAAGTTCCAATTTGTGATGTTGGTGGTGGTAATGGCCTTGATGTGGGCAGCAACGGTTGGGTCGGTCTCGGCATTTACCTGAGTAATATATCCGGCGGTAGCGTGGTCTCCCCAGCCATAGGCCGTATTCCAGTTCGTCTTCTCTTGAGAAGTAATCGACTTAACATAAGCGGGAACAGTGGGATCAGTTTCCGCCGCTTGCTGGGTAATATATCCGGCGGCAGCATGGTCGCCCCATCCGTAGGCAGTATCCCAGTTTGAAACCTTTCCAGTCGTAATGGCTTTAACATGGGCCGGGACTGTTGGATCCGTTTCTGTAAAAGACTTTAAGTACCCCTCAGTGCTGTGATCTCCCCAGCTATGCGCCGAGTTCCAATTAACTATGTTGGCTGTGGTGATCGTCTTAATGTGCGTGGCCACATTCGGATCAACTTCAACCTTGAGATACCCTTCGGTGCTGTGATCGCCCCAGCCGTGGGCAGCATTCCAGTTTGTTTTGTCTTGGGTCGAAATTGATTTTACATGGGCCGGAACCGTTGGATCCGTTTCGGTAAATGAAGTTAGGTATCCAGCAGCGCCGTGGTCACCCCAGCCATAAGCGGTATTCCAGTTGGCTATGCTTGCTGTGGTTATGGCTTTGACGTGCGCCGGGACGGTGGGATCAAGCTCATACTTTAAGTAACCCTCGGCCCCGTGATCGCCCCAACCATGTGCCGTATCCCAGTTAGTAATTTTGGCGGCGGTGATCGCCTTCACATGGGCGGGCACAGTCGGATCAGTTTCCGCCGATGCAGCGGTTAAGTAGCCAGCCTGAGAATGGTCGCCCCAGCCATGAGCGTCATCCCAGTTAGTAATCTTTGCGGTGGTAATACCTTTTACATGAGCCGGGACGGTGGGGTCAGTTTCGGTGTAAGAGGTAAGGTAGCCAGCAAGAGAGTGGTCTCCCCAGCCATAGGCCGAGTTCCAATGGACTATGTTGCTGGTTGAAATTGACTTGATATGAGAGCCAACATTGGGGTCGGTCTCGATCTTTAGGTAGCCCTCAAGTGAATGGTCTCCCCAGCCATGAGCGGCATTCCAGTTGGCGATATCCGCCACGGCAATTGCCTTGATGTGAGCAAACACCGTGGGGTCAAGCTCTGTGGTAATCCCGCCGCCGCCAGTTCCGGTGTTCTGGTGGGCTAAATTCCAGTTGGCTATGTCTTGGGTGGTGATTGCTTTGATATGAGAGCCAACAGTCGGATCAGTCTCAGACCATGTAGCCAGCTTATATCTAGAATCTAAATTAACCGTGCCGACAGAAGTGACATGGCCAAGAGTGTTTGTGCTTAGGGCATTGAGCACAATCCCGCCCGTATTCGATTCATTGATCGGAGTCGAGGTCGGGTGCAAATAAGAAAAGACGCCCGTGGCGGAGTTGTAAGTTAGTTCTCCTGAGGCCGAGACCGCTGATCTAGCGCGAGCGTCCGTGAAATATTCGTTAGTACCTTCTGGGACATCCGTAGTTGTCCCGGCCCACCCAAATTTATAGGTCGCAGCATCATAGGTAATTGGCGCGTCAGCCCCCAGGCCCGCAAACAATTGCTGCAAAGTATAGCTAGGCCACGCCACCCACTGGTTGTCGCCCCGCAAAAAAGTTTGATTGCTGGCGGCCCCAAGGCCCAGCCGGGCCGGATCCATTATTCCTGACACAATGTCCGAAGCCGGATGGTTGTGCCCCATGTCTGTTGAGCCGCCAGTTACCGGAACATTTGCCGCCGCTGAGAAGTTGGCATTCCCCTGAACAGGGATGCCGTCACTGCCAAATTCAGAGCCGCCCTGTTGGCCGGAGGGTAATGATCTACTCATGCTTTAATGCCTGTCTACAAATACCACTTAACAAGCATTGTAGATATTTGGTGTTATTTATCAAGGTGGACACTTACGGACTTAAATTTGAGCACCCACTTAGCCAGCTAGAAGTTGAGCTGTGGTGCTTCCGCGAAAAGAGAACTGTCGCGCAAGGTGGCCTTGGCACTTATCAGCATTGTGTAAATGCGATTAACATAGTTTGGCCGGATACCATCTGGAACCCGTGGCTTGAACGGCAGCTTGAGTCCCTATGCGAAAACGATTGGATAAGTTGGACGGGGTGCGCGGCGAGCGGAAAGACCTACGCCAGTGCGATGTTTGCCATGATCTGGTGGCTGGCCGATCCGACAAATTCTACGGTGATCCTGACCTCAACGACAGCAAAGATGATCCGAAAGCGGAGCTGGGCAAACATTCAGGGGCTCCTGAGGACAGCTAACGGGACATTTCCCGGCAAGTTAGTGGACTCCAAGACCACCCTCCAGAGCCAGCCGGGTGACGATACTTCTGCTATATTTGCTGTGGCGGTACTTGATGGATCTGAGACCAAAGCGGTCGCAAATATCCAAGGTATTCACAACACAAGGGTAATGGCCATAGTTGATGAGGCTACAGATTGTCCATCCGCTGCGTTCAGCGCCGCTTCCAACCTTAGTAAGGGCTGCCGGGAATTTAAGTTTCTAGCAATTGGTAACCCACAATCGAAGCTCGACGAGCATGGCCGATTCAGTGAGCCAGTCGATGGCTGGGATACTGTAGGGATAGAAACCCTCCAATGGAAAACCAAGAGAGGCATGTGCTATCGGTTCGATGGAATGGACTCGCCGAATGTACGCGCTGGTAAGACCAAGTGGGAATTTCTGATTACTCCAGATCAACTACGCCAAGCCATAGAGTTCGAGGGCGAGTCATCGCCTAAGTTCTGGAAGTATTCGCGGGGATTCTGGGCTCCTGAGGGCGTGGTTAAGACGGTTTTGTCTGAAACCATGTGCCATAAATACAGCGTTATGGCCGGGAGCCACGTCTTTAGTCGCAACTTTGAGATGATTGCCGGGCTTGATCCGGCGTTCGGCGGCGACCGATGCATCTTAAAGTTCGCCAAATACGGAGACCTTGAGTCAGGTAAGATGGCCATCGAGTTCACTGAGACCATTACCATTAAGATCAATGCCTCATCTAAGGAGCCAGTACACTTCCAGATTGCCCGGCAAGTAAGGGATCACTGCATTGCCCGCAATGTCTCACCGGATAATCTAGCAATCGATGCGACAGGAGAAGGCGGCGGCCTTTGCGATATCATTTCAAATGAATGGTCATCTCTGATTCAGCGCATTGAGTTTGGTGGCAAGGCATCTGATAAGCCTGTTTCCGACCAAGACCCAAGGCCGTCTTGTGATGCATACGCCAACAAGGTTACTGAACTGTGGTTCTCCGTAAGGGAGTGGGTGATCCGCGATACTGTGAGAGGCATGGATAAAGATACTGTAGTGGAGCTTTGCACCAGAATGTTTGATGACCAAAAGCGGAAGATTGTCGTAGAGCGTAAAACCGACATGAAAGCTCGCACGGGGAAAAGCCCTGACTTAGGTGACGCCGCCGCTTTGGTTGTGGAGATGGCGCGGCGAAAGGGCGCGGGCGCTGTCGGAATCCGCACGGACGCCGACCAACGGTGGGAAGATTTAGTTAAATCCAATGATCTAATTTACCAACAGGACAACATGTATGTTAGCTCTCAAGAATAGAAACATCGTACCCCCCGGCGGGTGGCGTTACACGCAGCGCGAATCGGGGGTAACCATTGCGGCCCATAGCTTTAATCAGTTATGCGAGCTAGTTAAGAATCACCGACAGGCCAATGGCTACCCGCTAAGTATTGACTATGAGGCGGAGATCGAGATGCAGATTTGTTTGCAGCTAGACAGGGATGCGTGCAAACAGGTTAAGGCTCAGGTTAGCCCTCGCCAGCTTGGCTTTGCTGACGTGATGAGGTTTACCAAGACTTTGGGGGAATCCATTCTAAAGGGAAATCCACGGGTCGATAAGGAGGAAGCCAACCGAAGAGCCTTAATTTGTGCCGGGTGTAATGCTAATGTGAAGGCGATGGGGTGCTCCGGCTGCAACAGCAAGCGGGTTGCCTCGCTGATTACAACATTAACCGGAACAGATAAAACCGACCACGATGAGAAACTTGAGTCATGCGCTTATTGCGGTTGCTTCAATAAAGCTCAAGTGTGGTTCCCCCTAGATATCCTACAAAACAACGTCAAGGAGTCCATTAATAATGCGCTCCCTGATCACTGCTGGAAGAAAAAGAAAAATGATGGAGCTTGAAAACATTTCCGATAGCGGGGCCATACCAGCGTCCCGTGTTAAAAACCCCGTTGATGCGGCTGATATGGTTCGGACAATGATCCGAGCCGATGAGCAGCGTTCAGCCGTGCGAGCCAAGGTAAAGGGCTTGGTTGATGGGAATGCCCCGTACAACCCCAGCGACCTTCGCAAGAACGGGCAATCTTTCCGAACCAATGTGAATTGGCGCGAGGCTGAAACCTTTCTTGGGATGGCGTGCTCTGCATTTTACGATGTATTTTCTGAGGTTCCACATTTTGCCACGATCAAAGTTGAGCACGGCGATCCCGATGATTCATCCGAATACAGCCGGATCATTACCGAAGAGTTCGACAAGTTGCAGCGGGATGACCATGACTTCGATTACTTAATGCAGCTCTCGCAGCACGAAATGGTTCTGTACGGGACGGGGCCAATCCTATTTGAGGATTCCCTAGACTGGCGCTGCCGCCCGATTAAGAGCGGCAACCTTCTCGTTCCTGACGGATCGAAGTCTAATGTCAGCGATTTTGAGGTAGCTGTGGTTCGGAACAACTACGCAGTCCATGAACTATATAGCTTTATCCGTAAGGAAGAAGCCGCAGTTAATGCCGGGTGGAATCTTAAAGAAGCCAAGCGGGCCATCGCTGATGCTGCCCCCGCCGGAGAGAACGGCAATAAGGCCGACTGGGAATATTACCAGCAGCAGATTCGTAACAACGACCTCGCCTTTTCGTCCAAGTGCGACACCGTTCCGGTGGCTCATATCTTTTACCGAGAGCATCCCACCGATGAGTACCCTGAAGGTGCGATCTCCCATTGCATGATTGCCGAGGGTTCGGCTGAACCTCAGTTCCTTTTCCGCAAGCAGAATAGATACGAGGGTTGGGAGCAATGTCTCCATGTGTTTTTCTATGACAAAGGAGACGGCAATTATCACGCATGTAAAGGGCTTGGCGTTAAGATGTATAGCCCCCTTGAATTGAAGAATAGATTACGTTGCACGCTGGTCGATGCCGCCATAGCACGGAGCGCTATCCATTTCAAAGCAGACAGCCCAAACGATTTAAACAAAGCATCTTTTGTTCAAATGGGGCCGTACTCACTTACCCCGTCCGGGTTTAATGTTGTGCAAACCACCAGTGCCGGGGTGCTGGATGCGCCAATGGCGGTGCAAGCCGATCTTGAGGGCGTGCTGCAATCGAACTTGAGTCAATACCGACAGAACCTTGAGAAGGGCGGGAACCCCCGGACGGCCACTGAGATTGACGCGATTGTTTCGCAGCAATCGACGCTCGGTAAGACGCAGCTAAACCGCTACTACAGGCAGCTTGATTCGTTCTTTAAGGAGCGTTACCGCCGGGCTTCCAACCCTGATCTAACGGAGGACATGGCTGGCGGAGTCTCCGCTATTAAGTTCCAGAAGGCGTGTATTGACCGGGGAGTGCCTCGCGCCGCGCTTACCAAGATCATATCGGTGGCCGCCACCCGCACGACCGGGCAAGGCTCGGCAATGGAGCGCCGCGCCATCTCCAATCAATTGATGAATGTGCTGCCAATGCTGCCTGAGACTGGGCGGACTCGCGTGATTGAAGATCACATCGCATCACTCGCTGGCCATCACAATGTTAAGCGATACTACCCCACTCCAGAAGAGGACATCGATCAACAAGAACAGCAACAGGAAGCTGTGAAAGAAAACATCCTCCTCAAACAGGGTATGCAAATCCCTGTGGCTGGTGGGGATATGCACGCAGTCCACTTGGAGGTTCACTTAGCCGCCGGGCAAGAGATTGCTCAGATTGCGGGTCAGGCCGATCCTTCCGAGCTAGGACAGTATCTATCCCTGATGGTGCAGCATTGCGCCGCTCACTTAATGGAGATCGAGAAGGATGCCACCAGGAAGTCACTGGTTGATGAATACTCAGCAATCCTGAAGGAGCTGCAATCCATAGCTGACCAGTTGATGCAAGAGGCCCAACGGGCAGCGGAAGCCGAGCAACAAGCTATGGCGGAGCAGCAACAGGCTATGGCTGAGATGCAAGCAATTCAGGGCGGCATGGATCCAAAGGATCAACTTGCTCAGGCCCGGTTCGAGCGCGATGAAGCGCGGCGGGATGCTAAAACTGAGAATGATATATCCCGCAAGGAACGCAAGATGGCGACTGACATTGCCATCAAAGATGCAAAAAGCGCGACTGACCTCGCGAATAAAGACCTAAAACAAAACTTATGAGCGCCAATAAATTCACCCTAGACTCAACTGAAATCGAATACATTTATGAACTTCTCCATGATGACATCAAGGCGAGGGAATTAATGGTCGAGATGGCCCCGGAGGGTGATCAACGGCGCGAGGCTTTGGCCGGGATACAGCAATCTGCCCGGCTAATAACAAAACTAGAAATACTAATTGATGATGATGACTGACATGAAACTGGGTGAGTACCGATCAAATGCAGATTTGGTTCGGGCCGCCAAGAAAGTATTAGAATCCAAACCCATGCAGCAAATGCTGCGGGTCTTAGAAAACGAAGCTCCAAGCACACGACCGCTCCCCGTTGTTGGCACAGATGACAACGCATTTAAATATGCGTATGGCGCTGACATCGGGCATAGGCAGTGCATTGCGATGCTCAAGGTAATGGCGACCCCTATCCCCACACAGGAAGAGGTTAGCTCAACATTCGCTGAATCTAATAACGGTTAATTATTATGGCAAAAATAGCTGCATCCCTAGAAGGACTAGAGCCTGTAAATTTTGAAGCAGAAGCTCCGGTCGAAACCACAGAGGCTGCCCCGGTCGCTGAACCTGAACAACAGCCAGCCCCCGAAGCGGAGTTAAGCGAAGACCAGCTAGATAAGGAGTTTGAAACCTCCTTTCTTGAGACGCTGGAAGCCGCTCAGGAAGGCAAAGAACTTCCTGAGGAATCCGCACCTGAGCCAGAGCCTAAGGCCGAGGAAGAGGTGGATTCCCCGGCAGCGGCCAACTTCAAGAAGATCAAGCAAGAGCGAGACAATGTCCGCAATGAGCGCGATGCTGTTAAAGCGGAGCTTGAGGAGCTGAGGGCTAAACTCGAAGGCATGGATAACTCTGATGTGAACACCATGCTAGAGGATATCAAAAAGGAGCGGGACTACATGTCCGAGCAACTGAAGATGTCCAATCTTGAGCGTCACCCGGAGTTCCAGCAGAAGTTCCAAAACAAGATCGATCAAATTGTCTCTGGGGCTAAGGCCGCTGTTGGCGAAGAATACGCCGCACGCATGGGCGAACTGGTTGCAATGAACGAGTCTGCCTACCGGAACCAGCAGATCGAAGAAATCATGGTCGAGCTTACGTCAACCCAGCAAGCACGCATGGGCGCGTTACTGACTAGGATGGACGAGGTTCGCGCTGACAAAGATCAGGCGCTCAAGGACGCTGACCTATCATACAGCCAGCTCATGGAGCGTCAGAACGCAGAAGCTGAAGCCGCAATAAAGGCTGATGATAAGGTGTTCAACAATATCAGCTCGGAGTTTGCCGATACAATTGAGGCGTTTACTCCTCGCGATGGGGATGACTCATGGAACGATGAAGTGCGCCAGCGAGTTGACTCAGCAAGAAAGCTCTTTAGCGGTAAATCTACTAAGGAGGAAATCATTGAGGCAGTGCATTGGGCTTCTGCCGGGCCTCACTATTACAAGAAGGCCGTGCAACTTATGGAGTTGAACAATCGGTTGCGCGGTAAGAATAAAGATATCGCTGATGCGACCCCGACTGCGACCACATCTGACACACCGCCAGACAGTTCATCGACGGCCAAAACTTTTGATGAGCAGTTTGCCGAGATGACCGGGATGAGCCTTAACGGCTAGAGGTAAGTAAATCATAGCGCCCCCGATAGTCTTCCCATTTACAAGCTGGCCACTTTTGGGGATATCGGGGGTGCTTTCCTACATCGTAGAAAATTCCCTTCAGTGTTTTGATATCCTTTACCGGGATAATATAGATCGCGGTAGTGGTGTCGTAATAAAGAACGGCGGCTATGAAGTCGGTCTGATCAGGGGTGTACATGACCTTTGTCTTCCGGCCATGCGCGAACATCACTCGATAAGTCCCATGCTTTGATGCTGCACGGCTCGACTTAACTTGGATCCGACTAATCTTTTTGCCTGAGGTGGCGATGAGGTCGTAAGGCTCAGAATCGCCGAGCGGGATGCAGACCCCAAATCCGTGCTCCATTAGTTCGTGCGCCACAAGAAGTTCGGCTGCGCCTCCATGAGGTTTGTTCGAGGCGCTTCCCGATGTCATTTGCGCTCAATCTCCGCTTCGAGTTCGACCACAATTTCCAGAGCCTTTTCAACGAATGCGGGAGCAGCAAGGACTGCTGACTCAAATTGAGGGTGGTTCAGGAGTTCCTGACTCCGATCCAGACGAGCGTGCAAGCACCCGCTTGATAGCAGCAGAATTACGAGTGCGCTTATTAGAAAGACGTTCCTGAACTTGTTTTTCATTGATCGCTTTTTCTAAAGCCCCAAGCCTATCGACCAGTCCATTCACTGAATCGACAAGGCTTGGGAGTGATGCAAGCCCTTTGGCGGCTGCGAGGAGAATACTCACTTCTCTTCTGCCACAGCCTTAACTTGGGCTCTGCCGTGGTTATATCCAAGGCTGGCAACAACACCCGCGACCAGCGCGATCATGCGCTCCAGCGTGGTTGTGCCTTCAGGCGCGATTGCCCCACTGGCATAGGCCAGCGAGCAAAGTTGGGCGACTGCCATTAACCAGAACTCTGAGCTTCGGTATCCCGGCTTCAGATCTTTCTTAGTAGCTGCCATTTTTCTTTCCCTTCTTTTTAGTTTTCTTTTTCATCGGATTTTAAGAGCTTCCAAATTTTAACCCCTGTCCAGACAGCCGTCATGGCCAAGGCTACAATTGAAAGCGAGGTTTCAAGTTGGTCGAGGCTAACTGCGGCAAACACTGAGGTGTTTACCCCCAGCACCTTAAACCACTCGATTGTTTCTTCCATGCGTTAACCCAAAAGAGGGAGCCCCCCGTAAGGAGGGCTCCCGTGATGATGATGATTTAACGCTCGAAGAGGATGATGCGACCATCTTCAGGACGAACCGGGCGAATCGCACAGGCGTACTCTGCGAAGTGTCTGCCAAGGCGTCCGGTAGGATCGTTCTGGTCACAGATGATGTCACCGCCAACGATGAACTTCCATTCACCGCTGTAAGCCTTCGGAGTCCAGTTCATGCCAGCAGCCGAGTTAACGGGCTTCACCACTTCAGAGGTGAACACGCTCGGATTCAGCACAACGGCGGCCTCGTAAGGTGCGCCAGTAGTCGCATCTTTGGAGACGTACTCTGGGTTTACCACCGCCTTCTTACCCTTCGAGGCGTTGGCCTCAATGTAAGGAGCAATGCGGATATAAGCACCAGCGTTGTTTGGATCCTGACGGTAGCGGGCGGGCTGGGTCGTAACCACATGGCGCATATTACCAAGGATACGACTGGCTCCCATCCGTTTCAGCAGTTCGTTCGGCTCGCCGTAACGCAAGTCCTCGCGGAGCTTATCGTTATTCTTGGCGATCTTAGCCGAGGCTTCCATGCCAAGCAGCAGCGGGAAGACTGGGCCTTCAGCGCCGAGCGTAATGAACCCATTGGAATCACCTTCAGTCGCTCCGCCCTCGATGAGGCTAACGGCGACTTGGTCAAGTGCTTCTTGGGTTAGACCCACAGCGGGCTGGGTCAGCGTCATGGTAGCGGCGCTGGGCAGACCTTCGGTGGAGTCGGTAACGATCTCTGGCGCGGCGAGCGTGCCAGTACAACTTACTTTGGGAACGAGGTTCACATACTCGTTGAAGTATTTCAGCTCCCATGTGCGCTGGGCACGCTTGGCGAGTTCTTGCTGATAAGCAGCCAAGAAGCTCTGCGCTTGCCACGCAAACGTGAGATCGTCCGCGCAGATAACATCTCCGCGAAGGCCGAATTTTTTCAGAGAGTATTGACGCTCAGTGAAACCAGTTGTCACATCGTTCCATTCAATAGCGCAAGCGCCTTGGGTGGAAGGTGTGCCAGCCACTGCGGTGTCAGAGCCGGGAACTAAGGAGCCAGCAGAAAGACTGATGTCATTCCAGCTTTCCTCAGTATCGTAGACTTCGGTGTTCTCAACAGTGAAAGTGGTTTGAGTCAGCCCGGTTCCGTTCTTATACGTTCCACGGGGCATCGCGTTCAACCACACGGATTTATGAGAAGCGCGGCGCATAATGTGATCGCCGAGGCTCTCGGATAGCACTCGCAGTGCTCCAAATGTGTCACAAGCCATAGTATTCTAATTCCTAATTATATGTGTGTTGAGGAAGAGAATACGCGCCAGCCAACGGGGATGATGCCATCCCTTCCGTTATCCCCGAAGCCAACGGGATTAGGCCGACGAGCTTGGATCGAAGCCCGATATTTAATTTAGATCCATCGGTTGAAGTTTAAGGAGATTCAGCTCCACCTCGTTTATATCAAAGGAGTGGCGCGGTGCTAAGAACTTTTTTCTTGTTAGCCGATTACCTGACGAGTAGGGTCTCGCCCGTTGTCGATTTACGGCGACAAAGGTGTTTCACGGCTAGTGAGGGAAGAGGAGAGTCTAGCTTTGAGAACTGATATATCGATTTGACGCGGGATGGAGCAGCCCGGTAGCTCGTCAGGCTCATAATCTTTTTTTCTCCCAGAAACTTTTTTGTTTCTAAATCCCTTCCTCTAGCAGATTAGCTCTGTATATCAGTGTTATTCTGTATTTTCGTGGCCCCTTGACAATGCAATGCGTGTGTTATACATTGCACCTGACACGCATGAACAGTGGAGTGCGTAAAACTGGAGATAATTTGCTGCCGCTTGTCGGCGCGTGGCGAAACTCCGCCGTATCAGAACCTGACGAGTAATGAAAATCTATAGCGAAAACACAAAAGGAGGCCACCGATTTGTCCTGAATTATGCATCTGGTGGAAAGCGCCATCGCAAATATTTCCTCAGCCGCAAAGAGGCCCAATCCAGAATGGATGAGCTAACCTCAGCCAACTCCCGGCTTGGTGAGGACTTGGCTTCGCTATCCTCAGTTCAGCGTGCCGAGCTGGTGTTGGCATCTGCCCGCGCCTCCGAGATGAGGTTCTCGGTACTGGAGGCCGTTGATTATTATGCCGACTACATCGCCAATTCTCCGGTGGCGGAGAAGTTCAACGAGGCAATCGATTTGTTTCTAAAGGAGCGCGAGGCGCAGATCGGTCATGCTTCCTTCAAAAACCTTCGCTCGGTAATCCGGCGATGGGAGGCGGCCACCAATGTTCGCCTAGTTGTCGAGCTGGACAAGGCCATCATTAAAAACTGGTTGGACAGACTGACCGATAAGACCGGGCAAAAGCCAGCGCGGGCGCGAACCAAGAATGGCTACCTGACTGAGATTAAAAATTTCCTGAATTGGGCCAAAGAAAACCACATCGTGGGGAAAAATGTCGGCGACGAAATCCCGACCTTTAAGCCCAGCATCGATGAACTAAAGGAGGTCGAGGCTGAGGCCCAGATTCTGACTCCCAAGGAAGTGCGTAAGGTCATGGACTGGATCGTCGAAAACCGCCCGGACATGACACCCCGCGCCGCCGCCCTATTCTTTGCCGGGCTGCGCCCCGACCGAGAGGCCAGCTTGTTTGACTGGGGCCATGTTGATTTTGAGGAGAATCTGCTGTTCGTCCCGGCGGCCCACGCCAAAGATCGACAGCGCCGATACATTGAGATGAATCCAACCCTAGTGGCGTGGCTCAAGTTCGCCAAGGATCAGCCCACTCCAGTGACCAACTGGGATAACGGATGGAACCAAGCCAAGAAGGTTCTAGGGTTTTGGCCGCACGATGCCGCTCGGCACTGCTTTGCAAGCTACTCCCTACCCGTTGACGGTAAGGAAAAGGTGATTCAGAACCTTGGCCACGGGGATTACGATATGCTTTTTAAGCACTACCGGACGGTTGTTAAGCCCAAAAGGGCCGCTGAATATTGGGGTGTTTTGCCAAATGTGCAGAAAATAAACAATTAGGGGTTGCTAAGTTTTTGTATATGCAATGAGATGCCCCCACCCCAGCGCATTGATAGGTGCATATCAATGACTCAAATTAATACAGTTTTGATTAACGATCAGATTATATCTGACCTAAAGACTCTTTCAGGGAAAACGGGCGTTTCGGTGGAATCGCTTTCGGAAATTGCGATTAGTCTCGGCCTTCCTGAAACTCCTCAAAAAACTTCTTCAGCTTCGGGAGACCGGACTCTAGGCACTGCTCGATCACAGTTGTCCGACTAGAATTTTGTAGCTTCGCCACCTCGTCGATGCGCCGAATCATATCCTTTTCAAGCCGCAAAGCCGTTGCGGTCTTCAATTCTTTTGAACTATTCGCCTTCTTCGCCATACGCACGCATTACAAACTGACGAAAGATTTATCACTGACCCCAGGTTCCGTCAACCCATGTTAGTAAGTATTTTGCATTTCATTGCAATGCGTAGTTGACTCGTCCGTCATACGAGTGTAGTGTTCCCCTCCAAGGTGGAAGTGCCAAAGAAACAATCAATTGCCCTACGTTTCCCTCCTAAACTCCTGTTGGACATTGAATGTCTAGCCAAGGAGTGGGAAACGACTCGAAGTGACGTAATTCGGCGGCTTTGCCGCGAGGGCATAGAGAAAAAAAGGAGGGTTAACTGTGGAACTACTGATAAACAACATTGAGGAGGAGCGGGCCGTTCTTGGCTGCGTTTTACAAGAGCCATCCTGTTTGGATGACGTGACGAAGGCCATCGGATCCGATGCATTCTTTGAACTACGCCACATGAATCTCTACGAGATCATGGTGGACATGGCCGACTCCGGGCGCGTTATTGATAAACTTTCAATTCTCAGTCGCGCTGAGGAAATCCACGGCAGTAAGGAGGCTGTTGGGGGCATAGCCTATTTGGCCGATTTAGAAAACACGGTCGCCAGCGCCGCCCATCTGCCTGAGGCGCTCCGGGTTCTGAGCAACAAGGTTCAACTACGGAGAATCCAAAAGGGTTCGTATGAGCTGCAAAATATTTTAGGCGAAACAGGTGGTGGTGATGAAGAGAAGCTGGAGAAGCTCGGATCAACCCTCACGGGTCTTCTTCATGTAGGTCGAGGCGGGGAGGTCAGTACGAAGGATATCGCCCAAGAGACCCTTCGTATTATCGAACAGGCGCACGCCCACACGGGCGAGTGTACTGGTTTAGCAACTGGCTTCTCCGCCTTCGACCGCCTCACGACTGGTTTGCATGGTGGCGAATACCTGATCCTAGCAGCCCGGCCATCGATGGGGAAGACATCCCTCGCGATGTGCATCGCCCAGAACCTCGCCGTCGAGCAAGGAATCCCAGTTGGCGTGATGTCTTTGGAAATGAAATCGACCGCGCTGATGCTGCGGACATTCTCTTCAATGGCTGAGATCGATGGTCGCAATCTTCGCAACGGACAACTCAGCGAGCGCGACCTGAAGAAACTTACTGTCGCCTACTCCAAGGTGGCCAACTCCGGTATTCATATTGATGATGCTTCGGGCATAGGAATCTCTGAGGCATCAGCCCGAATCCGCCAGCTTGTAAATAAATACGGCTGCAAGCTCATCGTTGTTGATTACATTCAGTTAATTCATGGCCGCGCTGAGAAGCGTGAGCGCGAGGTGGCTGAAGTTTCAGCGCAACTCAAGGCGCTGTCGATACAGTTGGATGTTCCGATCTTGGCGCTCTCCCAACTGAGCCGGGCAAACGATCAGCAAGCTCGCAGCCCGCGACTCTCTGACCTTCGGGACTCTGGCTCCTTAGAGCAAGACGCCGACTTGGTCGCGTTCCTTTACCGCGAAGATGCTGAGTCTGATTTGACCCAGTTAAACATCGCTAAAAACCGCAACGGCCCATGCGCCATTGTGGATCTGGAGTTCCAACCTCAATACACGCGCTATGTAAACCCAAGAGTTGATGCGCCGTATGTCGAGATGGAGCGCCCTAAGCACCCAGACTTTGAACTGAGTCATGCTTAATGAAGGACATAGTATTTCACATTACAGGGATGGGTCATTGCCCGGCTTTCAAAAACCGGAAAATGATAGCGCGTGGCCGCTTGATCACGGAGCCGAAGGTACATGCTTGGATGGTACGGGCTACGGAGGCTATGTCCTATATGTGGAAGTCCTTGTGTCAGACAACCGCCGCAGAGACCTCGACGGAGTGCTCGCCACAGTCTGCGACTGCATTACCAAAATCCCTTCCGACTGATGACAACTGGAAAGAGATTCCGATGAAAATCATTCGCGTACGAAAAGTTCCCAAAGGTGAGGAAGGTCTCCTCATCACACTGAGAAAAATAAAAAACTAAACAAAAATATGGCTAAGAAAAACGAAGCAGAAATCGGCGGACGCCGCCAAATCAACAACGTCACCCTGAACTACCCGCACCTCGCGGAGCCTGATCCACAGTCAAATGGGGCATACGGTGTTCAAATCTCAAAAATTGATGATGAGAACACCGCAAAGCTCGACGAGATCGGGGTTCCGTACAAGCACGGGAAAGATCGGATCGATAGGGAGGGAGCTGCCAAGCCAACCCCGGAGTGGGGGCACTACCGCACATCGCGCACCAAGTTCGAGTTTGGGCTCTTTGATTCCTCAGGTCGCGAAATTAAGGGCGAGGCTAAAGAGCAGCTACTTAAACGGATTGGCCCCGGAACGGTGGCTAACGTCACGGTTAAGTCGGGCAAAGACCCCAAGGCTCCAGCCGTAAGCTGTTATCTGGAGAGTATTCAAATTGTGGATTTGGTAGAGGGCACTAGCGGAATCACAATGTCTCCAGTCGAAGGTGGGTACGTTGATTCAGTTACGAACCCCGATGACGTTCCATACTAAAATGGATGGACGATTACGGCGTTAAGCGATTGCTGTGCGCGATTATTGAACAGGCTGTTCTTGATCGTCGCACAGCAATCACTCGCGGCCTCGTCAAGGTTGATGGCATTCCGGTCAGAAGCCTGAACTCGAAAGAAGCGGAACTGTGTTATGGACTGAATTATTTTTTTGAAAAAGACGGTATTAGATTTGTATCGGACATCGCTGGATTTGCGCTGCCGATCACAAAAATCAAAGAGAGGAGCAAGGAGAAACTTAATGATGACGAACGACGAAAAAGATCCAAGGAGAGGGACGATCTCGACCAGCGATTTTCCGGCCAGCAAGAAGTGTCCGGGCAAAAGGCAGCAGAGTGCGGGGAGACCGAGCAAGGACTCAGCGGACTCGACGATGGGCACGCGCATTCATGGGAAGATTTATGACTGGGACTCCATTGAGCTTGAGGGCCGAGAGCTTGAGATAGCCAAGGAGTGCCGGGATTGGCGCGAAATTATATTGGATCGGATTTTCCCGAACCGCGCCGACAATCCACCTGAGTGCTTCGACGAGCAGCGCATGTGGTATCGCAAGAACCGCTTTAGCGGCGTACCCGACTGCCTAAGGATTCGTGGCCGCATCGGCGCTATCCTTGATTATAAAGCTGGGCCGATAGCCGTTACCCCGGCAGAGCGCAACTGGCAACTGGCTGGGCTCGCCGTTCTGGCGAAGCATGTACATGGGATCAAGGAATGCCACGTTCACATCATTCAGCCTTTAGCCGGGAAACCCACCAGCCATTACTACGATGAGGCGGGGCTAAAGAAGATTCAGCGCCAATGCATCGACCTTGTTCGCGCCACCGAGAAACCCAGCCCTCGTCTGTGCCCTGGGGAGACCCAGTGCAAGTATTGCACGGGCAAGGTCGATTGCCCGGCGCTGGAGGTGAAGACCGAGAAACTGATGGTCGCTGATTCAACTCGCGAACTCAGCTCAACTCAGTTCGGTGAACTCCTGAAGATTGTTCCAATGATCGAGGCGCGTTGTGCCGCGATCAAGGAGGAGGCCATTAGTCGGCTGGAAGCCGATCCGAGCGCAATTTCTGGTTTTGCACTACGCCCGCAATCCGCCCGGCGCACTCTCAAGGATACAGCTAAGGCTGCGGAAGTTCTGATCAAAGAAGGTCTGATCGATGAAGGTAATCTGATTGAGATATGTAGCTTGCCGTTAGGGCGTCTAGAACGCGCTGTGAGCCGTTTTGCGGGGCTGGACAAGTCCGAAGCCACTTACAGGGTTGCGGACGCCTTAGACGAGCTTGTGACGCTTTCCACCCCCAAGCCAAAGGTGGTGGCCAAGTGAAGAGATTTACCGAAACAGACAAATGGGAGAAGCCGTGGTTCCAAGACATGGATCCAAAGATGAAGCTGCTGTGGATTTATCTGATGGATAAGTGCAATGCGGGGGGCATTTACGAAATCAACCTCCGGCTGGCCAGCTTCCAGCTCGGCGAAACCATCACTCAGGACGATCTAATGGCTTTTGGCGAACGTGTTGAGCTTTTAACCGAAACCAAGCTCTGGATTAAGAAGTTCTCTTATTTCCAAATCGGAACGCTCAGTGAGGCGAGTCCACCACACAAGAAGGCAATTATCGCTTTGGAGAAGGAAGGATTACTCGACAGACCAGAGGTCTCACTTTCCAAGGGTAACACTAGGGTTAGCCAACCCTCAGTTAAAGGTAAGCCTAGACCACAAGAAGAAGAAGAAGAAGAGGATAAGGAAAAAGAAAAGGAAACTGCGCGGAAAGTCATCGACCATCTGAACGCTAAAACTGGATCCAGTTTCTCTTACTGCGATTCCAACCTGACTGTGATCATTGCTCGGATGAAACCCAAGGGCGTCACCTATGCCGGGGTCTGCGAGATGATCGACAATCAAGCCAAGCAGTGGGGCGATGACCCCAAGATGTCCGCCTACCTGAAACCCGTCACCTTGTTCCGAGCCTCGAACTTCGATGGCTACTACGGAACCCGGAAAAAACAAAACAAAGCAACTGGCCCCGTGGATGCCACAGGCCGGAAGATACAGAAATTTAAGTGAGTCACCCTACCCCACAGCCCCACGCCTCCTTGCGCCGCTTCGTCACGGCGTCTCCAGTGGTGGCTCTCCACATGGGGTGGCTCACTGTTTTTTAAAATGGAAGAGAGTCGCAAATCAAAGCTGGGCAAGCAGTGGGCTCGAAAGGCGCTGACTGACTATGCCGGGCGCATGAGCCAAGGCTTCGCTGAAACCTCGGACACCGGGCAGTTCCAGAAGCTGGCTTCATACGATGCCATCATGCTGGACTTTATGCCGCACGGTCTTGAGGTCGCTGGGATCATGGAGGTCAAAGCCCGCTGGTTCACTGATGAAACCCTGAAGCAATGGGGCAATGAATGGTTCGTCAGTAAATCCAAGCTGGATCGCTGCGCTGTCGTTGCCCGGCACAGTCGGGTTCCGGCCTACGCAATGGTGGTAAGCGTGGGACTCAAGGAATACTGGGTGATGGAGCTGTCGAATGCGGACGGCGACATAACGATCCCTCACCGCGAGGCTGAGGTTCAGACGCAAAAATCTACCGAGGGCGGCCAGAAGACAGAGTTAATGGCCTATATCAACCTCGATAACGCTAAACGCTACAAAATAGAACGAACAAACGAACAATGATAACAACGCAACTAACCGAAAAAGTAGACCTAATGGGAATGCGCCGAGGCGTAATCCACCAAACTGAAAAACAGAGGTGCAATCGCGCCCTTGATGATGTCACCCAGATCACTGGTTACAGTAAGGAAGACTTACTGGGCCGTGGTCGTGACGGTGATCTCGCGATGGCGCGTTTCTGCGTTTACCTCTGTGCAACAAGGATGGGGGTGTCGTACTCCGGCGCTGGCAGACTTCTTAGGCGCAATCATGGGTCAATCATGCATGGCGTAAAGGAACTAGAGAAAATCAAAACCATTGTGTACTGGGGCAAATACGAGCGTATCGCCATGTTCCGTATGCAACAATTATCAGAAATGGGATACAGAATATGAGCAAAGAACCAACTAACAAAGAAATAACGGACTTCTCTCAAGCAATCTTTGAGGCCCGTGGAGACATAATCGATCTGGTGTTCCCAAAATGGGACGAGGAAGAGGTCAACCCAGAAGCATCATGCACCGCATTAATTGCAATTGCAGAGGAAATGATGCTGGTGCATGGGGTTTCCAAGGACTCAATCAACACAACCCGCAACAGGGCAGCAGCCTTGGCTGAATCGATTGTTACAGAAAGAGACAAAGAGGCAGCAAAGGGGCAAAAATCGGAAACGTGCCAACCAGAATCCGACGAAAATGATCGGCAAAACAATTAGGCGATCATGGATGAGCGACAATGCAATGCCCAAACTGTAGCGCCGAGCTGTGCCACGGAGGAGACCACGACCTCGAAGACATCGATGAGACGAACGGAACTGTGCACAACTTCCATTGCCTCCGAGAAGACTGTGACACCGAAGTCCTCGTCTACTCACGTTTTCCCCCTGAGGACGAGGACGCCGGAGGAGATTCGTGATGCCTCGTCCAAGGAAGCCTACGACCAACTCCGTGCTCGCTATGACCAAGGTCAGGCGCAGCACGGAGGGAACCTCGATGCCAAGGTCACCTTTGGCAATGTTAAGGAAGAAGCCTACGACATCGTGCATTATCTGCATTGCTTGGAGATAAAGTACACTCAGCTCGAACTGGCCTACGCCAATCGGGGAGAAGAGATCGAACGGCTAACAAAGCGGCTGGAGTTCTATGGGGAATAAGGACATCCATCTTGTCGTGGATCTGATTTGGGTCGCCGGATTTATCTGGCTAATCTGGAGGTTCCTCGGTGGGTGAAGTGCCCCCGTATGACAAGGCCGAATGGCAGAAGATTGCCCAGAAGTTTCTTACCGACAAATCTATTCCCGCGTCAGCCCTAGAGTCCGCATATATCGCGCTCAGGGCTGACGATCCTAAGCTGGCTGAAATGTGTAAAAGCGCAATTAAGGATCGCCGCCGCACATACGGTAAGTGACCAGCTTAACACCCCCTACCCCGGTGATAGAATTGGGGTATGAGGGTTAAATTCAAGTTAGATTCACTATACAAAATCCTTTGGCTCGACGCTGCCGGGTACGTCATGGACGAGCTAGAGGCCGCCAAGCCTTGCCTATGCCATACCGTAGGGTGGGTTAAGGCTATCGAGAAGGATCATGTTGTCATCGCATCCTCGATCTATGAGGGCGAGACGTTCGGGGATTTCACAGTTCTTCCATTTGGAATGATCAAGGAGGCGAAGCTGATCGATGAGACCGCCTGAGCCCCCTCCCCTCGACCCCAAGGACATGCTGGTTCTGGTGTTATTCTTAGCCATCACAGGTGTAGTGTGCTGGGTGATCCTAGCTTTCTCTGCTGGACTACGAGAATAAGCGCCACTCCAAAGGTGGAATGGCTTTCAACCCTCCTAAGAAACAGAAGTTATTTCTTGGACAGGGACAGCTTGCAGACACCGATAGCAATGAAGACCATTGCCAGAGTATCGATGACGGCCATTATAACGGCTGATTCCATTACTAGGATTCTACCATCACAGCCTTAGCCTCAACAACCCTGTTGGCCGAGGGCAATGCGTTCATCACTTGGATGTTAACCAAAGGCCGTTCCTTTGTGTCATCGAGTTTGTGAATCTTCCGCACTTGGTCATCCAGCTTTGACCACGCCTCAATGGCCCCACGAAGCTCACGAGTATCCCCTTGTTCAGTGGCAGCTACCGCAGCCTGGAGGAGAGTGTACAGCTTGTCACCGACTGCCTTGGATCTGGCGATCACCGCTTCAGGTGTCGAGGCTACCAATGCCCCCGCGCTATTCTTTTCAGCGGCGGCAACAATGTCAGCTTTGACTTCCTCGCGTACCTTGGACTGAAGTTCGTCGCGCTTGTCGTGCCAGCATCCCGCCGAGGCTTTGTTGCCAAGGTATCGGTAGCTGATCTCCTTGCGCTTCGCAAATTCCTTGAGGCTGATGTTGGCTCGGATGAACTCTGCTTCCAGCGCATCCCAGTCATACTTCTTCTTATTAGCCATATGTGGAACTTTAGGTGAAAATCCCAAAAATTTCCACACCCTTATATATATATATACACCCCGCGCGAAAGAGGATCCCCGGTTCGGTCGCGGCGCGGTGGATTGTGGGAAAATAAGCATCCTTTTTATGTTTGCCAGCCTGACAAGCTGCGCTCAATTCCCCACAAAAACAGGGCTTTTCATGATGCGCCGCCACAAATTGACAAGCTCCCCCCCTATATAGGGCAACGCGCTGGGGTATAGGTGGAAACATGGGAAGCACGCCGGGCCGGGCGTGCGATTGCTTCACACCACGCCCCGGACGCCTTGCCAAGCGGCGAATCAATGGGGCAATGAACAAACAAGAAATCATTTCAGCATTAATCACCGATCAATTCAAAAGCGCATGCGACAAACAATTGCCTTTTGCCGACAAAGTAATTGACGCAATCGACGCGCTTTCCACGCCGGAAAGGCGCGAAATCCTACGCCACGTTACAGGCGCGGGGGCAAATGCAATTCCCGGCAACCTTTCATACAATTATGCTACGCAAGAGTGGGTTGATTAACGCCGCGCCCCACCCCAACCCACCCCACGCCCCGCCATGCGCGGGGTTTTTTTGTGCCCATGCGCCCCGCACGCCACGCCAAGCGGCGAATCAATGGTGTGATGAAAAAAGAACTTTTAAAGCTGGCCAAGCTGGCCACCCATGAAAACCCCACGCCATTGATTGACGGCGTGCGGCAATTAATGACTGAGCGCGGCGGCGATTGGGAACGCCACGGCCACAAGCTAATTGCGTTCCTGAATGACGGCGTGCCCCGGTTCACTGTGTTTGCCAAAGGCAATAGCAAGTTGCCGTTTTATGCCTTTTCAGCCTTGCCAGTGATCACTTGCCCCGGCTTTGGCGCGTGTGGCGACTGGTGTTATTCCTTCAAAGCGTGGCGTTACCCGGCCGCATTCTACCGCCAATTGCAAAACACCATTTTGATTCTGCGCGGCAAAGATACCCTTGCCGCCATGTTTCAAAAACTCCCGGCCAACGTGGATTTTCGCCTATACGTTGACGGCGATTTTGATTCACTGGAAACCATGCGTTTTTGGTTCAATCAATTAGAATTGCGCCCGGACGTTCGCGCCTATGGATACAGCAAAAGTTGGCCGCTTTTCCTAAGCTACGCCGCCACCGATAGCTTCCCGGCTAACTATAAATTGAACCTTTCCGGGGGTTCCCGATACGGCCAGCAATACTTGGCCGCCATGGAGAAATTGGATTGCGTGCGCGGCCAATTTGCGGCGTTCCCGGTGCAAACAAAGCAGCGCAAAGACGCCAAGCAATACGCCAATGAGGTGCGCCAAGCTGCGCGGGATGCCGGGCATCAAAAGGTCTTTGTTTGTCCGGGCAAATGCGGCGAATGCGTGCGCGGTGGCGGCCATGCGTGTGGCTC
>Ga0098041_1000038_pt1 | contig 51942 bp, 60 predicted proteins | sample 8_EtaG_FD_77066 | JGI IMG/M metagenome (GOLD analysis project Ga0098041, IMG submission 77066) | Marine viral communities from the Subarctic Pacific Ocean - 8_ETSP_OMZ_AT15162 metaG | ecosystem: Environmental > Aquatic > Marine > Oceanic | place: Pacific Ocean | collected 2015-01-08
AGCTCTGTAATTTCATCCCACGTTTTGTGGCAATATTGACTTTCACCATCCATTTGATCTAGGATTTTCTGAAGAGCCTCATTACTACTGTTACCGTCACCATCACAAGTATCATTAAGTATATCATAATATACTTTAGTACCTGCTCTAGGATGTTTATGTATACCGCTACCAGGAAAAGAATTTAATGTTAGTCCACCCTCGGGTAACATGTGGTCATCAATATATTGGTTGATTTCTATATCTGCCGCAATATTAAATAACTTTTTATTAGGGTATCTATCTGCTAGTATAATGTGACCAAAAGCTATATGTAATAGCTCATGTTTTAGCAAGCCATGTTGATGATGCTCACTTAGATCTCCAAAGAAATCCGGATTTATCACTAGCCTCATTCCTATTCCGTGTTTTCCTACACCTGCGGTAGCACAACTCTTAGTGAACTCTTTTTGTAGTCCAATAAGAAATATACCGTAGAAAGGCTCGGAAAATATCAATGTTTTAGATATTCTCGCAAGTTGATCTTGTACTGTTTTCATTTTTAATTTAATTGATTTAAAATTCGTCTCGTTCTCCGTCTGCTTGCATTTCTTTATATGCTTCTTCTTTAGCAGCTTCGTATTCGTAATCTTCTATAGGTGTACATGCTTCGTGGCAGTTTAAACAGACATCAATTTCTTCGTCCATAGTTGCTCCACAGCAGTTACTTACCATATTATATCCATGCCCATCGTCAATGGGGTTGGATAACTTCCAATCATCGTAATTCATAATTTATATTTAATTGATTAAAAGGTAAAAGGGGGAGGAATTGTAATAGTTTCACAAAGTATAACCGCTGAGTTATATTGGGCAATATTGCCCTTTAAATTACTAACCTCCCCTTTACCTGTTGGAAAAGGAAAAAGGGCACTGAATGTCGCGCGCGTTACTTTTGCAATCAGTATACGCCCCTTAACCTATAATTGTTTGATTAATTCAACAACCTCATCTACTTGTGCCTTATTTCTAGGCATAAAAAGTACATATTGTTGATTGGTATCTTTAAGATGTTTTTTAAATAACTTCCATCTTAAAGGAAAAGACTCGTTTGCATAGCCTTTTGTTTCTATAATCCATTTACCGTTTGGATCCACAAAATCAGGAGTATATGTAATAGGTCTGATTTTAGACCCTTTATTATATAATCTTTTAGTTGTGCCCTCATAACATGCTTGAGGATATACGGTAGCGGGAAATATAGTATAAGTAGTTTCTTCATATTCTACTTCTATTTTAGCAGCTCTTAATGTTTTATAACAATGTAATTCTAATCTAGATTGAAATTCTTTACCATCAAATGTTTGCTTTTTAGCATTCTTAACTTTTTTAGTGTACTTCTTTCTAAATCCCATAATTCATAACATTAGTTTGAAGGTACCCTTCCAGACCTCTATTCTTATTCCAAATAAATGCTTGTCCGCAGCGTAGCGTACCTACGTAACCTTGAGTTTTATGCCAAGCGTCGTTAGCACAGATGCTAGGTATAAATCTAACTTTAGTTCCCATGTATTCATTAAGCATTTCTTTGTGCTTATGTCCACAATGTACTTCCCTAACTTTACATCTACTCCACATTTCTGGTTGTTCAGTGGCAATCAATAGCGGAAGCTCTTGCGCCTTTTCTTTATCACCATGAGTAAACATAATCATGTTAGTTCCATATTCGTAATATTTACGTGAGTCTAAGCTATTATCTACATTTACATTCTTATTCTTATGATATAAAGCATCTAATACTTCTCCGACGTAAAACATACGTTCAAAGTCATGATTACCTTGTATAACTACTACATCTACAGGAGCAAATTGTGATAAATACTCAATTGCTTTTGTAACTAAATGCCAGTATCCTCTAAAAGATTGTCTCCATCTCATATTATCTTGTTGAGGTGTACCTTTAGTTGTAGCTCGACTCATACCTTCTGAGTTAAGTCCATCATTACCCACAGGTAAAAGAAATCTTTCAATCTCTAAACCGTCGGCTTTTCTATGTAAATCCTGAATAGCCTGTAAATAATGTTTTTCTATTGCTTTAGGACTTTCATCAGTTATCTTACCATAATGTATATCTGGTAAAGATATTTCGTAACAAATAGGGTCTTTTGGTTTTTTATATTTAAGTTTTGGAACTTTAACAGATCTACTCTTTATATAATTTAATAACTCGTCTTTAACTTGTGGCTGTTCATGCCACTGATTGTGAGTTACTATACTATATCTTTGTTCACCATTAAAGTTTTGCCAGAATTTAACAGACTTTACATCTGCCATTGTTAATCCGTTATCTAGTAAATGTTTGGAAAATGCTTGACTTTGACTCAACTCGTGACCGTTGTCATTGTTCATTCTCTCTTGTACCCACTCTTCAGAGGTTACTAGTTTTTTACAATCTTTAATAATAGCTATGTCTACTTCCCATTTGTCAGCTAACCATTGTGCTCCTTTTTTTAAGAATCCTTTTTTTGTTCTCAGTTTTTCAATAATCTCTTCTCTTGTCATTTAATATGTTTTTAAGTTTTATCATGCTACCTGTCTCTTTGACTAAATCAGAAGGGTCTTTGCACCCTAACTGTTCTGGTAGGCAGATATTATTTAAACCATATAAATCACAGATCTTTTTAGCCATAGTCTGGCCAGGATTATTTACATTGTCGAAATCGTTATCATATAAAACATCTATTTTACTAAATCTAAACTTTAACTCACTTATTAATTTCTCTTCGGGGATTTGCATTTCGCTTTGCAACGCGATAGCTGGATAGCCTAATTCATATAGGCACATTACATCTTTGAGAGATGAGGTAATGATAAGGTGCTCACCTTTATACGGGAGTTGGTTGTAACCTTGTATATCTGTTTTTCTTGTATTACTCAACCACTTATTTTTTTCCTCATAAGGAGAATAGATTTTATATCGATTCTTAAATCTAAATGCATAACTTATTGACTTACACGTAAATCTGTTGTTATTTATCCAGAAATGACTTATAGGTTCGACCGCAAAACTAAGTAAAGTTTGTTTACTTACCAAGTATTTAGACCAAAATTTTGCATCTTCTTTGTTCCAAGGCCGTCTCTTTTTTTGTATTATTATTTGTTTTCTAGAGTAATCTATATTTTTATTTTGTTTATATGCCATTACTCCCATAGTGAATTTAATTGCGTTTTGTTTATTACCTAAATTTAAACTAAAGTCGCAATCTATAATTCTTAAAGCTCCAAGAAAACTACAATTATACTTGAATTTTACATAATTAAAACAGTCAAAGGTATGTTCAGAATGTCCGAAGTCTTTGTACAATAACTTACCATTATAAGGAATTATAGAAACAGTTGGCGATCTATCGTCACGAAGATCACTGTTAAATTTTTTACCTAATTCCTTAAAACTTGGACAATAATACTTAAAAATGTCATACTCAGTAATTCTACCAAGTATGACATTTGTATGTAAGTGATCTTCACTGCTTCGACTACGTATAGCCACTAGAACGGCAGGTCGTCTGAGTTTGGAGTTGCTGCTGCTGGGCTACCGCTTGTTACCCAATCCTCCTCTTCAGCTGGTGCATCTGGACTAACTAGAGCAGTTGTTGGAGTATGTACGCCCCAAACTAAATCAGCATTAAAATCAGCATTAAATGAACCATAATCATCATTTAAAGATTTGATAAAATATTGATCTCTTTGAGGTTTAACTCTACCAAAAGATTTAGTGTAAACTGTTTGATATTTTTCATCTTTAACTCCTACTAGAAGTCTAACTTCATTATTCATTAAAGCTTCAGCTAAAAGTTGTATTTCTCTAACATTTCCACTAGCTATTGCAGGCATTGAATCATAAGATACTTCATCTCCTCCAGCAACATTAGCCCAAGCTTTAGTAAACTCAATTAAAGTTTCCTCACCAACATAAGCTGGTCTTTGTCCGTCGGATTTCCACCAATCATAGGTAGGAGCCTCTTCAGACCATGTAGTAGCCCCAAAATTATTAATCCATTGCTTTTTACCTGTCTGAGATGTTCTCGGAGTTGGCTGCATTAAGATTTCTACTTTAACTTTAGTGTCACTGTTCCCTACCCAAAATACAACTTTATTGTAATCTTGATCTGAGAATGTTACTGAATAATTAGGTTCTTGTTTAACATTTATTCCTAAACCGTGTAATTCTGCCATTGTTGGATTTACCGCTAATACTTTCATATTAGTTAATCCAGAGTATAATGTTACTCCTGTTCCTGCTACTGCTTCTGTGCTTGCATTACTTTGTATTGCCATTTTTAAAATTTTTTTTATTGGTTATTATAATTCGAACGTATCATCGTCCATTTCTAGTTCTTCTTCCTCTTGCTGCTCTTTTACTAAATCTAAAGTATCTTCAACAGTTGGAGGTTCTCCTAAGTCATAATCCTCATCTGGATCACCTAAAGTGTCTGCTGCTTCTTGATACATTCCCTCTGGATCTGCAGATAAATCACTGTCCTCTTGTTGAGTAGGAAAGATTTCTTCAACAGCTTCCACAGCTTCTGTTAAAGCTTCTTGAGCCTGTGTAGCTGACTCTATAGCATCATCTATAGCATCGTGTAAAGTTATTTGATTAGGGTCTACCTCTACTTCTTGTTCTACAACAGTATCGTCTCCAACAAATCCTCTAGGCTTAAGCTTTTCTGCCGGAGCAATAGTGCCATTCTCTGTTGGTTCTGTGTCATCTATAAAACTAAAAGATAAAGCTTTCTTTCTGCTTGGTCTTCTACCTTTAAGAAAAGGATGTTTAAACATCTCATCTACTTCCCACGGCTTAATGTTGTATTTGATAGCCATGTCTGCTTTACTTATACCGTCTTTAAGATCTTGGTCGATCATAGAAACAGTAATTCTTTCAGGAGTTTCACCTGCTTTTGTTTGTTCTCTCATTTTAATCATTTTTTTTGTTTAATTAATCTATAAATATTTTTGACCAATCCATAGGCATGGTCTCGCCTTTTAAGTGATCACATCTACTACCAGCTACAGTGTCATCTAAAGAATTAAAAGAAATCATAGTTTGATCTCCCTCTCTAAATATAAATCCAACTGCATCTGCATTTGCACATGTAATTTGTTTAATTTTACCGGTTAAATCAAGGTCCTTAACAGCAACCTCTTTACCTTTCTTCTCAAGCATTTTATCTTTTAAATGTCCAACTAAGATAACATGATCTGCTAGCATATTTAATCTATCTATCCATTTCTTATAAGCCATTCTTAAATATAAATACCCTGCACCATTAGGTAAGGCTAAAATAGACATACCAGGGTTTTTTGTCTCGAAATTTTTACCCATTGGTGTTTTCATATAAATTTGTTTACCTTCTGCTTCACACCATTCCTCTAGTTTAGAGATAGTGTCAATAGCAATATACTTATATGGTTTATTAGCTGTCATAATAGCTCTACCTACATCAGCTAATTCTTTTAAACTATTTGCTTTAACCTTTAAAGCGTCTAGCATATCTGACCCATTTTCTAAATCAATTATCAAACAGTCATCTAGTTGAGATAATACCGTGGTTTTTCCAATCTTTGGAGCTCCATATATTATCATGTTCTTAGGCGATTTACGGCTAGCCTTTACCTTTTTAGTTGGTAATTCCATTTCTTTCATTTTATTCTATTCTTTTCCAATTTCTAACACCTCCACCCAATCTATTCTTTTCTAGATTTTCATCTTCTTCAGGGTCTGTCTCATAGTCCTTATCTTTAGGCCTAGAGTCTAGTATAACACCAATATGTTTATTTAACTCATACATAGCATCATCAAGTTTATCTATTCTTTTATTTATTTCTTGAATAGATGTATTAGATGCGGTTGCATCTTCTCCTGCTCTACCAGTATCTCCTTTAACACCTCTATCTCCTTGTTCTCCAATAGGCCCACGTTCACCTTGAGGTCCAATTGGTCCTGTAGGTCCAACCGCTCCAGTAGGTCCCCGGTCACCGGTATCACCTTTCTGTATATTTTTAACTACTCTTTTTTCAATCTGTGAGGCAATATACATACCTCCAGCTATACCAACTGCTAAAACAGTGGCTATTACTAATATTTCCATAAATTTATTTTGTTATTAAACGTTCTGTTATTGTAAATGTGGACAATTCTGCCTCAAATGGTATTAGTCCTAATAAACCATCTCTATTTTTCTCCATATGTATAGCTAATAATCCTATTGGGTCTTCACCACAATACGGATCAGTTATACCATATAAATCATAAGGTCTTTGTAACATCATAACTACATGTGCGTCCTGACCAATACTGTCACCTCCAAACAAATCTGTTAATAAAGGTTGGTATTGAGCTTTAGCACGGTGCTCTTGCTCTATGTTACGGTTAAGCTGAGATAATAAAATATTTACACACCCTATTTTAGATTGTAGCCACATACATCCTTTAGACACTTCATTAAGTTTTTGTAATTCTTGCTCTCTTTCACTTAATATAAGTCTCGAGTGATCATACACATTAATAATAATATGGTCTGGTTTTTTGTTAGTTACATCTACATTAGCCTTCTTAATAAATTCCATATCTCTAGGAATACTATTAAAATATATAGGATAATGTGCATATTTTAATACTTCTGCTTTAAATGCTTCGTAAGCATCTCTTTCTAATTTTTGGTCTACCGATAATAAATCACTAAGTTGTTTATTGGTACCTTTTGCGCCGGCTCTCATTATTTGCTGATAACCTGGCATCTCAAAGCTCCAGTATAATACTATAATTTTCTTATCTTTATTATTATCTAAAGTATCAAATATTAATTGATTACTGAATGCTGATTTACCTACACCTGGTCGTCCTGCAATTACATACATTTTACCTGGCTGTAAGCCGCCTAATAGATTCTTATTTAATCTAGGCCATTTGGTAGGATAGATTCTTCTTTTACCCTGCATACCATCTTGTACCTGATACAAGGAAGCACTGATAGCTTTATTAATACTTTTAAAGCCATTATCTTTAAAGAGATCGTGTGATCCTTGGTTTGGTGGAGTCGTTTTGTGTTGCATGTTCATCTAAGTTTTCATACTTTTCCCAAGTATAGTTATTAATCCAAACCTCTAAGTTTTGTAAATACCCAAGGTTTTCTCTTTCTATTTTTAATTGTTTGTCTAGGCACTTCATAATATGCTTATGCTTATAAGCTTTGTCACCTACTACTTTTTTGTACCTATCTCTTGCCTTATCGTTTGATTTAGCGTCCGGGTCAGCTGCATGTAAAACTCTTGTAGTTCCTCTACCAGTATTTACTTTCATTGGATAAGTACTTACCAGCTCTGCAAACATCGATTCAAAATCAGAGACAAAAAGATCGATGAATTCTTGTCTGATAGTATGAGTATCAACAGAATCACCGATCTTTATGTATCCCTTATGTTGCAGTGTAGTCAAATCCGGTTTCAATGCAAGAGTTGACAAGTAATTAAATCCTTTTCTATATACTATATAAAGATATATAAAATCGTCCGCTGACATGCCCGTTTCCTCAAGTATGGCAAAGTCTAATTCTACCTTCATATAAAAATAGTTTTTATAACGTATAACAATACTTGTGCAAATATAACATTTTTTTCCATAATATCTAATTTTATTTAATTTATTTTTATAACCATTTTATTCCCTTCAGATTTTCTACAGCTTTGTTAAGCCATTTTTCTTCTTGGGAGTTTTTTACATATATAATATATATCTTTCCAGTTTTGCCCTCTTCAAACCTAATTAATCTACCAATTCTTTGTACCATAGATAAGGCTTTTGATGTTAAACCACAGATAATACCTATATTAGCATTAGGTATATCAAATCCTTGGTTTAAAGCTTTCGTAGAGCATAGGATGTTAACTTCATCCTCTTTAAAGCGTTTTAAAGCGTTTTTACGCTGTTTTAAAGTTCTTTTACTGTGGTATACTTCAGCCAAGGGTGAAACGCTCTCAGCTAATTGGTCGGTAAACTCATTTAAGCCCCCAAAGGTAATGATTTTTTCCGTTAAATTAGCATCAACTATAGATTTAAATTTAGAAACTTTGTTATGTGCTGTATCTACAACTCTTTTACGTTCACGTATAGTTTTATAAAACCCTGCAGCATGATATTTTTCTTCACTTGTACATTGTTTATTTGCTATAAAAAACTTAGCCATATCAAAAGCTTCAGGTCCTAACCACATTTTATGCTTAACAAATTCTTGTTGAATTGAGTCATATTCTAACTGTTCTCCAAACGTTAATTCTACTGGAATACAGTAAATTTCGTACGGAGAAACTAGTCCCATGTCTACACATTCATCTAATGTAATAGTATAGACTGTTGGGGCCAATTTAAACAATTGTATCTTTTTACTCGCATCTTCAGGCATTGTTGCAGTCATACATAATAACTTATCATAGGTATTATTTTTAAAGAATTTTATATATTCTTTACTTAAACCTAAATGAATTTCATCACATACAACTATATCATAATGATTACCTACAAGCTTGTAAGCAGATTGGTAACACATAATATCTACGCGATCCAAACAACTGTCATACCCCCATTTAATAAACTCATCTTTAAACTGGTCTTGCAGCTGAACGGTAGGAACTAAGATGAGAGCATTTTGTTTCCCAAGTATATTAAGAACATGATTAATACTAACCACTCCACATCTCGATTTCCCGAAGCCAGTTCCAGCAATAATAGAACCACAATAGTTGTTTTGAGCCCATTTATTAAGCGCTTTTCTCTGCTCGTCATCTTTAATTTCATTTGTTTTCATTTTTAAGGTGTTTTCCATACTGTATGATTTCTGTTAGTTGCTGCATTCAGTCTAGTTTCACTGGTTAATATTATGCCCCGGTCAAATAATTCTGTAACACGACCTGTAACACGGTTTATCTCCCAACCTAAACGGTCAGCTATCTCTCTATTTGTTAATCCTCTGTATCTAGGATCTTTTGTAAACCTTTTTATTTCATCATAAACTATTTTACGCTTCCCACTTAAATTTTTTAAGGCGTGGAAGGCCTCTAATTGCGTTGTTCTTGTCATCTCTCATTATTTTTAAATGTTTACCAATTGTTTTCTTAAAGTAATCTTTAGATCGTCCAATCTTTTTTGCCATTTGCTCCATATTAAGCTTGTCTGCATACTTATAGAATATATCTACCATTAACCCTTCTTCAGCAGTTAATAGTAGATATATATCTTTTGGTCGGATGTGATCATTTTTCATAAGAGGATTAGCTATCCATTTTGTCATTGTTTTTTTATTTTCTATATACATTGCGTACTCTCGTGTGTCAGGTTCAACCTCACCACTGTATTTAAAATAGTTGTCAAATTCAATATGATTAGCTTTAAATCTCTCTTTCCATTCTTGCTCTTGTTTACATTCTAATATAAAAGCGTCTACTAATTCTTTATCCATTTAATTTAGTTTTTAGTTCTTTTATTTTAGCAATAAGCGTAGACTTTTTGGCCCTTGTTGATTGAAATGCGCTACTTATACTTTCAACAAAAGTACTGTTGCCCATTTTTTTAACTGTGCCTTCAAGATTAGCTATTATTTCTTGTATTCGTGCTTGTTTGTCTTTCATAATTTTTAAAGTTTTTTATAAATTTTTTATGTCTTCTAGTTTGCTCTCTCTCATTAAGTACATACCCTATAATTTTTATAAATATAAGTGTACTTAGTATTATTAATATTGTTATCATAGTTTATTATTTTTCCCAGCAGCTAGCTATAGATACTTCAGCTTCTAATAAGCCATTCGTTACTATTTCTTTAGCAGCCTCTTCCATAGTCATTTTCATTAATCTACCCCAACTTGGTGCAAATTTAGTTTCACAGATACTATCAATTTGATCATGTACAGTCATTACTAGCTTAACTTGATCCTCTAATTTATTCTGTTTTATTAAATTACGCAGTAAAACCAATGCTTTCTTAGTCATATCTGCACTAGCTCCTTGTATAGGTGTATTTTTAGATGCTCTTTCAATACTACCTAATTCCATTTTAGATGAAGCGTTATCCCATATTTTAGGATACCAATTAGTAAACCATCTCTTCCTATTATAAGGAGGAAATGTTTTAATATAACCATATTTTTTACCATAATTCCCCAACTTATCTAAGAATCCTTTGATTGCTGGGAACGCTTTGAAGTACTTTTCGATGAGTTCTTTAGCTCCATCAATACTGATGTTAAGAGTATCAGCAAGCTTATTAGGGCCCATCCCATAAGCAAGCCCGAAATTAATAGTTTTGACATTTGTTCTAAGTTTTTTATGGTTAACACAATTACATTTTACTTTACTTTTCATGTATGCACAATCAGGTTCAGCAGCGTTAACCCACTCTTCACCGTACACCAAATCAGCACAAGTAGAATGTAAATCCTGTCCTTCTTCTAAAGCCTTTAACCAAACAGGGTCATTAGATCCAAAGGCAATTACATTCAATTCTTGTGAACTGTAATCAGCACTTACAAAACTCCACCCATCGGGTGCAGTAAAGCAGTTCCTATATATATTATCAGCAGGTATCTGCTGCATATTAGGCTTGCTACTACTTACTCTACCTGTGTCTAAGATTTGATGAAAATTAGTATGAATCTTTTTATCTGCGGATAAGTTTTTAAAGAACGCATCTCCATATGATGTACATAATTTCATTGCTTCTTTGTACTCAATATAAGTATTTATAAGTGGAAATTTATATCTATACTTATACATAGCTTTACCGTTCACATTATCTAACTTAGGTATTAGTGTTTGAAACACTTCTAACACTTGTTTTGGTGATGTCCATTTAACATTTACTTTTCTAAGATCCTCAATAGCTGTAAACATATCAGCTTGTATATACTTAGACACAAAATCACTTAACCTGTGATCTTCAGTTAACTCTTCATCTAAATTAATACTTAACATCTTAGCTTTTCTATCATTTACTTCTTCTATCTCTTTCCAAGACTCTGTATCTAAATCTAATCCATTGTACTCTATGTCTGCAAACGCAAGAACAGCTTGATTTTCTAAGTCTACAACATTTTGTAGCTTATATTTATCTATTAATGGTTTCTGAAGCTCTTTGATTTGACATAAATACTCCACATCTTTAGCCCCATAAACTATTTGATCAGCTCTAAAAGGTTGTCCTGTTAAACCTACAAATTGATTTCTTACGTCTTTATTTAATTCAACATTTAAATAACGTTTACATAAATCTTTAAGACTATACCCAAGATTTCGTCCACAACTAATGACTAGTTCAACAAGAAATGTGTCATAAATACCTTCACAGGTAATATCACTCCATTTCTTGATGAATTTATAGTCAAACTTCGCATTATGAAACAGTTTTATAATCTTATGATCTTCTAATATAGTCCTTAATGGAGAAATACTAACAACTCTTGTATCAATTATAAATTGATTGTCTTCATCGCCTATTTGAAACATGATCATCTTTTTACAAGTAAAATCTAATCCTTCAGTTTCAGTATCTACCCCTAATACTTTTTTATCTTTACAATAATTCACAACATCGTGTATATCACATTGTGCAAACTCTGTATGAGGTAATAATGTATCTATTCCTATTGTATAAATCATAAGTTAAAATTTAAAAGGGAGGTCCATGTCTAAACCTCCCTTGGTTATTATTATAAATCTATTTGATCAGCAGGTGTACTTACCATACTCATAACAGAAGCATCTTCAGTTTCAGTTTGCATTGCTACACTGTCAGGCTTTAAGAATGTATGCATCTCTTTTGTCTCTCCATTAGTTAATACTAATGTAGTATTAGAAAAGATATAATTACTATCATGAGTAATAAATGCACCTTCAGCACCCTTTCTTTTAGCTGCTCTCTCTACATTTTCTGCTTGCCATTCAGTAGGATCAATAGTTTCAGTAACTAAAATTCTACATCTTGTATCATTGATTACAGGGTTTAATACATTTAAATCTAATAACTCAACTTGAGCTCCTGATTTAGATGTTCCCATGTACCATTCTGCATCAGCACCAAAGTTTATCTTAAATAACTCTGTTGCATCTGTTGGTTCAGCTGTTACCCAAGTTCTTCTAGCATTTGATTTAAATCTATCATCAGATTTATTTAACATACCTAATACATTCATAGGTCTGTCACTTACTTGAATTGATTCAGCTACTTCTAATTGTATTTTACCGTTAGCTACTTTTCTAGCTTGTAGTAATAAAGTTTCATTAGGTTTTAGAGTGTCTAATGATCCACTGTTCAATTGATTTGCCATTTTATTTATGTTTTATAGCGTTTAATGTTGATTTCGAAGGTATATCAACAACCTTTTATTCGTACCATACAGCAGTCACTTTAGCGAATGTATTAGGAACAATATTACCACTTGCATTCCTTACAGCACATTTACTTTCGATAGTTCTTACTGGTTTTACATCTTTATCCGGATTTATAGTTTTATATTTCGGATTGTTTGAGTTTAACTTTTTCTTTTTTATATAATCTTTTTATTTTCTTATCCAATAAAAGGATAACAAATTTAATCATTTCTTTTTTAACGACAGTCGAGTCAGTCTTTAAATAATGCAAACAGTTCATAACTCTTTCAAGTTTAGAAGTGTTCGCATTCTTTAAATCAACTCTTTGTCCTTTCATCTTTATTATCATGACTCATGGTTTATAACATTGTGCTTCCACCATAATTAAATTCGATCATTATTCCGAACACACCTATACATATACCTTGTCTTATTTTGGCACCTACCATAAATGTGTCGATTTCTCTTGTACTAAAATTATATTTTAAGCACAATTCTATTTTGTTGAAGAGAACTAGTTTACACCATTCTCCTTTTTTCGTGTAATGTTTCATAATTTGATTTCTTTGGTTATTATTTCTATAGTATATGTATCATTGAATACTATTCCAATGACTTTCTTGTCTCCATCTGATTCTATTTGTTGAACAATTCTAACTAAATCGTTCCTAACAAATATACCACTAGATTGGGCTTCCTTTTCATTCAAGTCAAGGAAGACTCTTTCTTTACCCGCTTTCATTAGTAGAAATACGGGCTAATAAACAGAATAATACATAATAATACTAAACCTGCTATTACAATCTGTTGATGTTTCATTGTTTTCTCATGACAATCAATATGATATTGTAATTCTTTGATTGTTTTTCTTTTGTTACCTGTTGTTGTTGTTTTCTTTGCCATTTTATTTAATTGATTTGATTAATATTCTACTCTAAAGTTTTATAATGGGCTGAGATTACACCATTATACACACATCTTTAGTTGTTTAACTCCCTTTCAGTTAGTCCAGGTTTACAACGTATCCACTACAGTCTCCCATAGTATTGTGCAATGACAATTAGTATAGCTAATTACTCTTAACGTTAACATCTACTCACAAATTACTCATACGAGGAGATAGGTTGATCGACCCATTCCTGACTTTGGTTTGCAATACATATCACCTTGAGGGATCAATGCAACTGAATTCACTTACGTGTCCAGACTTAGTCATCTTTCAATGTTTAACGGAACAACACTTGTTCTTTTTAGTTGTTATTTGGCGTTATTGCCTTTCTTAATGGCGCAAGTAGCGGTTATCCTATAGCTTCGTCTCCTTTTGAGAGACAAAATACTATACTACTCACATATAACTTTTCATCGTTATGGTATTTCAGGTTATATCTTATTCCCTAAGATTGCCCATCATACTGATTTATACACTTAATTAACTCGACAGTTAACTCAGAACTAAATCTACAGTTATTTCCTATTGCTATCACTAGCTCATCTCTCCAACTAAACGAAGAGATACACATACCCTCAGACATTCGTCCATTGGTGCCGTGTAGTATCCTGCTTGCTTAAATTGACCATTTCTAATTGTTATGGCAACATAGTTTCCACACTATGTCTTTAGGTATATTACTATACTTATCGGGTTAAGCCCCAGTGTAATACAATTGGTTTAAAGCTTCATCGCCACGTCAAGGCTTGTATTCTGATGAAGTTGGAGACTCTTTTGTCGACATTAAAAGCTTAAATCAAAGTTTATCTTTTCAAATGTAAGGTCCAATAGCTGCAGCTATCTTATCCAGAGTCTGTGTATAAAAAAGAAAGAGAGTAGCTAGGATACGAGTACTAACTACTCTCTTCTATACATGTAATATTACCGTCACTGTTAACATAAAGTTTAATAAGTGATCATTTATCAATAATATTACCTGTTTTGTTTTGTGCTCGTACTAATTCTTCATGGAATTTCATACGTTTTCTTAAATCTTTTAATATAGATCTAGTAGTTTGGTCTTCTCCTACTCTATCAGAGTTCTCGACATATTTCCAGTAGACATTGTCGTCTCCTGGTTTAAAGTCATTGATTTCAACCATTCTATTATTCTCTTTATCAAAGTAATAAGGATGCATTCTTTCACACCATTCAGTCATAGCACTAAATCTACCATTTATTTCCTCATCTAAGAGGATTCCATTTACGACATCTTCATCTTCTATTATCATAATCCCACTGTTTTTGTAGTTTGTATGCTTTTTTATTAGCAAAATACCATACAAATATTAATATAAAAGATAAAGCTATCCAAATTAGATCTATTGCTAATGTCCATCTACTAAATAGTCCTATCATTAAGAATGCTCCTAACATTAACGCTCCTATGCATCCACTTATTAGGGATGCAACCTCATATAAGAGGATTTTCTTATTTAATCTCATTTTAAATTTTCTCATTTTTATGTTCATGTTTATCGAAGTGTACTTTTAAATACTTACTCCATATACGATTAATATTTCTTACTCCTTTTGGATTAAGACTGTGACAAAACATCACTGGTGGTGTAATATCGTGTTTTAGTAAATGTTCTATTAAATATTCAGCACAATGGAAACCTGTCCAATTGTCAACTCCTTTAAATACTTTACTATCATACACGTCTATACTCCAATCTCTTCCTGGTTCATAATGAGCATCTAGCAAATCATGATCAAATGATACTACATGAGGCATATTCTCATGAGTTAACTCATCAACTAAACTTACAAACTTAGCAGCAGTATCAATTACATACCATCCACTAAGCTTATAAGTTTGATTGTTTTCCCATGTCACATCACTTGGTTGTCTGTAATCATCTAAGAATAACTTCATATCGTAAATGTATTACATGAAACAGTCTTTGCAATCCTATCCTTCATTCTTACAGCTCTAAAAGGTGTCATTAATAACCCTACTTCTAGTGCTTGTATCATTGGTAAAGGACATAAAACTATATCAACATCATTGTGTTCCCACATTTTTTGCCAAACCTCCATTTCTCTGTATACTTCATCACTTAGTGTGAAATCTAACTCTATAGTTTTATACTTTTTAGCTAAATTATCATCAACAACAGTTTCATTGAAGTTTACCTTTAATCTCATACTATCATAATCACTAACAGCATCTAATACAGTACCATCATCAAATGTAAATGCATGTGGTGAACTGAAATTACCTACTAATAGTTGATTAGAAAGCCTAACAACCTTGAGCCTAGTTGACTCAAGGATGTCAGAATTGTTTTGCATTATACTATCCATTATAGTAAGTTACTGTCTTCATTTACTCTTACACCTCCAGCAGCTTCTAATAACTCTTTCTCTCTATCCATTATGTTATCTAGATATTTATGTAATGATTTAGTTTCCTCTTTCATTGCATTTCTTTCTTTATAACCAATAGCATCCTCTCTACCTATACTTGCTGATAATGCTGATAACAAATTTCTAGTTAAATCATTCATCTTATCTAATTTACTAGCTAGTTTATTACACTTGTCTTCTCTGCTTCTTAATACTTCCTTTACTTCATTTAAATTGATTTCCATTCTTTTTATTCTTTTAATTTCTACTCGATTAATTATCTACTCTTAGAGTTTTTAAGTGCCTCACAACACAAGTTAACTCAATAACTCTGGTCAGTTCATAGTCAGTATACTAACTGTATTTATAGTCCGTCTGATTAGACTTCAATATAACATTAGTGTTATATAATACAATACATCTGTTTATACTAATAGTTAAATAGTGGGATAAAGTGGTGTTAAGTGGTAAGGTTGTGCACTAGTCAACACAACACTCTATGTCTTTTTTTGTTTATCACAATACTTGTTTCGTTTTTAAGTGAATACTTACCATAACACACACACAGACTCCCCATTACTAACTACTATTATATACATATATATATATAAAAAGTGAAAAGAACTCTCCTAAAGGGAGAATTCTTTACACACTGTCAATGTCTCATTGACATTGTTAAGCTTCTGAACAGAAGCTGTACCTTCGAACACAAGGTCTTTACCTGGTTCGGACAATGGACCACCCTCGTAGAGAGGTTGACCATGAGTAATCTGATCACAGAAGATTACGTCTTTGTCTGTAATGTCTTCTCCGTAGGCGAAGACTTTAGAGACTGTACCATCCACTTGTTTGATGGTTACTAACGAACACAGAACTTGTTCGTCGTGTTTGTTCTTTACGTCGAATGTACGACCGTAAAGGATACTACCTGTTTTTAAATTTAATGACATGTTGTTAAATTTTAGTTAATAATTAGAACCCGGGGTCCTTTGGACTTTGGGGACAAGGTAGGGTGCTTTTCTAAATACCTTCATACGCTCGATAACTCTCCCAAAAAAAAATTTTTTTTCCATATGAAAATTTAACGTTCCCTTAACACAGATTGGGGGGAGTACTTATATATTTGTAGTATGAAAACAATAGATATATCTCCAGTCATTTATATTTTTTTAATGATTTTTGTATTTTTAGTTGCATTGTAATAAATTTACTATATCTTTGCAGTCCAATATTATCATCCCCTGGTAACCAAAAACGGGATTAGACATCGGATTGGTAGTTCTAAATAAGAACGAGATTTTCTCCGGTAATTGGAAAAAGAGCAACGTATAAGCTCTAGTTAGGATAGATTGCACACAGGTAGGTGCGGTGAATTAACATCAGTCTTACTATCCTTGGGTCCCACTGAGAAGGGGAGCACTGCTAGATTGAAATCAACGCTTGAAATAGGAAACCCAAGGGGGAAAGTTGCATCCAATTGAAAAAAACTTAAAATTATTTGGAAGTATAAAAAAATAATTTATATCTTTGCCTGGAATTTAAAACTAAATAATAATGGCAAAGAAAAAAGTAAACTTTAAACCCTTAAGGGATTGGATCTTATTACCAGATCCTAGGAAAACCAAAACTGAATCCGGTATAATTCTAGACGAAGCAACAGCTAATAAGCTAACTACCAATATATTAGAGGTATTAGCTGTAGGACCTGAATCAAAAAACGTGAAAAAAGGTGATACAGTTATGATAGATCCTGCAGTTGCAGGTATGATCATAGAGGTAGATGAAGTATCATACGTACTAGTTGCGGAATTTCACTGTTTAGGTATAATGTAATGAACGGTTCCGTTACAATATCATTAGAAGATTATCACGCTTTTATAGAAGCTGCTGCAAAAAACGCAGAGTCTAGAGAACACTTAATACTTACAGCTAAAGAATTAGGAGTATTCTTATCATATTTAGCTAGTAGAGAGGATATAAAGAAGCATGTACAATCATTTAATGTGCAATCGCAGACGTCTAAAATAGAGTTTGAAGGAACTAAAGCAATAATTTCTATACGCCAATGAAACTAACATTAAAATTAACTACTACAGCTAAGTATATAACTTTTTGGAATAGTATATTTAACTTAACTAAGAAAGAAATATCTATCTTATTAGATTTTATTAGTATATCTGCTACATATGGTTTGTGTACACTAGACGCTAAAAAGGCAATAGCTGTACAAAGAAAGATAAAAGATTATAATACTTTAAACAATTATGTAAAGAAATTAAAAGATAAAAATGCAATTGAGTTAACAAATGACGGATATAAATTACATAGACTACTTAGAAATGAAGAGAACGTTACTGTCACAGTGGTACGAGGGAGATAGTACAGGACACATAGTATCTTTTTATTGGGTAGCCTCAACATTAATAGCTATAGTACAAAATTGTAATGGAGATTTAGTAGAATTAATAATAACAGATGAATAATGGATATACTTAAACTAGTTAAAAACTTCAGTCTAGAAGTAGTAAAATTTGCTGCAGCAGGCGCACCAATCGTAAGTGAGGAGAAGTTTGAAGAAAGACTTAAAATATGTAATGCGTGTGAGCATTTAGATGGAAATAAATGTATGAAATGTGGATGTACAATGTCAGTCAAGTGTAAATGGGGAACTGCAGCTTGTCCAATTAATAAATGGGGAACAGTAAACACGAAATAATATATTCATTATCTAATAAGTACAATTTACCTGCTAAAGTTATTAAAGAAATAATATCTTCGCAGTTTAAATTTACAGCAATGATAATGAGTAGTGGAGGATTTGATACTGTCAGATTGCCGTATTTAGGTAAATTTACAGTAAATCCTAATAGAGTAAAACATATAACTAAAAGAGCTAATGCAAAAGCTAATAAGATACATACTAAGAAGATATAAATTCTTACATTATTGTGGGTTTCACAATAAAGATTGTAGAAGAAGGGTATATACAACAGAACAAGATTATTTATGTTTAAGAACGGGTAACACCCATAAAAAATTTACATTATGAGTTTAAGAACACAGTTAAAGAGTTTAAAAAGATCTATTAGAGGGAGACGATGGACAATAACACAGGACGCTTCTGGAAAATTAACAAAAGTTAAAATGATCTTTAATCCAGATGAGTATAGTCAGATAAAAGGAGCTAAAAAGATGTATACAGATAAGAAATTATTAAAGATATTAGAAAAAAACTATGAAACTTTTAGATGATTTACTCTATATAAAAGATGGTAATACTGTGCATGCAAGTCCGTATGCGCGTACTATACTGGAATTCAAGGACTTAAAGAGTACAGAATTAGCTTTTATATATTTTATGATAGATCATAGATCTCCTTATGCTGTGTATGAGTGGGAACAACGTATAGAAGAGGTAAAAATTAGTATATTTGGAACAGATAAAAAGTGGAAACCTTCACCTAAAGTATTAGCTGGATGTGATAAATATGAAAAATTAATAGAAACCTCAGCTGTAAGATTATTAAAAGCAGCACGAGAATCCATTGTTAAGTTAGAAAAATATTTTAGATTTGTAGATCTACATGCAATGGATGATAGAGGAAAACCTATCTATGCTGCTAAGGATCTGATAAATAACTTAGAGAAGATGGGTAAAGTAGTAGATGGATTAACAAGGTTAGAAGAGATAGTGAAAAGAGAAGAACAAGCCGCTAATATGAATAGGGGAGGAGTAGAAACAAATAAATATAATGCATAATGGACTTTATGGAAGATCTTGAACTTTACAATGAGGCTATGATAAATGCATACAATGTAATAACTAAAAAGGTCAGTATTGACGAAGTGTTTATAGAGTTAGAGGATGAAGACGAAGAAGAATTAAGAGAGTTTCCGTTACCATTTAATCCTTTCTTACATGAGGATATATCTAACGATGAAATTGATTTAGTTATAGAGCATTTTTCCCTTTTGGAAGAATACGAAATGTGTGCAGAACTAGTTAAGTGTAAAACAGATGCTAAATAATACAAACAGAGTACGGCCTGCCGCTATAAATTTCCTTGAGACTGGTGCGTATACTAGATCTCTACCTGGAACTAAAGATTACTATGAATTTTGGGACGAAGAGCGTGATCGTTGTTTATACGGCTATACTGCTGATAAAGGAACTGATGACGAACTACATGTTACTGGTTTCCACTACTTTTATTTAAACTATTGCCCTATAGATAGAGCTATAGATGAGATACTTCCAGATGGCACTACACAATCTAAACGTGAGCGTACATTTCCTAGATTCTATGATGGTGATTGGGATTATTTTAATCAGATAGATCAAGCTAGGGCGGATAACAAACATATGATTGTTTTAAAGGCAAGACGTAAGGGATACTCATATAAAGCGGGATCTATGCTTGCTCGTAACTATTTTTTTGTACGTAATTCTAAGAACTTTGTATTTGCTGCACAAAAAGAATACTTAATTGGAGATGGATTATTGTCAAAAGCATGGGATTTCTTATCTTTTGTAGATGATCACACAGCATGGGCTCAACCACGTTTACGAGACAGAGAGATGAGTAAAATGTCTGGTTATAAGAAGAAAATCAACGGAGTAGATATTGAAATGGGGACAAAGTCCCAAATTATTGGAGTTTCATTAAAAGATGCACCAGATAAAGTGAGGGGTAAAGCAGGAGAACTTGTTTTCTTTGAGGAAGCTGGTTCATTCCCTGGCCTCCTGAAAGCGTGGGAGGTGACTATGCCTACCATGCGTCAGGGTAGCAAGACTCTGGGACTGATGGTAGCGTTCGGAACGGGCGGTACTGAAGGAGCAGATTTTGAGGCCATGGAAGAAATATTTTATAATCCTGAAGCTTATGATTGTATGGCTTATGAAAATGTATGGGATGAAGGTTCTATGGGAACTACATGTGGGTATTTTATTCCAATATATACTAATTTAGACGGTTTTATAGATGATCAAGGTAATTCACAAAAGGAAAGAGCCACTGCTTATGAAGAAACTGCTAGGGATAAAAAGAAAGGAGCAGCAGATGCCAAATCATTAGACCAATACATCGCAGAGCATCCTTTCTCCCCAGCAGAAGCAACATTACAAGTTACGGCTAATTTATTTGACGTAGCCTCATTGCAGGAGCAATATAATAAAATAAGAGCTAATAATTTACATTCTGTAGGTACTGCAGGTGATTTATATCATGATTCTAAAGGTAAAGTTACTTTTAGGCCTAGTCCTACGGCTAAACCTATATTAAGATACCCACATAGAAGAGAGGATGATAACACAGGTACTATAGTTATATACGAGTCACCTTATAAAAATGAGAAACAACAAGTACCACATAATCTGTATGTATTATGTCATGACCCGTACGGACAAAGTCAAGCTGCAGATTCCACATCATTAGGAGCTGCTTATGTAATTAAAAGGCCTAATAATTTATCAAGGCCTGATGATTTTATTGTAGCATCTTATGTAGGAAGGCCTATGAGCTCTGATGAATATAATAGAAACTTATTCTTATTAGCTGACTATTATGGATGTAAGATAGGATTTGAGAATGATCGAGGGGAGATTATAGCCTACGCTAAGAGATATAGAAAGTTACATAAACTTCAAGAGGAGTTTGAAATGTTAGACAAAAAAGAATTACAATCCAGAACTGTAAAAAGACAGTATGGAATGCATATGACAGAACAAAGAAAAAGACAAGGTGAATTATATATAAGAGATTGGTTAAATACTGTAAGAAGTAAAGATGAAAATGGTGATCAGTTATTAAATTTACATAAGATTTATGATCCAGCTTTATTAACAGAGTTGATGAAGTTTAATCATAAAGGTAACTTTGACCGAGTTATGGCGTTAATGATAGGAATGTATCACACGAGAGAATTGTATAATACAGAGGTAAAAGACATCTTAGAAGACAATTCCGCCAATATTTGGTTTGACAATATGTATAAATAAGTGGTATAGTAATAAAGTATATATATAAATAATATATACGTGTATTATACTTTAATAAAATGTGTATATTTGCAAGATTATGGGAACATACAAAGAAATACCTAGACAAAAACTTCCAATTAAGAAAAAAAACAAGGAATGGAGGGAAGACTGTGTTAAAGCTTATATCAATATTTCTAATGTAGGGCACGGTGGTGGTCACAGCGGAAATGGAAGAAAAAATGATTTATTAAGACTCTATGATTTTTATAATGGAGATATAATGGATCAAGATTATGAGTATGTTTTAAAACCTTATGGAAAAACTCGTAATAATTTTCCGTCTAAGATGCGTAATTATCCTATAATAAAACCTATAATTGATTTATTATTAGGTGAAAAAGCTAAAAGACCTTTTAATTATACTGTATCTGTTACTAATTCAGATGCTGTATCAATTAAAGAGGAAGAAAAAAATAAATTAATTCTTGAAAGTTTAAAGCAAAGAATTATAAATGAGTTAAATAAAGATGGTATGGAAACAGGTATTCCAACACAAGACGTGGAAATGCCTGAACGGATAGAAGAAATGTTTGAAAGATCTTATGTAGATCAAAGAGCCATTGTTGGACAGCACTCTATGAATTATATAATGATGGAGCAGGAAGTACACCACAAGTTACAAAAAGCTTGGTTCCATTTTTTAGTATCTGGAGAAGCTTATACACATAGAGGAGTCAGAAATGGAGAGCCTTACTATGAAATATTAAACCCTACAGATGTAGATTTTGATTTAGATCCAGATTTAGATTTTGTAGAAGAAGGAGATTGGGCACTAGTTAGAAAGTATGTACATGCTTCAACTATTATAGATCACTACCACAACGAGTTAACTCCTGCAAACATAGATAAATTAGAAAGTCCAGAACAAAATATATTAGACGGATGGCTAGCAGGATCTGTAAAAACTAATCCAAATAATAATACGAGAGGAAATCTAATAGAAGTAATTACAGTATATTGGAAATCTAGAAAACGTTTAGGATTTTTAACATTTATGGATCCTATGACAGGGTCTGTTGAAGAAATGCAGGTAGATGATGGATTTGTACTTCCTGATGAAATGAAAGAATTAGGGGCAAAGTTAGAATGGTTATGGGTTAATGAAGTATGGGAAGGTACCCGTATAGATGAAGATATTTTTATTAATATTAGACCGATAGCTAATCAACGAGGTACTATAGATAATCCAGCTAAATGTAAGTTACCTATAAATGGTATAAGATATTCAGATACAAATTCAGATAATGTATCTATGGTGTCTCTTGGTATTCCGTACCAATTAAATTATAATATATATAAATATAGATTAGAGCTTGCAATTGCTAGAAGTAAAGATATTATAGCTCAATTTGATATTAATATGATCCCTAAGAAGTGGGATATGGATAAATTTATGTATTTTGTAGAAGGTACAGGTATCGCTTGGGTTGATTATAACAAAGAAGGTATACAACTAAATCCTCAACATCAATCTGTTATGGACATGTCGATTAAGACTATAGAACAATATATAGTTTTATTACAATCTATCATGGAAGAGTGGGAAAAATTATCAGGAGTTAACAGACAACGACAAGGACAAGTGGGGCAATATGAAGGTAAAGCGTCTTCTCAGCAATCTATAGTACAGTCTTCTCATATCACAGAAGATATATTTAGAAAATTTGCACGAATGGAGCAAAGAGATTTACAAGCACTTTTAGATTATTCTAAAGAAGCTTGGTTAACTGGAAAGAAAACTATGTATGTTATGCCTGACGGAACTATGGATTATTTAGCTGCAGAGCCAGTATCACACGCAGAAGCTAATTATGGTATATTTGTTTCAGCTTCTGGATCAGAATTAGAAAAATTACAAAAAGTAGAAGGATTAGCGCAATCTATGATTCAAAATGGAGTTCCTGCTTCTACTGTAGCAGATATGATAGACACTCAATCGTTCACACAACTTAAAGATAAAATTAGAGATGCTGAAGAGTCTTTACAAGAATTAGCTCAACAACAACAACAAGCTCAACAACAAATGGAGCAAGCTAAATTACAAGCTGAGCAAGTTAAAATGCAAAATGAGAATGTTCAAAACGATAAAGACAGAGAGAATAAATTAGAAATTGCAGAACTTAATGCACAGACTGATTTACAAATCGCTAGAATGAAAGATAATACAGAGACTAGAAAAATGTCTACTGATATAGAAACTACGCATATCAAAGATAGAACAGATAAAGAAAAAATATCAGAGAATAAAGAAGCTACTGCTAGTAAAGAAAGAACAGAGTTTATGAAAGCCTCTAAAGATGAGAGAAGTGCAGAAGCTGATAGAGCAAGTAATGAAAAAATAGCAAAAGAAAAACCAAATAATACAGGAGAATAATGACATTTATAGCAAGAACAGATACCGAAAGATTATTAGTAGAGCTGAACTCAGCTTTAGATAAAACAGTAGAACCAACAGAATCAGTGTTAATTTCACCAACAGCTGCTGTAGCTGGACCGTTCTATGCAATAACAGCATTAGCAGACGCTGATGTAGATGTGTCAGAGTGTGATATGTCATTTATTACAGGCATTGTGGATTTTCAGATTCCTAAAGGAGTTACAATATATGGAAAGTTTGCTTCAATTGCAATAACAAGTGGTAAAGTAATAGGATATAAAAAATGAGTTTAACAGTAGGAATAGCAACTATAGAATCTCAACCAAACAGTTCGTGTCATTTTGCGGTTGATTTTGGTAATGATTTTGGGTGTTAAAATAATATAATATGGCAAAAAACGATTATAAAGATTCAGATGTAAAAACTGAGTATAAAAACTTAGTAGAAAAAAAGACTCTTACAAAAGTAAATGTTGAGGAAATTGAAAAAAGAAGTAGAGCAGAATTACTTGACATGGTGGAACAATTATTTGAAACAAGAGATGGTGGAATTACAGCTTTAAAACTTAGAGCATTCCTACATATGTTTGTTAAAAATATTACAAATCCCACTGATGACGATCCGGTAAGTCAAGCAGATATTGCAAATTTTATTACTTTAGCTCAAGTACCTGCTCAACTAAGTTTTGCAATGTCAGCTAAAGCTCTTGGACCAGGAGGGGCAGCAAGTTTACCAACTACTAATAAAAGCTTAACTGCAGGAGAATTGTATACACAACAACTGGTTAATAAAACTGGAACTCATAAAGTAATCTGCGTAGTATAATGAGTAGAGAAATGGACCTTTTAAAGCATGCAATTGCGAGTAGACAAAGTTATACAGAAGTATTACGTTTAGATATGGAGCAGGCAAATACTCCAGAAGAAAAAAGTATAGGTCTAAGCAATTCTGATCAAAATACTGGTATGACATTTAATAATTCGTCTGGTGATTTTACTACTAAAAATATGTCACACAACCTAAATATTACTAAACAAAATAGTCAGGGAGATCTTGTACAATCATATAGGTCTGTACCTCCAGGTATAAATAATTTACCTATGGGAAGTGAAGTTGGTAAAGTTATAGAAACTCCGGCTACATATAAACAGCCAAGTATAAATAATTGGTTTAAGAATGACTAGAATTAAAAGTACTAGAAAGTATCAACAACCTATATATCCTACAGATATGGAGGGTAATGAGATAACTCTCAATACTAATGATGTTCCTAAATTTATTCCTAAAAAGAAAAAAGAAGTAGTACCGGCAACAACAACTATTGACGAAATTAGTGACTTTGTTAATAGTAAACAATTTCAAGAGTTTACTTCGAATCAAAAAAATTTTAATAACGAGTTTGGTAAATTAAATTTAAATCTTAATACTTCTGACAATTTATTTGAAGATGATCTTACAGATGACGCAGATTGGGTTAACAATGTTAACGATGGCGGTAGTTTAAAATCACCAAATCCTTTTGGTGGTCAGAATATTTATGAAACTCCACAAATTGACCCATCTTCAATTGTAGAAAAACCTTCTGACGCTCCTAAAATAACAACTGACAAGCCTGAAGAACTGACTAACGAAGAATTCTGGAATAGGTATCAAGCGTATATAAATAAAGATATTCCAAATGAAGTTATTCCACCAGTAAGTTTTGTAAGTAAAGATGATCAATTTAGTTGTATGAGTTGTCACGCATTTACAGGAGTAGGTAATACAAATACGCCTACCGATAGAGAGATAATGAAAATGAATATGTTAGGTTTTAATTATCAAAAATATAAAGACGAAGGATGGGATGAAAAATTCCTGCAGCTAGGAATGATACCTGCAGCAGTATATGCCGCACCAACTCTTTTACCAATGGCAGCAGAATCAACGGTAGGACAAAGTGTTGGTACAGGAGTTAAGTATTTAGGGAATAGTATGAATGCAACACGATTTGGTGTTCCTGGACTAACTGGTACTAATACTCTAAATGCAGGATTTATTACACATGGTATAATGTCTTTACCTAACACAATTAATTCTTGGTCAGAGGTAGATATGAATAATCCAGACTCTTGGGTAACAGCGTTAGATAATACATTTTGGAATACTATAGATTTCTTAGGAGTTCCTCAGATGTTAAAAGAATTAAAAGCTGGTCCTGCTGTGATGAATAAATTTCTTGACCTAAAGAAATGGGCGAAGAAGAAATTAATAGGAGAACGCATTACTATACCTCATGGACAACATACAAGTGATGGGGTAGGGGTGTATATGGGAGAACATACGAAATGGAAAGAAGGGATACTTCCAAAACTTGAAAATAAGATTATGAAACTTGTAAATGAACTTAAAGTTAAAGCAGGTAAAACGTTGGATCCTCCTAATACAACTTATGGAGGACCAATGGTTCATGATTCTGGTATATCTCAGATACGACATAGCCATGGTGATTACAATGTCCTTATGGAAACTTATAAACCTAATTATATAACTACTACTACTGGAGAGACAATAAATATGGTGCAAGCAGGTAAAGATAAAACTATGGCAACATATTATGTAGACAAGCTTATGTTAGATCATATGAGATTTCCTAAAGAGACTAAAAATCTCATAACTAATTCAAATAGGATAATTAAAGAATCGGGCGGATTAAAAAATATGACTATGGATCAGCTTGCTAAAGATCCAGATGCATTATTAGGTGTATTTTTAAAAAATAGAAAAACAGATTATAATTCACTACAATCAGGTTATTTCAATAAGGGTCTTGCAGAAGTTGAGATAGGCGGTAAGAAATATATGATCATTAGAAGAAATCGAGACTATTTCAAGACAAAAGAAACTATGTCTTTACATTCAAAGGGAGCACCATCTAATGTAGGAACTCCAACCCATATTGTAGAGGTCAATGAGGTAGGAAAGTATATAACAGGAAATAAACGTAAATTTAATCAAACAATAGAAGGGTGGATGGATGAAGTAGTAGCTACTGAAGGACAATTCGCTCAAGAATATGTAACTAGTTACAAAGGAACTAAATTTGATATAATAAATACTAATACTCATGCTGATCATTTATATCTTGAAGTGCAACCTTTTCTGGAAGGTAAAGCTATTAATACTATGAGTGCAGAGGATTTAGCTAGATTTAGTCCTGAGAATGTACAAAACTTATTATCTAGTATAACTAAATCAAAAAAAGCTGGCGCTGACATTGATTTTATTAATCCAAATAATTTTCTATTTAATCCTAAAACTGGAAATGTAAATATAGTAGATGTAGGTGTTACTGATAAATTTAAAAACACTGTAGATATAACACAGCGTAGAAGAGAATATGTGGAGGAGGTTAGAAAGGTAGTTAGTACTATGTATAAAAGTATGCTAGATGATCTGGTATCAAATAAAAAGATTTTTTCACAAGTAGAAAAAAACTCTATTCTGCTTGGAGCAAAAGAAAAACCTTTAGTCATACATAATTATATGCAGGACATGAAAGCAGTTTTAACAGCTAATCCTGAAAAGAAAAAAATTCTTAAACATTTTAATACTCTAACTAAGAATTTAACAAATGCTATAGAAAATGAATTAAAGCTTCTTGGAGTAACACCTCTTTTAATACCAGCTATAATGGGAGAAACAAACAGTCAAAACAATGGAAACAAACAACAATAAAGTGTTATATAATAAAGTTATTTATAAAATATAATACATGTGTAAAACAACTAAATATTAACCTTAAATTTGTAAAATTATGGAAACACCAAACAACGAAGAAAAATTAGATTTAAACGATATATCGTTTGATGATATTGTATCAACAGACAATACTCTAGTGGACACAGTTCCAGAACTAGATGCGTCAGACAGTACAATTAAAGCAGCAGAACCTGAAGCAGTAGTATTGGATAAAGAGACTGCAGCTGAAGATGAGTTAGATAAAGATGCATCTAAAGCAATAACTGATGATGATTCAATTACTGAACCAACAGATAAAGATGATGTTGATAAAGAAGAAATTGATGAGCATTTTGAAAAAGAAGAACAAGCTGAACCTGAAGTAAAGGAAACAGAAACTACAATAGTAGGAGAAGTTTTAGAAAAATTAGGCTTTAAAGGAGAGTATGAATATGAAGACACTCCAGAAGGTTTAAAAACTTTAACATTAGATGTAGCTAATAAATTAGCAGAAGAACAACTTGATAATATATTAGAGTCATTTCCTTTAGTTCAAAAACATTTAGAATATGTAATGAATGGAGGACAATCTGAGAAATTTATGACTTCTCATGATCCTAGTTCAGATTATGGAAAAATAGAATTGACTGAAAAAGATATACCAACACAAAGAATAGTCTTAGCTAATTACTTTAAAGGTAAAGGACATGACGATGCTTTTATAAAAGAAATGATTGAAGATTATGAAGACTCAGGTAAACTTTTTGCAAAAGCTGAATTAGCTAAAACTGCTCTATCTAAAACACAGATAAAAGAAAGAGAACAGTTACTAATTCAACAGAAAGAAACTAATGCTAAAAATCAGGCTGAAGAAAAAGAATTTTGGAAAGGTATTCATGCAACTATTCAGGAAAAAAATGAATTAGCAGGTATTACAATACCTAACAGAGAAAAAAATAAGTTTTTTAAATATATATCTACTCCAGTAAATAAGAACGGTCAAACTCAAAGTATGATAGATGCAGCTAACAATACTATGGAGCAAAGACTTCTTATGGATTATTTATTGTTTAAGAAATTAGATTTAAAAGATATTATAGCAACAAAAGCGACAACTGCAAATACTAAGTCTTTAAAAGAAAGAATAAAAAAGGCTAATAAAAGTACGTTGAAGAATGTTGCTAAAAAAAGTAAAGCAAAAACAAACTTGGATTTGAATGATTTGGATTTCGGATCACTGATGTCTTAGTGAGTTTTTTTCCCGGAACGAGGAGATAGGGACCTCATTAAAATTTGATTAAAATGCAAGTATTAAAAACGTTTTATAACGACTCGCAAATGACAGACTCTAATAGTTTGGCAAATGCGTTGATGGAAAAGCCAGCAGAGCTTTCTCCAATCATTACACATCTTGCAGGAAAAGAAGATAGAAGATTTCCATTAACCATGTTAACAGAGGGAGTAGGTAACGTAAAATCTATTGATAGATACGAATATGAGTACCGAGTAAAAACTCACGAAGTTAATATTAGACCAGTAATTGCCTCAAGTGGTACTGGTGCAGGTGGAGCAGCTTTTAAATTAACTTTCCCTGACAAGTGGTTTGTATTTCCATACACTCTTATTTCAGAGTCTGGAGTACAAGCAAGAATTATGGCTGAGCCAGTACAAACTGGTTCAAACTGGGAGTATACACTCCAATTAATTGAACCAGATGCAGCAGCTACAATTGCTTCATCAGATATTGCTGCAGGTGCAATGTGGGCTCAATTATATGCTAATGTTGGATTAGACTTCTCTAGAGGTAACGCTTCTAATTGGTCAACTCCTGGATTGGTAAGAAACAAAATTGGTACAATTAGAAAGTCTTACCACTTTGCTGGTAATGCTAAAGATTATGTAGCTGAATTCTCACTTCCAACGAAGGGTGGAAAAACTACTAAACTTTGGATGGACTACGAAGAGTACCAACATATGTTAAGATTTAAAGAAGAATGTGAATTACTTTACTGGTATGGTGAGAAAACTTACGATAACAATGGAGTAACTGCGATGAAAGATGAAAATGGTCAGCCGGTAATTACTGGACCTGGTCTACTTCAACAAATCATCAATAAAGATACATATTCTACTTTAACAGAATCAAAGCTTTTAAATGTAATAGGAGATTTATTCTATGGTATGACTGATGCTAGTTCAAAGCAAATTACGCTTTATACAGGTATTGGTGGTGCTAGAGAATTTGACACTGCATTAAAAAACTTTAATAGTGGTGGTGCTAACTTCGGAACAACATGGCGTGTGAATGGAGATAGTAAATTTATAACAGGTTCAGGACGTTCTTTAGGAATGACTGGATACTTTACTTCTTATGACCATGTTGATGGGCATACAGTAAATGTTGTAAAAGTTCCTATGTTCGATCATGGACCGGTTGCTCAAGCTCGTTCTAAGCACCCTGTTACAGGATATTCTATGGAGTCTTACAGAATGATTTTTGTTGATCAATCTAATTACGATGGCCAAGCTAACGTACAGATGATTAATAAAAAAGGACGTGAGATGTTAAGATGGGCAGTTGCTGGTTCTGTTATACCTAGAGGTTTCTCTGGTTCAGATACTAGAGCATCTGATATTGACGGTGCGTCAGTTCACATGCTTAAGACTGCAGGTATAGTGTTAAAGAGATTTGACACTAGTTTGGATCTACAGTGTGTTGCAGTGTAGGTTATTATTTAGTTTCCTTGGTAAGAGGGGGGTGTTTCTACCCCCCTTATACCTATTTATATCGGCTAGTTATTCTTTAGAGCCAAAAACAATTATTAATTAAAAAAACAAAGAACATGAAAAAAGAAGTAATATTAAGAAGAAAAGAACTTATGAACCATTTGCCTAAAGAGGTTCGTGTAAGTGCAAAAACAAAATTAGGAAGTATTTATTTAGGACGTCAACCTTTAAGAGGAGTTGAAGGAAAAGAAGAAGAGAAATTATTAACTGGAGTTTTAGATGTTAAACCTGGCCATGATGATTGGCCTAGACAATCAAAAAAATTCTGGTCTGAAATGAATATCTCTGTTCCATTTGAAGGGGTTACTTTAGATATTAGTACAGATGAAGATGGAAACCCTTTTAATAAAGAGGATTATATGAAATATAAATTTGCTGTAAAACATCCTCAAGTTGCCTTAAATAAAAATGATATGAATTCTAAACATAGATTTTATATTCATGATACAACAAGAGATCTTATTAAAAAGAATAATGAGATACAAGTCAGAAAAGATGCAGATAAAGAGTTTATTAAAGTTACTGCAGATGATAAAAAGATGACAAGAATATTAAGATTATTAACTACAGATAGAAATCCGGATAAAATGACTCTTTTACAAAAAGAAAACACTCTTTATGATATAAAGAATTCTAATCCAAAGAGATTTTTTAAAATCGCTACAGATAAAAATTTAGAAGTAAAAGCTGAAATAGAAGAATTAGTATCTGCTGGAGTTTTACGTAGAATTGGTAATCAAGTAGTATACTTAGATGAAGTTATTGGAGAAGATTTAGATGATGCAGTTGTATATCTAAAGAATAAAAAGAACTCTGGAACTTTAACTATATTAAGAGTTAAACTTAAAGAAGCGATTGTATAATGACTGTAGCTGAAATGCATATAGCCATAAACCAAGGACTGCAAAAGATTGGTTCTTTTCATGCTGATAATTTTTTACCAGAAGAAATAGATCTTGAATTAAATAAGCAGATTTTACGGTTTGTAGAGCAAAGGTATAATAAGAAAGGTAATAAGTATCAAACAGGGTTTGAAGAATCTCAAAAAAGGATTGATGATTTAAGATCATTAGTTGTTGAATATTCTCAAAACACTAATTATAAAGGTCAGATTGGGCCTAAACATTATATTGATTCTTTTACTTTACCTATACCTGTAGCATCTGGTGGGCAGAATTTTCAGGCAAATGATTATTTACATCTATTAAATGTTAGAGCATTAGTTGAGTATTCAGGATGTGAGGAAGTTGATTGGGATCATGAATACACACTAGACTTTTGTGAGTGTTCAATAAGTCCTGCAACGTATACCACTCCAACCACATGTGACGCTAATGGAGGTGTTTGGCTTTGTGTGCATTTTCAATCAGGCAATAGAATTGTGGGAACCTATCTAAGAGATGATAATGGTAACTTAATTTATGATGTTGGTGGCGCTTTAACATTAAATGCGCAAAAATCAACTACTTCAAGTCGTTGTACTTTTGCTCAACATGATGACATATTTACACTATTAAAAGATCCTTTTAATACTACAACTTTTAAAAAACCACTATACACTATAATAGGGAATAATTTAGATATATATACGGATAACACATTTGTTGTTCCTACTGTTAAGATTACATATCTAAGGTATCCTGCTGTAGTAGATAGTGTCACGGTACCTAACGTTAATTGTGATTTACCGTTACATACACATCAAGAGATTGTTGACAAAACTGTCAATAGTTTACTAGAGGCTATCTCAGATCCTCGGTACCAGACTCAGTCTGTAGAAGTGCTAAAATCTGAATAATTATTTATTAACTTGAAAAAATTAAAATTATGTCAAGAATAACATTTATCGCAAATGCCGATATTCACTTAGCAGCTTCAGGAGCAGCAATTACTGCAGCGGCTGCGGGTGTAACAGGTATTTGGGATCTGAACGGAGCTGCATGGCAGACTGCTGCTGCATTAACTGCTGCAGACCAAATCCAAGTAGTTCAAGGTAAAGGAGCGGGAGAATACCCTCTTTTTAGCCAAATATTTGACTGTAAAGGTCTAAAAATTGTATATACACCAGGTGTATGGAGAGTCTTAGGAAAAAATTCTATGGCAGTTACTGCTGGTGGAGCTGGTACAGTTCATTCATTTAAAATAGTTAGAAGAGCTACAGGTATGGAGTCTTCTGATAGACTTAATGGAAGTACTGATTATAGCTTTACTGATAAAGTAACTCACATTGAATATGTTGAAGTTACTGGTGATACTGCTACAACTATTGCTAATGCATTAGCTAAAGTAGTTAATGACTTAGGTAAGAGTTATGGATTTTTAGCTGATTCAACTACAACTCCTGGTACTATTGAGGTTTATGGAAATACGTGGACTCATGAATATGAAGTTCATGGTGAAACTGCTACATTAACTAATACTGTAACTGCATCAGTGCAGGGTAGTGGTAACTATGATCAAGTACTTTCTGCAGAGCAAGAAACTCAAGCTATGCACGGGTATCACTCAAGAGCAGGATCTTTTTTACAGACTCCAGCTACTTATACAAGTTCTGCAATTGCTGCAATCGTACCGATTGTTGCGCATGCACTACCAACTCCTGCTTCGCAGGGATATGATTGTGCTGTATTACATGTACCAAATAGTACTTCTGGTAATGCTGCTGGCGATGCTAGTGCAGTGACAGAAATAGCTATTTACTTTGATAGTGTAAATGGTAACAATGCGAATTGGTGTACTGTTTTAGGTATTGCTGCTTCAGGTACAGCGGAAGTAATTCAACTGTAAATTAACTTTAAAAGAAGGGGGTGTAAAAACCCCCTACTTTTTTTACTTTTTAAAAATAAATAATTATGGCATTAGAAATAGAACTATCCGCAGATTGTAAAACCTTAACTATAACAGGAGGATCAACAGACGCACCCGTAGAGGTGTGGATTAATGAGGTGCAATACCCTATGATCGATCCAGCAGGATCTACTACTAACCCTAGTGGATCTGATATAGATTTGGAAGAACTGGGAGGAATCAATGGATTTCCACCGGGAGAATTAACAATAACTTGGGACAACATCCCAGGAGTTACTACAGAACAACTGAACGGAGTAATAAAAGTAATTGTAACTGAACCACAACCAATAGGTAATATTACAATGGGGGCTGTTGGCCTTTGCGCTTTAAATTGTTGTTTAGCAAAAAAAGTTAAAGAATTATTAGAATGTAAATGTAAAGAATGTGCAGAATGTGTAACTATGCTGTCTGAATTAACAAATATTTATTTATTAATGCAGGGAATGCAAGTAAACATAGCCGGCTGTGTGCAAACTACTGCGTTGTATGTAAAGACAGCGGAAGAGTACGCTAAAGCAGTAGAGTTGTGTGGTTTAGAAAATTGTAACTGTAACTGTTAAAATAAATTAAAATATGTCACAATACGGAATAGATCTAACCGGATATTATCAAGGCGCATCCTTTGAACGAGATGTGTCTGGAGTTACACTAACGATAAATCCACTAGCTATGACTCAGAATACTAATTCTTTTTATAGCTACAATTATATGAATGACCCGTTGTCTATAGATAATGCACCGGGTGGTGGTAATACATTTAGTTTAATATCTAATAATATAGATCCGTGGCAATCATACATTATAAATGATAACAGTGTAAATGATCAATATGATCTATTAGCAGGAACACCTATATTCTGGGTGTTAAATATTGTAGAGATAAGAAATCCAAGAATGCTAGCGCTATTTAATTCAAATAATAGTGGTTGGGGACATGATGTAAGATGGTTTCTTAAAGGAGCAGGTGGAAGACACGATGTATCTAATAATCTTAATCGTGCTAGAACAAGTGATGCACTTTTTACACATATAGAAGATGCTTGGTTTCAAACTAATGGTGCATCTCCTTTTACTTCTGGTAAACTTGCAGAACAAGGTGGAGTTGGTAGTTTAGGGCAAGTTCAAAATGTATTTGCTAGAGCATTAAATCCATATGCTTTTTTAAATGATGGTGAAGGAGGTAGTCAAGGATTAAATGATTGGAGTGGTAATGCAGATGAAGACAGATGTGTAGAACGTATGTTTGTTACAAAAGAACCAACACTTAGTTATACGCAAGATACAAGTAATTTTTTAGTAGATGGAAATAAGTACAATGAAACGTCTTTTGATCTTTGCTGTGAAGAGTGGACTGGATCTAGTTGGGTCAGTAGAGGTTGTGTAAGAGAAGCTGTAACATACAGAAGTACACATTCTATCTTTATGATGGATGGAACTATATCTGAATTTCCAGGATACCAACACTTGGGATGCTATGTTGATTGGAGTGGACAACAGTTACATGATGGGTTAACATTTACATGGTTTACAGATAGTGCTACAGTTCCAACTGGTAATAACATGAATAAGACAAGTTGGGAAGACGCTTTTCAAAATACACCAACTGCAAGAATTTGTGGAGCACCAGTGTTGGTTGGTAGAGCAAGTACTACTCTTACTTCTAATTTGCAGTTAATGAGATCAGAAAGCCTGCTGCCAGACAGACTTTACCCTAGTCGTCAATATGATATGTCTTGTGGAACATATTGGAATGTCTACCCATTACCTACTGGAGTAGCTAGGAATTGGGATACACATATAGATAGTGTAGGTAGAAATAAAGCAATTTTTGGATATGATAAATCACAAGGATTACTTGATCTTAGTACTATTAATGATTGTAACCATGCAAATCAAGCTCTCAGTAATACTACTTCAAATAATCAATTATATTCAGTAGATCATAGAGAATATTGGTTTAGCTGGACCCCACTACTCGAGAATGAAACAGCTTCTACAGATCAAGGTGGTAGTGGAACCGTAAACCCAACTGCTATTCATCCTACATCGTTTATAGTTAATCAACCAACTTGTGGAGATGAGACAGAGTGGGAAACTCAGATTATAGAACATGAATATATTCCAGCTCCTATTTTGGATCCTAATATAAATGAATTATTCTTTACTAGAGTAAGAGCAGGTAATACTTGGAATGCAAATGGAGTTGATAAAGTTATGCTTTATTACCAACCTGATTGGGCAGCAGCTGCATTTTATAATGTGGATACTAGTATTACTACTATCTCATGCCCACCTGTTTACGCTGGAGATTGTGCTGAGGTGACCAATGCATTTTATATGGAGCCTAAATCTACGTGTTCTATTGTGTTTGCAAAAATGGGACCTACAGCTGCGATTTCAATTGATAATTACAGCATTACAACTACAGATGAAACATGTACTACTCAAGGGACAATAAAATTTGAGTTTGATTGGGAAGTTCCTTGTGATGCTGCATTTTTTAATTATGCTCCAGATGATTATAGTTTTGATGTAAAACTACATTTAAGTAAAAATAATACAGGAATTGTAACTGATACAGTTATTGTAACTATAGATGAGAGTCATATGAACTTTGTTCCTAGTACTGGGTCTGGAGATACGACTGGTACAGCTTCTGCTACTATTAGTGTTCCTTGTGGGGATTATTATAATCATAGTATAGAGGTTACTCCTATGACATCTTCAATGTTTGCTATGGGGCAACCTGGTCAGGGACATACATGGAATACAGGCTCAGGAGGTACTACATGGTCTGGATTTGTTAATACTAATAATTCTATTGCTTGTCCTTCAAATCCACCAGTTTTAACATGTTCTAGTACAAATGTAAGTTGTGGAACTTTAGGGAGTGTGTCCGGATCTTGGACTGGTGGAGCAGCTAATTTTGATGTAACTCTATACGATGGTTCAGGAGCCCTTGTTTCAAGTGTTACTAATATTACACAAACTAATCAAATGTTTGCCGGTTTATCTGCAGGTAATTATCAAATAATAGTTCAAGATGCTAATGGATGTTTAGTTAGTTGTACAAGAACAGTTTCAACTGTTGGGGGAAGTATAACTGTTTCAGAAACTGTTGTTGATCCTACACATTGTATTTTAAGTAATGGTTCAATAACTTTAAATCCATCAGGAGGAACTCCTGGATATACAGTTGTGTGGAAAGAAACGACAACTAACACTACTTTACCTTATACAGGTCTTTCAGCATCTCCTGTACCATCTGGTAGTTATAGTTATACACTAACAGACTCTCTTGGCTGTCAAGCTACAGGAAATGTTACTGTTGGGGCGGCACCAGCTGTAGGACTTTCTTGCACGCCTGGAACAGTAGGATTAGATCCTAGTGGAGTAGGCTTATCTGACGGTTATATACAAGTATCTATAAATAATAATAGTGGATTATATGCCGCTTCAGGATCAACATTAACATATCTTCCTTCAGTCTGTGTGTATAACAGTGCTGGAGTACAACAAGTGTGTAATAATACTTTTGCAGGTTTTAATAATATGTGGTCAGGACAAGCAGCTTCAATGCTCGTAAGTGGATTACCAGCAGACACATACACTATTACTGCAAGTTTTACTCCACACGTTTTAGATTCAAGTGGAACTACAATATATGTGCCGGCAGTCACAGCTTGTACACATTCATGTACAGTAACACTAAGTGATCCAGGATCTTCTCCTGCGGTAACTGTGGGAACTATTGGAACTGCGTCTTGCGTTCCTGGAAATGATGGTACTATACAATTAACAGCAGCTGGAGGAAGTACAAGTGCTTTCCACCACTGGGATTTTACAATATGTACAGATGCGGCAATGACGACATCGTGTCAAACATTTACAGGAACATCTACATTTGGAGACAATACAACTGGTAATGTACACACTTTTACTGGTTTAGCTGCAGGAACTTATTATGCTACAGTGACTCCTTGTTTTGGAGTTAATGGATTAACATGTCAAAGTGCTTCACCAGTAAGTACTATAATAACTGTTCCACAATTAGGTGGACCAACTATTGTATTAACGCCAATACATCCAAGTTGTCCTGGAGCTTCTGATGGAGGATTTACAGAAGTAACTACTGGAGGAACAGGACCTTATTTATATCAATTTGATTGTGATACTTATTGTTCTAGTGGATGGCAACCTGCTGGAGGAACTAACTGGGCATCCGCAAATACAACTGCATTACTTGCCGATACTTACCATGTGCAAGTAATTGATGCAAATGGGTGTATAGGAAATGCTTCAGTCACTTTAACAGATCCACCTGCGATAGATTTCACTCAATGGGCAGGACCACCACCTCAACCTTTAGTTACTAATGCTACATGTGGTGCAAGTGATGGGGCATTTACATTCAGTTTTGCTACAGGTGGAACTATTACTGCTCCTATGTTATGGTTTACATATAATTTATATGATTCTGGTGGGACTTTAGTTCAACAACAATTAGGTACTGGAAGTGTAACAAATTCATTTACAGGGTTAGCTCCTGATACATATACTTTAACAGCAGTAGATAGTAATGGATGTACAGCAAGTATTTCTGTAACTATTGGTATAGCTACTTATTCAGTTTCACATATTAAGAGTGATCAGGGATGTAATTTCCCGCCATCAAGTGATGGAAGTATAACTGTTTCTATAGCTCCTTGGGCTAATGTACCTATATACCCTTATACACTTACTTGGTCAGGACCGGGCGGATATTCTAATACTACAACAATAGCTGGTCCAGGATTCCCTGTTGCAGATGATGCTCAAACCGGATTAGCGGTAGGCACATACACTATTAATATAGTAGATGGTAATGGTTGTACAGCTTCAATAACAGAAACTATAATTGCTGGTACTGATTTACAAGAAAATTTAGTTGTTACAGAAATACCAATGTCATGTCCAACAGGATGTGGTATTCTTCAATTTGTAAACACTGCCGGAGATTTCCCATTATGGATAGAAATATCAGCTAATAGTGGAGCAACTTGGACTAAAGTATCTACTGTTTCTAATAGCCCAGCAACGGCATTTACATCAGCAGATCTAGCACCTCCATTTGGAGTTGAAATAGATAATAATACTTATTATCAAGAAAATACTCCTAATAGATGGTGTTTTAATATGGGGTCTACATATCATATTAGATTAAGAGGAACTACTTCTCCATATTGTCCATCAGCAACTATTATACATACTATGGGAAGTACTGGGTATGTACCGATGGTGCATACAGAAACTATTACTCAACCAACATGTTGTGCTTGTAATGATGTAAGTTGTAATGGAGTTATAAGTAACGTTATATCAAACGGAATACCAATTCCTCAAGGGGCAGCAGGTACACTGATGTCATTTGACTGGACGTTAACTCTTGATGGTATACAAATAGGATCACAAGTTGGTAGTGTTGTTACAGGTGGAGTATCTTATGTTGTAAGTTCTACACAAGGTACACCTACTAATGAAGAGTTTGATACAATAGTGTTTAGTGGTTTATATCCGGGAACATATGTATTTACATCTACAGATCTCTGTGACGCAGATTCAAGTGAAACTTGGATTATTATTGACCCAAGAGTATATGTAACAGATATTGTAACTTCTCAACCATTATGCGCATTTGGGTGTGATGACGGAACTATAGAGGTAACAGCTAGCGGAGGATCAAGTGGAACTTATCAATTCTCAATGGATGACGGTATAACATGGCAACCTGCAGTAGCAACAGCTTCTACTTCATACACTTTTACAGGGGTAGGTTCAGGTACTTGGAATGTTTGGGCAAGAGACCCTATATGTGGAGTTCAAACTTTATTTGACACATCAGACAATGTATTAACTACAGCTCCTGGATGTTATAGTGATTTCATCACAGGAATTTGGCCTGCAGGAACACAAACGACATTAGCTCCTTTATCAAATTTAAACACACAATGGGTTTCATTAACTAATAACTCATTACCAGGATCGTCAGATGGGTCTATAACTGTTAATATATTAGGAGGTACTGCGCCGTATGAGGTAGCAGTAAGCACCTCTTCAACACATCAAGCATGTAATCTTTGTACACTTCAAACAGCAGGAGTTATAACTCCAGGCTTAAGTCAGTACATAGATATAAATGGAACGGCTGTAAGTTCTACGGGTATAACAACTGTTGCTTCCAATGGAGCACTAGTTATTGATAATTTATCAGTATCTTTAGATTACAGTGGAACTGCTTTAGGCGCGTGGTATACAATAGTAGTGAAAGATGCTACAGGATGCTTTTCTTGTATTAGTAAATATATAGATAATGGAACATTAGGAATTATAGCTATATATGCAGCAGAAGATTGTAATTGTTCATGTCCTGCAGGATATGCATTAATAGAACCTGCTCCTGCTCCACCAGCATTACCATGTGCAGGAACATCTCCAGATGCTCCTTCTTTCCTTGGTACTTTTAATGCTCCGAACTCAATTCAACAATTTGGAGCTGCAAATTTAACTTCTACAAGTTATGGCGGTAATGGTGCTAGATTATATATTCCAAGCGGTGGGACCGCAACTACATTTACTGCCGTTAGTACAGCAGATACATTTACAAAAACAGATTTAGGGACAATAGTAGGATTCCCTGGACAATTTATAAGTGCAGGTTCAGGTACAGTGTTAGAAGTAGCATTAGATGCTATGATGGTACCACAAGCGTATGGTAGTATATTTGATACTAGATTATGGGATATAGGTGTGTGGCCTCAACAGGGTCCTACTTCACCAGCTACTCCAATAAACGAATGGATAGGAATTCCTATAGAAGTAAGTTTTGGTTCTCCTCAATTATGTATTTTAGGATTTTCAGCAGATGGAGATTATAAAATTACTTTAAATTGTGGTACTTTCCTTACTTCTGAATTTGCAGTTAATGGCGGAACTCAAAATATAGCTGTAGATGTTCTTAACTTTAAAGAATATGTTATGATGCCTGTTTTAATTCCAGAAGGAAGTCATACATTGACATTCTGGGTTAAGAATAATACTACAAACGCATCTGCAGATCAAGTAGCTGGAATAGCTTTTGATTTATTCCAAGGAAGTTTAGCTTCTGGTTTATCTACAACAAGTGTATTTGTAGGTGCAACTACTCAAGCTCAATTAGATCCTTATTATATATTAGATGTAAATGGTAAAAAAATTACTAGTAGAAATCTAACTGCTGGGACATATGAACACGATTTCCTTATGGGAGATACTATTGGGTATCAATGTGCTAGTAATTGTGTAATTATGGAACAAGGAAATATCACGTGCTTAAGCGCTGATACTGCAGATTGTACATTACCAATTAATTGTCCAGAGTATTTATCTGATTTAGTAGAGTGTTTAGGAACGCTGACTAATGAAGTGTACAACAGAATGATTACTGGACTGTTAGAAAACAAATTAGATGTGAGAGAAATATGGTTAGTACTCTTAACAAAATATTTAATTAAAAACTTAAATCCTTGTGTAACTCTTCAAGATTTACTATCTTGGGCGAAATTTTTAGAAGACATTTGCCCGGACTGTGAAAATAATTTTGAAGGTACTAGGGCCGCTATAGATCCTAATGCAGGCACTCCTTTTGGAGGAGGTAACGGAATAAATACTTATGACTTTTAAAAACTAAAAATTATGGCAAATCTAAGAAAATTAACAACTAGAACTCTTAACGAATTAGCATTAAGTAATACTTTTTTGTATTTACTAAATACTGCTACTAATACAGAATCAAGAATTGCGTTATCATCATTAGTAGGAGGAAATGCAACTAGTACTGGAACTGGAGTATCTATATACTCAGGATTAGTTAGTAATGTTCTTAATTTTAAATCAATACTTTCCTCGTCATCTATACTAACGGTATCAGATGCTACTGGTACGGACATATCACTTGGTATAAATGCTGCTAATATAGCTCTTAATGCATGTGATAACACGTCTTCAGCATTTTTATCTACAGTAGATTTAACATCTAATGTGGGAGCAACAATATTACCAGTAGCAAATGGTGGTACAGGAGCATCTACTTTAACTGATGGAGGAATATTATTGGGAAGTGGAACAGGTGCTATTACAGCAATGTCAGCTCTTGCAGCTGGAACTATTATACAAGGAGATGGGACTACTGATCCTACAACTTTAGCGATAGGAACGGCAGGTCAAATGCTAGCTGTTAATGCAGGAGCAACGGCCTTAGAATATATAGCAGCCCCAACAGCAGCTTTCGTAGCAACGGCTAACGCTACACTAGATATGGCTGGTAATAATATTGATTTAGGAGCAGGATACATAAATTATACAGGAGCAGCTAGTTTAGGATTATCATTTGATTCAAATAATAGAGCACATTTAATTCCAACTGGAGCTACAGCTACTGGAGGAACTGAAGGTTTAAATATATCAGGAAGTATATTTTTAAAAGGAGATGCTGCTAGACACTTAACATTAGGATCACCAGCTTCTGGTAATGGATTTGATTTAACTATAAACGGTTCTGTTCCTGGAACAAGTTCTGCAGATGGAGGAGATATTCATCTTAAGCCAGGTGCTTCTACATCTGGAGACGGAGGAAATTTAAATGTATATGCTGGTGCTTCAGCTAGTGGTGCTGCAGGAGATATATCTTTACTTACAAGATCTGGATCTTCAACTACATTTCCAATATTGAGAATTGCTAATGATAAAAAAGTGTCTATTCAAAATAGTTCATCAAATAAAACACCTTTAGGATTATTAGATGTGCAACAAACTGAAGTATCTGGAGCTATTCCAGTATTAAGTTTAAAACAGGATGATCAAAATTTTGCATTTGCACAATTTACAGGAACTGCTGCAGCAGATAGTACTATGAATATATCTACTAGCACAGCAACTGGAGCTGCAAAAACTGGAGCAATTAAAGTTAAGATTCAAAATGGAACAGATGCTGCTACAGAAGGCTGGGTTAGAATATGGGAGACAGCAATATAAAAAGGAAAATAACTAAATAATAATAATTAAAACAACAACAAAAATGGAAACAACAATGGAAAAAGTAAACACAATGGAATTTACAAAGCACACAAACAGAGAATTAGCAGATCTTATGCAGGGCTTAATGTCAGTGAAAGATTTAAAAGGAGTTAGATTTTCTTTGCAGGTTACAAAGAATATAAATCTTATTAAATCTGAATTAGAGCACATTGAAGAAGCTGCTAAACCTTCTGAAGAGTTTTTAGAGCTTGCAAAACAAGTTCAAGTAATTGAAGCTTCTGATAAAAGTGTAGATGATAAAAAAGCTGAAGTTGAGAAAATTGAAAAAGATAATGCTAAGCTAGTAGAAGATAGAAAAAAACAAATAGACGAGTTTAATAATATGTTAGAGGATGAAATTGAAGTTTCGTTATTTAAAATTTCAGAAAAGCATTTACCTGAAGATATTACAGCTCAGCAAATAATGAGTATTAATATTATTATAAAAGAATAAAATTATGGCAGGAACTAAAAAAAATAGATTTCCGGATAATCTAGTAAAGGAACCACATGATACAAGGACTAAAGAGGAGCAATTATTAAATGCTCCTTATGGTCAACAAGGTGCAGTTATAATTTCTGCAGAAGATATGGCTGTTAATGGAGATTTTTATTGCATTATGGCTCTTAGGGATGATGTTGTCTTAGATGGAGATCATACTGTCGTAAATTGGGACGAGGCTAAAGGTGCTAATAATCCAGGTACTGCACCTTCTACTTGGTTAACACATATTCCTTTACCTGTAGGTATGCCTTTTTATGGTGATTTTACAAGAGTAGGACTATACCTACAAGGACCTGGAGGAGGTAATATACAAGCATGGTGTGAAGAATGTCCTAAATTAATAGCATATTATAAATAATGGGAATAACTCAAAATGCATTAGGGATCAGTTTAGTACGACTTAGGACTCATGTTAACATGGCCTATTCGCACATAACGCATTATCCAGATTGTTTTTTTGAGCATGTACCAGGATTTATAGACGAGTTAATGCCACAAGCAACTATTGTGGATTTTTGTGATACATTTGATCTAGATGCGAATGGAGATATAATGCCAGAGGTTAATCCTTATCCATCTGGACATTTCTTCACAGATGCTAATGATGATATAATGCCGGAAGCGGTTTAAAAAATAAAATATGGCAACAAAAAAATTAGTACCAAGAGCAACGAACGAGGGTGGTTTAGGAACTGCCCTTAAAGTGTGGGGACCATCATGGTTACAAAATTTAACTATAACTAACCTTCAAACTACTACTTCGTTAAGTGTATTAGTAGAAACAGCGGGTAATGTAGAAAAAAGAAATGCGGGCGGTTTATGTACAGATGTGGTAGATACAGAAAGTGCTACAACATGGGTAGGTTTATGGGACGCTGCTACAGGATGTTTAATGCCTTATACAGACGAAGCATTAACTTATAATGCTCTTTCAAATATATTAACAATAGGTGATAGTAGTATTAACACATCATACTACGCAAATAATGTAACAGCAAAAGGAGCTCCATTTTCTTTAAGATCCACGAATAATACAGTAAGTCTTTCAGCAAGTCTAGGTATGCATATTCACGATGACTCTGATACTATACAATTTTTAACTGGAGGAACACCAGCACAAGTAGCGAATTTAGATTCTACAGGACTGTTTATTAATAACATTCCATCTGAACCTGATCCTATAGTTAATGTTTTAGTAGATAGTGTAGCTACTCCAGGAAAAGTAAGTAAAGTAGCTATTTCTAGTTTTGGTATAGATGTGCAGGACACTGAAGATGCTACTACTTTTGTAGGATTATGGGACAGTAAAACGGGCGTACAATTACCAAAGACAGATGGAGGTCTACGATATAATGCATTAGACAATATTTTAAAAATTGGAGCAGAGTCATCAAACAATAGAATTTGGATTAGATCAAATTTAATTAATAAATTTCTTGGTAATTTAACAGTTAAATCTCAGAACGGACATCTTCTGTTATGGGGTAATGGAGGTAAAATAGGTATTCAAGGATTTGCTGGAAGTATGATAGCAACTTTTTATACTAATATAGGTTTAAAATTACATCATTTAAATACTGAAAGTGCACCAACATATGTGCTTACTGAAGGTGTAGCAACCGGAGCAACAACTACTCCTTATTCAACTATGGGTACTGGATTTGTTACTAAAACTCCAATTACTAGCTTTGTTCCTAATTTACAAACTTTAGATGAGGGTGTGTCTCTTACTACTACTACGCAAAGTTTTGATTTTGTAGGAGCTGGAGTTACTGCAACAACTGTTGGAAATGCTGTAACTGTAACTATAACTGGCTCTCCTTCAAATGTATTGGATACTGAAGATCCTACATGTTTTATATCTATGTATGAATCAGCTACAGGAGCTTTAGATCCTAAGACTGATGAAGGTTTATTGTATGATGCATTAAATGATCATTTAAAAGTACATGGTGCACTCACAATAGGAGCCGATGATACTAGTACAACTAAGACAATTCAAAGGGCTGTTACTACTCAAAATGCAGCAGGTGGAATTTTATCACTGCATGGTGGAAATGTAGTTGCAGGTGCAGGTAATGATTTAGGAGGAGGCGCAGTAACTATATGGGCAGGTGCAGGTACGGGTGCTGCTTCTGCAGGAGGAAGTGATTCTTATATCGGATTTTATACATATAAAGATGTAGCTTCTGGTAGTACATCACAAACAGCTCAGCTACAAGCTACTTTTTATGCTGATTCTAAAAATGGATTTAGAATGGTAGGTCAAGATTCAGCTTCGAACTTTTTCAATGTATCTGTTGATGCTGATGCTGAAACAACAATTAGTACTAACGATAATGGAGGTACTGATGGACATATTTGGATGAAGCCTGACGGTAATCTTTATTTAGAGCCTACTACACTGACAACAATCCACGGAAGAACATCTGGAGATTCGTATTTTAAACAAAGACAAAACGCAGCTAATTTACCAGGAGGTCATTTCTGGTTAATGGGAGCAGATGCAGTAGGTAATTATACAGGAGCAGGAACAGCTACAGGAGGAAATTTAAATTATGCGGCTGGATCAGGAACAGGAACAGGTCCAAATGGTGCTCACATGTTTTGGCTTTCTAAAATATTTGATTCAGGAAATCTTGGAGTTACTCAATTAAAGACGTTAACGATGGCGCATCTTACTGATAATGATGAGAATTCATTATTACACTTATCATCTTTAGACGCTTCCCCAATGCAATTACGCATACAGTGTGGGCAAGATAGAGCAAGAATATTTACAGATACAGCTGCTAAGACAATGGAAATTGGATGTAAAACAGCTGATGGTTCTTTAATTAAATTCCAAGATCATACTAGTACAGTTTATGGAGATACTTTAGCAACAGTTCAATCTTTAAGAATAGAATCATTTATGATGGCTTGTTCAGATGAGACTACAGCTTTAACTACAGGTACGGCTAAAGTTAAATTTAGAATGCCTTATGCATTTACAGTAACAGAAGTAAGAGCTAGTTTATCAACAGCAGGTACAGGAGCTAATTTAGTAACAGTAGATATAAATGAATCAGGAACTACTATATTATCAACTAAAATTACTATTGATGCTACTGAAACAACATCACAAACTGCAGCAACTGCTCCAGTTATTTCAGATACAGCTCTTGCTGATGATGCTGAAATATCAATAGATATTGATCAAATAGATAGTGGTGGAGTTTCTGCAGGATTAAAGGTAGCTATAATAGGATATAAAACAGTTTAATAATAAATAAAAAATAAAACAAAATGGCATCAATAAAAATAAAAGGAACTCTAGAAAGCGCGGATCTATTAGGATTCCCTTTAACACTAACTCTCAATCAGAGTTACGCAGGAGTTGGAAAAATTAAATCTTTTCAGAAGTTTGAAACAGTTTTAAAAGCATCACCAACTAATCCGAGCGCATTACCAGGAACCGCATTTAGCAGTTCTGCTCAAAAAGCATATATATATATAAAAAATACAAGTATAACATCTACAGAGAGTATAAATGTTTATATAAAATATACAACTGTAGTTACTGCATTAGAATTAAATGGAAGAGGATGTTGTACTGAGTGTGCAGATACATTGTCTGTAGATAGATTTGTAAGAATTGCAAATATAGGGCATGGAGAGCATGTGTTTATTCCTTTAGCAGGTCAGGACTATTTATATGTAGACGCTGATGCAGGCACACCTGTACTTGATTACTTAGTATTAGAAAAATAAAAAATGTCAATGAAAGATGACATATCACTGATGGAACATAGAATGAATTCAATGGAGGATAAATTAGATAAAATGGATGCTAAACTGGATATGCTAACTGAAAAGTTATTAGACCCAGATTATGGTGTAACTGCCAGAGTAAATAGAAATACAAGCTATAGGAAGGTCATGACAAAAGCTTTATGGGCTATTTATGTAGTAACTATTGGTTTAGTAATTAAAATGTTTTGGGACTAATGACAAAAGAATTAAACGAAGATACAACATTTAAACTGAGTATTAAAACAATGGGTATGATAGCAGCTGGTATAGCTGTGGTTGTAGGGGGCTGGTATTCTCTTATGCAAGAAATACAAGAGGCTAAAGAAACTCCAACTCCAATTACTATTGAGGATATAATAAAAGAGATACCAGAGGCCGAAATAACAAGAATGGAGTTTGACATGAAAGATCAAATGATTAGGCAGACTATTATGACAACTCAATCTGATATTGAAGAGATGAAAAAAACTCTTGAAAAAATAGAAGATAAATTATATAACAGATAATGAAATATTTATTTACTATATTAATTATTTTAATAGCTACCTCAGCGTTTAGTCAAATACAAGTAGCGCATTTTAATGCTGAGTGGAATAGCGATAACGGAGTAAGTTGGGTCCATAATTTAACAGATGTTAAAACAACATCTATAGTAGATATAGCTACTCAGCCTGAAATGGCTAAAAAGCATAAAATAGCAGTTATACCTACTATTATAATATTTAAAGATGATATTGAGGTTGCTAGATTTCAAGCTGATTTAAGTTTTAAAATGGTAGCAACAAAAGAAGAAGTACAAGAAGAAATAGATAATCAATTAATGAGTGACTTTTAAAAAATGAAAAAGATACTATTTATAATTTTATTATTACCCTTACTAATGTTTGGGCAGAAGGATGTTCTTATACATCTAACAACTGACAGTTATCCATCTGAGACAAGATGGGTACTATATGCTGACAGTTTCCAAGGTCCGCTTCTTGCAGAAGTACAATACGGACATTACGACTCTGCTAACACAACTCATATAGACACAGTTTCTATAGCAGATAGTATAACTAATATATCTTGGGTTATATACGATTCTTATGGAGATGGTATGCCAGGAGGTAGTTACTATGTTTCTATATGTGAAGATACTATAGTAAGTTATCCTAATCCAACGTTTCAATCAGGATTAATACATAATAGAACGGTTCCCCAATGTATGCCTAATCCCCCTCCAGTGTCGTTAGTACCAGCTAAAGTTATACTAAACTTAGATCAATATCAAAGTGAGACATCTTGGGACATAAAAGACACAAATGGGACAATCTATGCTTCTGGTGGTAGTTATAACTCACAACCGGACTATGCTACAGTAGTTATTCCAGTTCAAATACCAAAAGGCCCTTTAGTATTTACAATATATGATACTTATGGAGATGGTTTAAATGGTAGTTTATGGCAAGGACAAGATGGTTCTTATTTTGTAAAACAGTGTAATGATACATTGATATATGGAACCGATCCTGCTTTTGGTAATGATACATCGCATGTATTTGCATCTGATTCATGTCCTCCTATATTAGGGTGTACAGATAATGATTATGTAGAATGGAATCCTTTTGCTACAATAGATGACGGCAGTTGTCAAACATTAAAAATATTTGGCTGCACAGACACAACAATGTTTAATTATGATCCTAATGCTAATACAATGGAGCTTATTGATACTTGTGTTTATACTTTAATATTACACGATTTAATGGGTAATGGTTGGGTTGGATCGCATTTAAAACTTATACATCCTGATACGACATATCAATTTACTCATACAGGAGGATTCAACGATATATACCATGTAGGACTAACAGCTCCAGATCCTGTAACATTTAGATTTCATATATCTTCACAGGCCAGTTTAACTACAATAGAATGTGGATTTACATTTATAAATCCTGAAGGAGATACTTTGATAAGTATACAACCTCCATTTATACAACCTTTATTACCATATCAAATAATAACTAATTGTGGTAATACTTGTATAGAAAAAATATATGGCTGCACAAATCCTGCAGCATTTAATTATGACTCACTAGCAAATACAGATGATGTAAGTTGTTATTATGATCCAGGATGTACTAGTCCTGCGTATCTGGAGTATTATACACAAGGCTTTGTGGCAGACTATGACGATGGGACGTGCCAAACCCCAGCTTTGTGGGGCTGTATCGATAGTACAGCCTTTAACTATGATCCATTAGCTAATATAAGTAATGGTGGGTGTGTACCAGTTATAACAGGATGTATGCAACCTTTAGCATTTAATTATAATCCTAATGCTAATACTCCAGATACTTGTGTTCCTATTATATATGGATGCATGAGTGAGATAGCTTTAAACTATAACCCATTAGCAAATACTGATGATGGTTCATGTATAGGTATTATATATGGATGTACAGACACCCTGGCTTTTAATTATGCTCCATTAGCAAATGTTGATGATAGTTCCTGTGTACCTGTTATATATGGTTGTATTAATCCAACTATGTTTAATTACTGCGATACATGTAATACTAATGATGGTAGTTGTATAGAAATCTTATACGGATGTACCGATAGCCTAATGTTTAATTATAATCCTTTAGCCAATGTTGACAATAATTCTTGTATACCTTTTATTTACGGTTGTACTGATCCTTCTATGCTTAATTACAACCCATCCGCTAATTCAGAAGATTTCTCTTGTATTCCTTATATTTATGGTTGCATGGACAGTACTGCTTTCAATTATGATTCAACAGCTAATACTGATAATGGTTCGTGTGTGGTTGTGGTTGAAGGATGCATGGACGTCAATGCGTACAATTATAATATAGATGCAAATATTAATGATAGTCTTAGCTGTCTTTATAATGCAGGATGTGTTACTGGACCAGGAATACCTTATTGGCTTAATGACCCTTGTTATGCCTGGGTATTAACTGTAGATGATTATTGTTGTGAAAATGAGTGGGATGATATTTGTCAATTAACCTATAATCACTGTGATGATGGGTGGACAGGAGATTTACCTCCGGCTAGAATATTACCTGGTGCAAAATTAATAAAAGTAACAGATTTATTAGGAAGAAATACGAGAGAAGATAAAAATAAAATATTGTTTTACATATATGATGATGGAACAGTAGAAAGAAAAATTATTATTAAATGAGAAGATTATTAGTTATAGTAGTAGTTGCTTTAATGTCTTGTACAATATCAGCACAGAATAAAGTAGAGGTTATTGTAGATGCAATAAAAGAATTGAACTTTAAAACAATCTTAAAAGATGAGCTAAAGTTTTCTACAGTATATGCTGCTGTAAATGGAGGTACGTCTAGATCAGATATAAATCAATTCTCTATACGTAATGGTTTAGAGAATACTATAATAGAAACTCCTTATGATTACTCCTTAACTTTAGGAATTAGAAAAATAGCTAGATTTGGATACGAAAACAAAGCTAATACATTTTACGATGGAACAGAGTCTAATTATACAGATGCTGCTACTGTAGGTAAAGTGCAAGGATTTGAATATCTGTTTGAAGTAGATTATGCTAGACAACAAGGTTTAGAGTATGTGAATCAACATCATTTTATTAGGTATAGTTCTGATGACAACTGTGATGGCCCTTTATGTATTAATCATTTTTCTGCAAAGGTAGAATATGTAAAAGATGGGTTTGTTGATGTAGAATATTTTGAATTATCAGAAAGGTATAGGTATAAAAAAACTAAAGATTTAGCATTTAGTATAGGGCTTGCTCATAGATTAGCAGAACCGTATGGATATGATCCTTTAGAAGAATGGATGTTGCCAAATGGAAATATACATTATACATATCTTGCTATACAAGAAGGATATAGTATTGATGTAGAACATAATGAATATAAAGATCCTAGTGGAAATATAGTTGCTAACAGCGCTGAAGTATGGAAAGAAGTAGTTGTGCCTCAAGTGTTAGCAGATTATACAGAAAAGAAAAGAAATGAGTTACAAAATATAATTCAACATTCTATTGTTATAGGATTTGATTATTATAGATATTCTAAAAAAACCTGGTTACATGCGTGGGGTAATTTTATGCCTTGGCATTATAATGACGGTAAAGAGTTTTCATATCATAATTATATAGAAGAGGATCAATGGTATGATTATTCAGGTGGAGTGATTTATGGGATAAAAGTAAATAAAAATCTAGGCTATTTTGTAGAGGGTAAATATAATAAATACTGGAATAGAGAATGGTATGATTTTAAATTAGGAGTAAATTATATAATATTTTAAAAATAAAAACTATGAAAAATAAAATTTGTAAATGGGTTAACGCTATAACATTCGGATTACTATGTTTTGGCTGGTGCGTATGTGAATGTAAAGAAGGTAAATGCTGTAAAGCATAATGAGTAATTTTACTATTGATCCATATAGGTTTGGAGCTGCTCCTTGCGGTGCGGCTCAACAACTTGCTTGTTCTACAAAGGCTTGGGTGTTTGATGGGACTAATGATTATTTATCAGTCGCTGATGAGCCAGAGTTTTCTTTTGACGCAGTAAATGTTGGTTCTGATAAAAATATGGCTCATAGTACTGCTGTGTGGCTTAAAAGAGATAGTGTAACTGCTAATGAAGCTCTTTACTCTAAAGGTTCAGCTACTAGTAATTTAGAATATAGAATATTCTTTATGAATGATGATTTATATGTTGATACTTATAATAATAGTACGGGAGCTTATAGTAGAAGGAATTGGTATAATATAGGTATATCAGCTGGTACATGGTTCCACTTAGCTATAGGTAGTGGTACCGCATTATCAGAGTGTGATGCATGGGTAAATGGAGTACAGTTAGGTGCAGGGAGTTCAGGCTCTTCAGCAGGAGATATGCAAAATACTACTGGTGAGTTTAAGTTAGGAGATATGCCACAAAGTGGTAACTGGCATTACGATGGTTTGATGACTCAGTTTATTATGTGGAGAGATCATAAACTTACTCAAACAGAAGTTGATCAT
>Ga0098041_1000039_pt1 | contig 51828 bp, 46 predicted proteins | sample 8_EtaG_FD_77066 | JGI IMG/M metagenome (GOLD analysis project Ga0098041, IMG submission 77066) | Marine viral communities from the Subarctic Pacific Ocean - 8_ETSP_OMZ_AT15162 metaG | ecosystem: Environmental > Aquatic > Marine > Oceanic | place: Pacific Ocean | collected 2015-01-08
CATGAATACAGAATAAAACGAATTAGAAATATCATCAAGCGATTTGAAGAAAGTGAACAGTTGATGGGCGACTTCGTGGCCGCTTGGGAACTTATCAAAGAACAAGTGGAGGTGACGGCGTGAGTATAGCGTATGCGACAAAGGTAGGTGCGTGTAAGCACTGCTCAAAACCATTGGACCCTACGAACTTTTTCACCAATCATGGTTTGGTAATTAACGGTCTTAATGCACACGAGTTCTGTAATGATGGATGCGTGGAGGTGACGGCGTGACTAAAGCAAGTATGATGAAGAGATTAGAATGGAGTATGATTCAAAACTCAAATCAATGGTTCACAGCAAAGGAGATGATGGACCTCCTTCTTACACACAGGGATGCTGATGTGAATAAGAATTACCAAAGGGATAATGGTATGAGGTTAAGAACCCCTCCCCGATTCTGCCATGCTCCCCCGAACACTGTATCTCTTGCCTACATGATTACAAAAACTAAGCGATATGAAATGAAGTATGTAAGTAAAAATAGCCGAAGTATTCGAGCGTATAGATTGAAGGTGGAAGCATGAGCGAAGATATGGTGAAACCGGAAACGGCTGGTGATTTGATGGGGTACGAACTTCTCATCAATGACGAGTGGTTGAGTATCGTGACTGAAATGAATGCAAAGGACATAGAAATGAAATGCCCTACTTGTGGAGAACTTCACGATGAAAGTATTCTGTACCTCTTGGATGGAGGACAGCATCTTTACAAAGGGTTGTGCTGTGGGATGTTTGGAGTCTTAGTGACTAATGGTGAGGACAATGGATTGGAAGCCGAATGAAGAATTGATTGCTTGGGGAAAGGAACACTTGGGAGCCATACCTGTTGATGGTATATGGTCACCGGAAGGTAGTGGAGTACAGTACAGAAAGATGAAAGAGAATACTTTCGCACTGATGTTTATGTACAACCACCCTACTTCTCAAGAACAACATACCAAATTCAAGATACTTATGGAGGACTGTGACTACACAGTTCTCGAAGGCGATGATGTTGAGATGGTCACACCTGCTCTTGACCCATCACGCCAAATGCAAGATGAGTACGAACGCAAGCAAGCGGTGGCTCAAGGATGGGCTTGCCCCGAATGTGAGTACCCTCTTGCTAACAGTGAGTTGGAATACCGTGTGGATGAGTTCGTTGAAACAACCGAGATGGAATTGTCCAATGGTGAACATACAGAAATCGAACTATGGCGTTGCCTCATTAACTGTGGTGGTTGCGGCACAGTGATTCCTATGGAACCCGATGACTACCACTTGATTGCTGGTGATGCTCTCTTCATGTCATGGCGAAGTAAGGACTACAGGTTCACTGCTTTGACACGAGGCGACATGAAAGACTTGGCTGATGCTGGCGTACAAACAGGTCATGTGCTTGGGAGCAAGTTCGATGGACAACGAGTACCCCCGTGGATGTGGGGTATCTATGCCATCAAGACTCAACTACGAGAGAGTAGTGAAGAAGAGTGAAGCGGAATACCGAGCGAGATTACTGGGTGGACGATTCCAAAGTCCAAAAGTGGTCAGCCGGTAAGGGGAAGATTCGCCTCGCTTGGACTAAATGGTTAGGCCGTAATTGGATTGACCTGCGTATCATGCGAAGAGAGGATGATGGATATGTACACACCCGACACGGTGTTCGTATCTCACCCGACCAACTACGCTCAATGCTACCAGCACTCAACGAGATGCTTGAACACATCGACAACACAGAAGAAGAAGAGAAAAGGAAATCCCCACCCAGTGAAAATTAAGGGTGAAAGTATGAGAGCGTATCGTTTATCTTGGCAACAAAGAAACAGGGTGTGGGTCTTCAAGGACGGTCCACTGCGAGGCGAGCCGTTGTTCTATGGCTTCGATGGTGTCATCACTAAGATGCTCACCAAGTTAGGTGCAGTGAAATACCGTCGTGCATTGAATGATGGTTGTCACCTGCTCATAAGCGAGCGGCCTTTCCCTGCTTCTTTCGCAATGAAAGTAATGTTCAAAGAGAACACGGGCGCACGCTACGAGCATGATGAACTTGGTACTGGTTGGCTTGAATGCGAACTGCTTGATGCTTGTTATGATGTACTCCATGTCGCCGTCGAGGTGAAGTAATGCTCCTATCACGAGCGACTATCATCGTTTCAAAAATGCCTCACCGCCTCTCGGTGGAGGACTTAACGAGGGAGGAAGCCCACGAAGTGTGGGCCTTCTTGTCAAGTGAAGACAGGCTCTCAATGACACGGCAAGCAGTGAAGGTACAACTCGCTAAGGAGTGCGGTGTGTTCATCGAACAGATGGATGCGGTAGCCAACGGTGCTACACTCACCGAGTTGTTGGTATGGGAATCATCCGATAGCGATGGTGGTACTCTCACGCTGGAAAACATCACTGCTATGTTTCGTAATCCTAATCAAGATGATGAGTGGGTGTTGGACTTATGCAATATGATGAACACACAAGAGGCTGAATTGGCTTGGCGTTGGGCGTTGGGTGAACGACTCATCATGCTTCGCAATAGAATGCGTACATGGAGCAAGAAGGTTTCTGTAAAAAATGACACACTGCTACCCACTGAAACTCTTATCGACATAGCGTTTGGTGAGGTCGATGCAGAAGTAGTCACTGATACATCGGTCTTCAAACGACTACGCAAATGGGTAGGTGATGAGCCGGATGCTTGGTGGCTTGTACCCGACTGTGCTACACTACTCCACATCAGCGATGGTGCGGTACGCAATCGCAGGGGTGACATTGACATTGAGTTCACCCCGCTCACTGGTGATGCTGAACCCTGTTGGTCATGGGTGAATGCAGTAGGAACGCTAAGGCATCATACCGTCAATCAACAACTTTCATACTCAAAGTATCAAGAACCCATGTCACTGTCGTGGGCTGAATCAATGACAGTGCTACAAAAGTACCCGAAGAGCGGGTACATCATACTCCATGAGGGTGAGTACCACCTGCTAACAAGCGGGTCAATCACCCTCTATGCCCAAGCCCTCACGGTGAGGCGCATCAAGAACATCGGCTACGAGTTCACGATAGGCTTCAAGGATGGGCTGGACATTATCGACACTGCTACTTTTAGAATGAAAGAAATGGTGTACGACCTTGAGAGTTCGTTGAAGATGCGTGGCATCACACTACACAACTCTCACACCACCCATGACATTCCCGATGGCTTAGTGCTATCACTCGTGTACACTTGGAGTCCGAGTGATGATTGGCACTTGCGCTACGCTGGTACTCATCGTGACATGGGTATCAGTGATGTGGATGAGATAGTGGACTACTACATGCTGGTGGGTGAAGACAATGAGTGAAACAATGCGAAGCGTCGGATTGGGTATTATCATAATGAAAGTAAGATTCCAAGTGTCCGTATCGAAGGTGACATGGGGATTTGGTTTCCGCACTAACATGTATGTTGACTTGGGTGAAATGAATGAGCATCAACGACTTGCCATGCAATTATGGTGCGATGAAAACGACTTGCTCTTACAGTCAAGGGTGCAAGAAAAGGAAGCACTGAAAGCATGGGTGGATGCTCTTACCCCCTACGAAACGCTACTGTGTGACACACGGGGCTGGGAACGCATGAAATGGATGATGGCTACGCCAATGCCCCAAGCAAGGAGCAAATCATGGAATGACTTCTATGAATGGGCCGAGCAATGGGACAATCTAAATGATGGACTGAAACCGAACTGATATAAAGAACAAAAGAAACAGAAGTTGAGAACAATGGCAAATTGGAATGAGCAAATACGACCCACTTCATGGGATGAGATTGTCGGAAATGGGGATTTCACGACAGCCTTCAAATCATGGGCGGAGTCGGGTGAGTACCCACCGGCACTCCTACTTGTAGGACCATCCGGTACGGGTAAGACCAGTGCGGCTAACGCAATTGCTCACACCATGCTCGGTAAGTGGAACAACGAAATGAATGTTCTATGGGTCAACGCCAGCGACGATAGGGGGATTGATTTCATCCGAAAGGAGATTAAGCAGTTCGCCCGTTTAAGCGGGGTAGGGGTATCTCGTAAGGTCGTGGTGTGCGATGAGGCGTGTGGGCTAACTGTCCCATCGCAAGACGCATTCAAAGGCATCATGGAGAAGTACGCTCACCGAGTGCTGTTCGTTCTCACCGCTAATTATCCCGACAAGATTAGACCGGCCATCAAGAGCCGTTGTCAAACCTATGTCTTCAACCCAGTCACCGCTAAGGAGGGTGCAAAGCACCTCGCTCGTCTTGAGTCAATCGGTGCGCCCAGTGAGTGGACACAGCACTACGAGGCTGTTGTTGAACAACACGCTGGTGACCTCCGTTCAGCGGTCAATTACTTGGAGAGCCTACCGAGGACTCCCGAATCACTTTCCTCCCCATCCGAGGCATCCGAAGACAACGATGATTGGATGAACTTCACGCTATCCAACAGTTGGCTCGATACACGAGAGTCGCTGTTAGATTCTTTATATCGGGTCGGCAACAGGCTGGCTATGATGAACAATTTCCACCGAACTGTCCGAGGACACTTCGATACTTCGCCCGATGTGGCGTTTACCGTACTTGAGGTATGGGGCGGCATGATGGAGAAGGTACACGAGTGGCCGGGAAGCGATGATGCTTTCGTTGATGTGTTGGTGGCAAGACTAAGAAAACAAATAGAGGTGAATACATGAGTTGGAATGAACAAGATGAATACATGGAAGAAGAAGCAAGCAACGGATTTGCGGAGGCAACTACAGAAGAAGTCCTCCCACCGGGTGTAGCGCAACGAATCGTTGCCTACGCAGAACGAACGAACAAACAGGCGTTAGATGTTAAGAAGGAATATCTCGCTTACATCGCCAAAGAATATGGCGTTGAAGACATTAGCAATGAAACAGATGAAGACATTCTCATCGACTGGGCCGAGCAAATCTTCGTACAAACACGAAAGCAAACTGGTGGCAACAGCAACACCAACACATGGGTTGGTTCCTTCGTTGGCGTTGCTGACCGAAAGAAAGACCGATTGACAAATATCGTGCGCTCGAATGTAGGACTGTACAATAAAGACCCTGCCGAGGCTATTGGTTCGGGTCGTATAGGGTTGTTTGAGAAGCAGGGTGATGTATGGGCCATTCACAACAAAGAAGGGCTTACAACACTCACAAACAGTTCAAGTGAAGACCCACCACATGGAATCAAGAATGGTGACGAGTGGTTGTGTTTGGTGACTCGCAAGGGTCTTCCATCACCTCAAACTCGCATGGGTCGATACGCATACTTCCTCGGTGGGGAAGAAGGAAACTTCGTGAACAACAACGCTGTTTCACTGTGGAAGGTTGACTTGACCAATGAGAACGCTGACATGTCGCTTGACATTGGTAGGCCATGTAAGATTTCAGTTGTTCCACCTCGTGAGAACACCACGAATGAATACTTCAAGACTGTTCTCGGTACATACGATGACTTCTCACCGAACTACACTGATGAGTTCCTACCCGAACAGTTCCGGTCACTCTTGAAGCCAGCCAACTACTGGACTATGGCTGACCATGAACTCTTCACTCCTATTGATGGGCTTGAAGAAGCCTTTGAGAACAAGAAGGAGCGCACCGAGATTGGAGGCCGACAGGTCACCTACGGTCCTCTTGTTGTCACTAAGGGTACGGTCAATCGCATGAGTACAGAACCTCGTGATAGCGAGTACGACCCGGAAGGGTTCAACTACAACATGACACTTTCAAGCACCATCGTTGGTGACATTGATTGTTGGATTGCTGGTGCTGTCGGTGTGATGTGTGACCCGTTCACAAGCGGTTGGGGCGATGATGCCTTCGACTACGCTGAAAAGTCCACAGTCTATGTCTTTGGCCGTTTGGGTATGAAAGACCGTGACGGACTACTCACTCCCAAGATTAGCGTGATGGGAATTTACGCTGACCCACGCCGTTGCCGAAAGCGAGCGACTGGTGGAGATACAGGGACAAGTCAATTTGAATGAGGTGATTATGTATGGCAGGTTTTGGACAAACAGCAGAAGCGCAGAAGAAAATTAAGGATGAAGTAGTTGAGCCGGTGGAGGTTAAGAAGCCTTTCATGGGCGACCCCTTCGCTGAAATGCGAGCCGAAGATGCGGCCCGCACTCACATCATGAAGACTCACCAACTCATCGGTATCATGGGACATGACGGCACATGTAAGTCGGCCATTGTTCTCGATGCCTTCGTGAAGGATGACACTAAGCCGGAAGACGCTACCTTAGAACTGGTGGACTTCGACGGTGGTGGAGTCATGCTCAACTCATCGGTGTACAAGAATGAAAACATCAAGTCATGGAATCCGTGGCAGATGGGTCACGACCGTACAGCACACGACTACCCCGCTACACACGAGCGCATTATGAAAATCATGCGCTACCTCATTCACGAGGCTGAAAGCGGCAAGCCGATTTGGGGTGTACTCCTAAGCGGTATTGATTCATGGCTTGAGATATGCAACCACAACATGCGTATCGTTGACTTGAATATGGCGAAAGACTCCATCCAATCAGCAGATTACAGTGGTGGCGGTATGGAGAAAATCAAGTCACAGACAGCGTGGGGTATGCGTAATGCTCGCTTCCACCAACTCACTCGATTGAGCCGTGACCTTGTTCGGCTTGGTGTCCGTGTCTTTTGGGAAACCCACATGACCATCGCTAACTTCTCTTACAAGAGTGGCCCTGTCGATGAATGGAAACCAGCATGGGAGAAGAAGATGAACGGCTACCTGCCCACCATCATTCACATGCAAGAAACCCAACATCATGACGATGAGGGTGAATTGGAAAAGACAACTTTCACAGCAACATATACCAAGTGCAAGACGAATCCAAATCTTGTGAATCAATCTCGGACTGTCTTCGTGACAAGACCCGACAGCGATTACACATGGCATGGACTACCGGACTTGTATGACGGTACGCTTTGATACTCCCAGTGAGGTAGGTTTGTACGGTAATAAGTGGGTAGTTTCGACTGTTCAACGGGGGTGCGGTTTTTCCCTCCAACCACTTTTCCTACCACACTACGAGGTGATATTATGACTAAAATTACAGTGAATAAAAGCGATTTCCTATCGTTCCTTTCGTCATTCACGAAGGGACTACCGGACTTGCGTATGGAAGCATTGGGTACTCGACTTATCGTTGAGGTTGCCTATGCATCCTTTTACTTGCGAAAGTATTTCGTATCACCTACACCGTTTGCAGAAGATGGTGTACTACACATTGCTGACCTTGAGAAAGCAATCAAGTTCATCAAGGCGACCAAAGAAGATACAATCACACTTAGACAAGTGGATTCTCATAAACCGCTACACATAGATGCAGGTGGGAACAAGTTGCAACTACCAAGCACTGATGATATTGAGTCGGCAAGCAAGTGTGTGTATATCCGTGGTTTGCTAACAGCATCACAAGAAGCAGGGTGGGGTGAGTTCGGTACAGACCGACTTAGTACACACGCTACAATGATGACAAAGGACTTACTTTCATTCGCAAACATGCGTGGACTTCTCGGCAAAGATACAGACTTCAAGTTGCGTATTCATTGTGGTGAGGGAGAGATGGGTATAGTGGGTGGTAAAGCATCGACTGGTCGCTTGTTCACTACACTACCTGTGTCGGACACTGATGGCCCTGCTACCACCATACAGTCGATGTTCACGGACAGCCTACCTGCTTCGTTGAACTACCTTGATGATGGTGTCACTCGTATGCACATGGGCAACAACACTCGTGTTATCTTTGAACAGACAGCAACACTGTTGGTTGTCGTAAATGTAGGTGATGACTGATGATTATTGATTGGTTCACCGATGACCCATACGACCCACCCGTTCTCTATGAGCGTACTCGTGGGGCTGATGGGGTACTACATGAGCGATACATCATGAAGGGCGATGAAGACTATGTTGAGCCTTTCTTTTGGGTAGCACAGGCCGCACCACAGTATGTGATGAACCGTCTTAGGGCGCACAGGGCTACCGTACACAAGGACATTACGGCAACAGGGCTTGACAACAAGCCACTGATGAAGGTGACAGTACGCCACCCGAATCAATTGTGGGAAGTCAAAGAGAAGTGTGGCAAGTGGACATACGAGGCTGACCTCAACTACCTCGACCAAGTGTTGCTCACGAACTACCCCGACAAACTACCGGAGTTCAAACCTCGGATATGGTACTTTGACCTTGAATGGGACACGGAAGACCAGTCCACTACTGTCATGGCTGTGTCCGATACATTCAGTGACCACCCTGTAGTGTTCGCTTGGAGCGAGGAATCTATTCGTGACACAGTACGGAAGACCGAATGGATTGACCGCTACGAAGGCTACGAGTTGCGTACCTATCCTAACATGGATGAGATGCATGACGGCTTCTTGTCATACCTTGAGGAATGCAACCCCGATATGCTGGTCGCTCACGCAATTGCTTGGGCTGACTTGCCTCACTTGTACGAGCAACTGGGTGTCGAGCGGGACCGCTTATCACCTGTTCGCAGGGTGATTGCACCCAGCAAGAAGACGGGCGCATACCGCACTACGGCACAACCCATCAAGGGCCGACTCATCTTTGACACTGCGGCGCAGTGGACCGATGGTAGTGGCTTTGAGGGTATATGGCAGAAGTCCGGTAAGGGTCAAGCACAGTCCCGCAAGTTGGACTGGTTCGCTACTGAACTTGGTTTCAGTGGTAAACTAACCAACGACATAGAAGGCATGACAGTCTTCAATGGATGGAAGGACTACTACGATGATTTCGTTGACTACTGTTTGGTCGATACCACACTATTGCGTGACTGTGATGAGAAGTTGAATTGCATCTCCTATCACATTGCTATGCAACAGTTGGCTGGTGTATCGTTCGGTAGTACACACAAAGTCACTCGATACTTCCGAGGGTTGATTGGTCGGCGCACTGACCTCAAAGCACCCTCATCATACCTTCAAGACCGCCCCGAACTACAGGCGGCATGGGTGATGCCACCCGTACCGGGCCGACATGAGAATGTTGCACTGGTCGATTTCGCATCCCTATATCCTAACATCATACTCTCCGCCAACCTATGTTGGACTACATTGGTTGACGAACCGGGCGAAGGTATTCTCACACTGAAAGTACCACCAAAGGCTGACAAGAACGGCAACTTCATCCCCGGAACCGGTGGTACTTTCCACTGGAAGCAAGATGAAGAAGGCATACTTCCTTTCGTTGTTAAACAAATGCTCGCTCTCCGTAAGGAGTACAAACGCCTCATGCGTGAGGCTGATGACCCCGATACCAAACTGGGCTACAACATGCTTCAAATGGCCGTCAAGGTCGCTGTCAACGCCATCTATGGTATGACGGGGAGTAAGAAGGTTGGTGGACAGTGGAGTAGTTATGCCATCGCACAGTGTATCACCTACCTCGGTCGTGAGTCCATCAGTATGTTGGTGGACAAGAGCGAAGAAATGGGCTACCGTGGCCTCGCAGGTCACACTGACTCGTGCTACATTCAAGTGCCATTTGATGAAGCAGAAGAGGTGGCACAGAAACTCACCGACATTGCTCAAGATGAAATGGGGCTGAAATACCTCGATGTTGAGTTGGAGGCTTTCTTCCCATACTGGTTCACTGCTGGCATCAAGAACAGAAACTTTGGTGTGAAGTCATGGCCTGTTGAAGAAGCAGGTAGCATGAAGGTGACTGGTTTCGCTATGAAAGCATCAAGCGCAACCCCATTTACTAAGCGTGTACAGAAGGAAACATTCAATCTCATTTGCAGTGGTGCTGATGAAGGTGAAGTCTTCGATGCGGTACGCCCTATGGTCAAGGCTGTCTATGGTGGTGGTGCATTGGATGATGTGACCGCCTACGGTCGTATCTCAAAGAAACTCCACGAGTACGACAAGGTAGTACCTAACACGGCTAAGGCGGCAAGATATTCAAACAAGTACAATAACACTGATTTTAACAAAGGTGATAGCATCAAGTGGGTGTTCATCAATGGTGTACCCGAAGGTCAACCTCAATGCAATGTGATTGCCTATGATGATGCATCGGAGTTGGATGAGTATGAAATTGATTGGTCAACATGTGTTGAAAAGATGGTGACAAAGAAACTCAAGACGGTGTACGAAACACTTGGATGGGACTTAGAACGACTCACTGCGAAGCGAGTATTGAGGGAATGGTGAATAAAATGGTAGAAAAGAATTGTATCGTTTGTAGTGAAATTTTTACTACAACATCAAATGTAAGTACGGAATTAAAGAACATGTGCGAAACATGCTACAGTAATAGAAAACAATCTCGGATGATGGCGAACTACACTAAGAAGTTAGAAGCATCAATCATATCATTGGAGGACCGAGTGCTACAGTTAGAAAACATGCTTAGTACCACTGTGGAAGTAATGGTGGCGGCAGAAGTGATGAATCAAATAACTCAACTACCAAACCCCCTATTGAAAATTGAAGAGGTCAAAACCGAACTTGAAACTAAATTGATGAAACTCAATACGAAGGTAGTCGAAGCAACAGGCGGTACAATGCTTAACATCAATCGCTCCAACAGGAGGAAGAAAAAATGAAGTGCATAAAACCAATGATACACAGACCGGAGTTTCAAAGCAAATATCACTGTAAGTTATGTGAAGCAGAACGAATCATTAAGGAAATAACAGGTGAGGAAGAATGAAGGCGACAGACAATCCGAATATCAGCAAACCTGTGAAAAATCTATGGCGATTCAAAGTGCGCTCGGATTTACCCGATGGGACATTTTATCTGTATTTCACCAGTAAAAAGGCAGGTATTGATTATATGGAATCGGAGTATTCTATTGAAACTAAACAAGAAATACACGATAGCATAGAACCTGTTATGTTGGATTGTGGGAATCTTTGGTATGACCCAAGAAGCGACATTTACGATTACACAGGGCAAGCAGGGATGCAAAGAGTTGTTGAAATTAAACCACCAAAGGAGGTTTTAGAATGAAGTTGATTGAAAAATGGGTAATAGAAGGCATAAAGAGTCTTAAAAACGATGTATTTACTCTTGATGAACTTAAGGGTGCGATTATAGATAAAAAAGGTTCAAGTATTTATATCGGAAGTCCTACTCAATTAGCCCACTATTGTAAAAGACACGCAAGAAAAGTTTCTGCGGGAACATATAGAAGGTCAAAGTAATGAGCAAGGAGGAATACAAATGAGCAGAATCGAAGATGAAGTATGCAAGAAGATTGCACAGCGAGCAGAAGTAGGCAAGAGCAAGTACGGGGTCACTATGGAAACCGCACCACTCTCCCGCCTTGAATGGCTTATCCACGCCCAAGAAGAGGCTATGGACTTGGCTGTGTACTTGCAGAAGTTGATTGAGATGGAGCAAAAAACTATCCACGAAAAAATGCAAGAACGAGCCGACCGTATTAACGATACGAGGCGAGCGCACCGTATTAACAAATTGAATGATGAGGCGAAAGAATGAGATGGAATCCTACTGGTGATGATAGTCGCCCACGCATTGACGATTACCTTGAGGCTACTGGTAATCAATTGGAGGCTGACTCGTACAAGAGTAGCACCTACGCTTGGAATCCGAATGAGGATGACACTACTATCCTCCGAGTCACCAAGTCAAGTTATGGTACATTCGGCTGGTGTCCACAGCAATACTACATTGAGAAGTTCTTAGGTATTCGTGGAGAAACAGTTGACCACCACATACGAGGGCTGAATGTCCACGACATGATGGAGTGGTTTTGGCTCAACTACACCGATGAACAAGAAAAATCAGTGTTAAAGTTGATTGATGAAGGTGATTTACTTGAGGCTGAAAAGTTATTCAACAGTGCTATACCATCCCCTCCCGAACCGTATGAGTTCGGTGAAGATGAGCAAATTGCACAATGGGTGAAATGGCAATTCAATCGCTTGGTTATCACCAAAGGCGAGCAATGGCGACCCGTCGCTATTGAAGCAAACATACAGGCCACACGCTTCGTTGAAGTCGATGGCGTTCACATTCCTATTCACATGAATGGTTTTATTGACGGGCTATTTGCTGACGATGATGGCTTCGCTCTTATGGAATTGAAGACCGGGAAGTACAACAAGAACAAACCCACGGCCATGCGTAAAGAGATGCAATTTTACAAGATGATGCTTGAGCATAGCCCACACTACGAGTTCCTTCCTATCACCCATTGGGGATGGGAGTTCCCCGGTGGTGGTATCAACGGCGGCGATGGGCCTACCATGTTCTATGAAGATTCAAAGAAAGGAGGCAGACACGCTTCCAAGAGTATCGAGAAAGGTTTGGTGCGCCTACTTGAAGCACACCTAAACATGGAGTTTCCACCCGACCCCGGTAATAACGAGTTCAAATGTGGGTGGTGCAGTTATCAAGAACACTGCGAGTATTGGAATCCGGCTGATGATTTAGAATGGCTGGAAAGTTCCGGTGCGAATAAGTTCTTGGACAAATTAGAAAAAGATGGAGAAGATGAAAAATGATGGAAGCAATTATGATTTTGGAGCGCATGTTGAATGATAATACTGGTACATTTAACATTGAAGTGAAAGTAAACAAAACGAGTGGTGGGCGTTTACCCAACCGTAAGATGTTCACTCGCCAAGTAATACGACAAACGAAACTAAGCGAGTTTATGGACATAGGTGGGGAAGCAACAAAGGAACACCCTTTGTTGGTTATTTACACGGTTCACCCCTCACACCTACGGGTGACAAAGGTGAACAAATTGATTGATGCACTTTTGAAAGACCTCGAAATTTTACTACACGAAAAGCGGTGATAGCGTGCCCTTCGTACCTATTGACTACCCTCGTGAGGTACTCGAATTGCCGAGTAATGGTGAGCGGGGCTGGCGGCGTATTGTTCGTAGTTCAGCCGAACTTGAACAGTATTGGGCTGGTAAGAACGGAAGTGGTAATGTGTACTTTACCGCTTACGGTTTCAATGAAACACAAGCACCTAAACACCACAGGGTTGACTACAACACACCGAAGATTCACCATTTTGTATTGGACTTCGATTGTAAGGATTTCAAGAGCAGGGGCAAAGATGTTCCATTTGAGGTTCCGCAAGCGGAAGTTAGGAAACTTCACAGTTATTTAATTGAAAAAGATACACTACACTACATTTGGTTTAGTGGGGGCGGCTACCATGTATGGGTTCCTTTGGCTAAGACCCTTGAACCTAAAAACGGTAATGAACTTTCACGCATAAAACACTCCGGTAGGTTGCTCATTAACAAATGGGAGAGCAAACTCGGTGGCCTACGATGCAATGACCCTACGGTAGCGTTCGATACAAGCGGTATGATACGAATACCCAACTCATACAACGCCAAGCGGGAGGTGTGGGGTGTACCGTTGAGTAGTGACCTCGTTATGAACGCATCATACGATGACTTGATGGATATAGGTCAAGAATCTCACACAGGCTATGTACAGTTAGGTAGCATCCCTATCGAATTAAACATTGTCAAGAGTGCCTTTGCTAACATGACACAAATAAAAACAGTGGAAATACCTACAGTATCACTCGATGACATTCACATGCTTCCGTGTCTTTCACAGGCCGCTATGGGTGGCGGCAATCCTACTCACAGGGCGAGGTTTCACCTTGCCTCCTACTTAGCCGACCGGCTTCGTATGTTCTTTCCCGCTTGGCGTATAGCCGAGAAGGAAAAGGAAGAGCATGTAGGTATGATTTCAAGAATCATTTCCGGTCAAGGTTGGGTGGACTATCGAAAAGAAAAAACAGAAGAACAGGTACGCAGTATCGTCATGTCGGGTTATCCACATGCCACCTGCGCCACACTTTACCAAGAAGGATTTTGCATAGGTAAATGCAAATACTACGACGGAACCGGCGATATGGAGTGATACTATGAGCAATATATTTGACGCATACGATGATAAAATTAAACCTAAAAGAAGAAGAAACATTAACACGATTAAAAGAGTGATAAAATTACTCAAACATGGCAATAAAAATACACGAGAGATACACACTCATCTCCATGAAACTTGGCCTCGATGGTGTCCAAGTATGCCTCGACTTGGAAATATTTTAAGTAAAAATCGTGAGTTTATTGAAGTCGGTAAAGAAAGAGCAGAAGCGAATTTATCCGGTGCCTACAATTTAGTGATTTGGGGGTTGGTTGATGAAACCTGACTTGATAATTGACAGTAATGAGCGTGGCTCGTTGTGTGAAGCCATTGAACGAAAGGCGAAGAAGGCTGGCCTAAATGTCGTAAGACAAACCCTTGTCGTAGGTGATTACCTACTCGGTGGTGCGTTAGTTGAGGCTAAAAGTATTCCCGACCTATTCCAATCATCTCACTCCGGTCACCTATGGCGACAACTGGATAACATGGATGCTAACTTTGAGCGTTTCTTCCTTGTCATACACGGCTCAATTGAGAAGTACATCACGATGGCGAAGCGCAACGGTAAGCAAGTAAGTTATTCAAGAGTACAGGCCGAAATGACAGGTACTATCGCCCGTATTATGAGCGACTTTGAATGCCAAGTATTCTTCACCCCCGATGTGAGTAGTGCATCTCAATTCATTGTGAAATTACATGACAAGTTGCACAAGCCAGCAAGCAAGCATGGCGCACAAAGCATACGAAGGGTAGCAAGCAATGACCTACGACTGGACATGATAATGACCGTACCCGGTGTTGGTCGTGAAGTGGCCGAACGCTTACTCGAATCATGCGGTAGTATCGAAGAGATGTGCTTCCCCGAATCACTCAAGCAAATCAAAGGCTTGGGTGAGGTAAGAAGAAAACTACTCATCAAGATACTTACAAGTGAAGAACCAGTGAAGCAAGAACGAAAAGTCCGACGATGATATATAAAGAACAAAAGAAACAGGAAATGATACAATGACTCAAATTTCAAATTACAAAGCCGTACAGAAGTTCCCCGTTCTTGAGGGGTACTTACACCACTTTTCACAAACTTCCATGATGAATGAAGTACCAGCACTACTTTCATTCTTTTTCATTCAAGGCCAAGTTGCCCTACCCTATGTCCGTATTCCTACTGGCGACTCCCACCTCGACCCTCGTGTACATGTATTTTGGATTCAACCTTCTCGTACTGGTAAGTCAATCGCTTGGAACTTTATCAGTGATGTTATGGAAAATATCGAAGTCCCTTATGATGCATTCGCATCGGGAACAGATGCAGGTCTAATCGGCTCAACTAATCCAGTGCTTGATGAGAACCATAAACCCACAGGAGAATTTGAAACTGTTCCGGGCTTACTCGCAGGGCGCAAGGCTATCAACTTCGATGAAGGGTCTATCCTACTTACTCCAAATAAGCACAGTCAAGAAACTGTACTGTACCTACAAACAGCGTGTAATGCCGTTGGTAGCAACAGCAATGTACTGGTAAAACACATGAAGGGAAATAAAATTGAGTGTGATTCTTTGGTATCTTTATGGATTACCACATACCCACCAAAGGGTGTTAAGGACTATGTGTTGACAAAAGGTATCTTTCAGCGTGTACTGCTGTACTGGGCGCACTGGGACATGGGGATGCGTCAAGAGGTAAGCACTAATCGTCTTGCAACCTTTTGGCGAAGACCCGAAGAAAACGATTTGACTAAGGATGATATTTACGATTACTTCAAAACTACTGATAAACGCATTCGTGACCGCCTATTGAACTTGGCTGAAATAGAATTTTTACAGTGGAGTGAAATGAGTGATGATGAGCGAGAAGAAATAGTACAACAATACATGTGGGACATGTTCAAACCCGGTTTAAATTACACCACTGCGTTGTATCAAGCATCCGATGACATTTACAAAGAACTCGTTAAGATGAACCCTGCTATGTCGGAAATCGTAGCATCCTTCACACCGGGTATTGAGAACTACCTCGGTATCATTTCCCTTCACATGGCCCTGCTTGACAAATCATGGGAAATCAAAGAAGAACATGTTGACATGGCTCATGAGATTTTACACGACCTGTTCCTAAACCTTATCTCATGGCTTGAAGACTCCGTTGAAGTGAACGGAAACAAGGCCAAAGAGGGCAAATTGCTTGAGCAGATGCTCAAGGCGTACAACGATAGCGTGGGCTATGAGATTGAAGGACACAACGGTGAATGGCGTAGGAAGCAAGCGGTACTCACAAAGTACACCGAAAACACCGGAGTATCGAAGAGTACAGCAGAAAGACATTTCAAGGATTATGCTTCCAAGATGTTTAACAGCCGCAAGCAAGGCAAGCGGATTTACTACCAACACAAGGCGGCGAAGAAATGAGTTACATAATGGCATTGGATATTGAAACAGGCAACTACTCGTGGGAAATCGGAGGATGGGATAAGACCGCCTCCTTTGAGCCTACAGTTGTCGCTACATGGAATGGCAACGATGGTACGGTGTATTGCAACAAGTCACTGGACATTGATGCTACAGTGAAAGAACTCCATCCTCGTACACTCGGTGAGGACTTAGCAAAGCATGTGGCTGGCGGTGGCGTTGTCATCGGTCATAACATCAAGGGATTTGACTTACCTGTACTTCGTGATGCACTCGATTGCTGGACGGCGGGTGACATACTCGGTAAGGCCGATGCGGTCATTGACACAAAGCACTTGGTACAGAAGGCGGCAACAGCCGTTGGTAAGGTATCAACAACTCTCGGTATGCTAACAAAGACCACTTTAGAGGACAATAAGTTAATGAATAGTGAAGATGCGCCTTTAGCATGGAGAGCGGGTAAATTCGATGAGGTAGCCAAATACTGCCTTAGTGATGCCCAACTTACATTCGACCTATATCAATTCGGAAAGAGCGAGGGGTATATCAAATCACGACATTTGGAAACTGGTGAAGTGGTCGAAATAGAAGTGGAATGGTGAAGACATGACTGAAATAGAAAGCACAAAGAGCAAAGCACAGATACACAACATTCGAGCGGCAAAGACGGTAGCAGATACCGTCAAATCGACCCTCGGACCTATGGGTATGGACAAACTGATGGTTGATGGCGGAGGTGGTGTTATCGTGACAAACGATGGTGCTACTATCTTGCGTGAACTTGATGTATCTCACCCCGGTGGTAAGATGATTGTTGAAGTAGCGAAGACACAAGAGAACCTGTGCTATGACGGTACTACAAGTACGGTCATTCTTGCAGGTCAACTACTCGGAAACAGCGAAATGTTGTTTGAGAAGGGATTGCACCCAAATGTGATTTGTCGTGGTTATCACGAAGCATCACAAATGGCCGTTGAGTACCTTCACACTAATATTTCACTCACAAGCAATGAGCGAGCAGTGTTGGTATCAGTTGCTAAAACTGCTATCACAGGTAAAGCACTTGAGAACTCACTCGATGCCGTTGCTGAACTATGCGTGGCGGCTGTCGAGAAGGCGGGTGACGCTGAAAGCGTGAAGGTCGTGTCCTTCCCCGGTGGCTCACTCGATGACTCGTACTTGTACGAAGGGTCGATTGTGAACAAGGACTATGTGCTTGAGGGCGAGGATGCCTACAGCAACATCGTTTTGTTGAACACCGGCCTTGAGAACGAGAAGAGTGAAGACAATGTACAGGTCCAACTCGATGCACAGTCATTCCAATCATACAAATCATCGGGTAAGGCAAACCTCATCTCAACGGCTAAATTACTTGTGAAAGCAATGCCGAAGGGTGGCGTAGTCTTTGTCCGTGATGCGGTCAATGACCATGTTTGCGCCCACCTCAAGAAGCATAACATCATGGTTGCTCGCAGAACACCGGAGTCAACACTACGCTCTTTGAGCAAGGTCACAGGGGCTACAGTGTACCAAACAGCCGAGGAAGTCGATACTGCTACCAAATGTACGGTTGAACGACAACGGCACAACGATGTGTGGTATCTCTTCGTACAGGGCAATGTCAAGAGTGATGAAGCAACACTCGTGCTAAGGGGTGCTACTACGCACACCCTTGAAGAAGTTGAGCGTGGTTTCGATGACGCTCTTGGTGTTGTATCATTAGTCTTAAAGAACGGCAACTTCGTTGTTGGTGGAGGAAACGCATACGCTCGTATGTCATCCCATCTACGCCAACACGCCGCTCAAATCGGTGGTAGGGCGCAGATGGCGATTGAAGCCTTTGCTGATGCCTTAGAGTGCATCCCTGCTACCATTGCCGAGAATGCTGGGCATGACCCACTTGATACAGTTCTCGCCATCCGTCACGAAATCCTACAGGGGAACCGTGAGATTGGCCCCGATGTACACAACGGTGGTGTGTGTAGTATGATGGAACTTGGTGTGTATGAACCCGCCGAACTTGTTCGTCAAGCAGTATTGAGTGCCAGTGAAGTCACCAACTCCATCCTACGCATTGACGATATTATAGCACGAAGGCCAGCACAATGAACAGATACATTTGCCCATTTTGCGATGAACCATGCGAAGTATTGGTTGATGGAGATTTTTGCGAGGCTTGTTTCGATGGGGCGACTGTTGGAGAAGTTGAAAGTAAAGTGTAGGGCTTGTGCCCATTGGCACATAGCACGACGCATATCGGCTCGCTACCTTGATGATGAGCGTGAGCGATTCCTGTTGCTACAGTGTAGGCAATGTGGGCACTATTGGCAAGATACCGCAATTAAGAAAAACAACAGTGAAAGTAGTTGAGAATAATTTTTCTTCTTCTATTTTGAATCGCCCTATTCACACTAACCGAACAAAGGTTGGATTGGTCGCATGGCTTACTGTACAGACGAACTTAGCGTACCCACCATCGCTGTCGGCGGTGTCACCGATGGCAGAAGTGGTTGAGTTGGTGAGAGCGAATGTACCAGTGTTAGAGCCGTGGGTGTTCTTTATCTCGATGATATAACCCGCTGGGAAGGGTCCACTGGTAGTCACAGCGAATGTACCACCCGGTGTAAGCACGAGGATGTTAGCATCGGTTGATGTGAGGTCAATGCTGGTAGCAGTGCTTGTCAACACACGGTCAAACACTGAACGAGTGAAACGGGCGGCGTGAGTACCACTGTAGTACAACACATCCTTATCGTTGTCACCTGCTGTAGTGCTGGCGATTTGTGCCCCAAAGGATTGCCACATTGCACCAAAGCGTGAGCCAGTAAGACCACCCACTTCACCACTGTGGAAGTTATCGAGTTCTGTATGAGAGTCAACTTCGGCTGTAGCGGCAATGTCACCTGTGGTGACGGGTGAGAAGTACATTGGTGATGGTCGGATGAACACACGCTTGTCATTCACTTCTGTGATAGCCAACTTGAGGTCATCGCCCCCAGCGTCATACACGACACGGAGGACAGCGAGAACGAGTGTTTGGGTGTTTGCCAACGCACTACTACCTGTTGCAGTAGGTGTATTGAGGAAAGAGGTGGAACAAGCGGGATAGGCGTTAGCACCTACGGTGGTGGCTGTTCCTAATTCCCAATAAATATGTTTCACAGTGGAAGTATCGTCAGCGCAAGCATAGACGACAACAAGTGCTTCTTTACCACTGGTAAGGGCGGTGTGTGAACCTGCGGCACTGGCACTGCTTGTATTCAATGTGTAAGTTGTTGTTGTACCTACACCACCTGCGAACTGATACATGACCCCATCAAGAACGACATATCCACCTTTCACAGTGAAAGTAGTACCACTGGCATAATTGACAGCACCGGGTAAGTTGGCGGGTGTATTCCTGTCACCTTCGCCTACCGATGTATCATCGTACATAATGATGCCATTACCGTGTACACCCTCAATCATGTTGGTAAGTGTGGGTGATATGATGTGGTCACCGTCAGCCAAGCCGTCAGCGTTAGTTGCTGTTGTCACTGTCAAATTGTGATTCGTATGTCCCGATACTGGATTGCCGTTTCCCATGTCATGCCACCTCAATTAAAATTTCAATGTTAATTTCATTTGCCGATGTTTTGATAATCGGCTTTGTCGTATAACGAGCGACTGGTGTGAAGTCGGAGGTGCTACGATTCTGTATGTACACCTCACGAATCTTATCATCGAATGCATCATCTACACTCATGGATGCTTCGACAAGGAGAGCAGTGTCGTCAATAATCGTCACTGTCGGCGTGAGGACAACGGCAGGGCGACCAGCCGCTCCATCCTCCGAAGTAGCCGGTGTACCGTCGAAGCCTACCACTACTTCGTTGATGGTATCAGCGATGGTTTGTAGGAGTAAACGGCGTATGTGATTCGATACGGGCATGTCAATAACTCCTGTATTCGGATTTGTTCGCACCTATTGGTAGGCCAGTGCCACCAATTTTGCCTCTTGTCTTCGTGCCTTTAACCCCTCCGATAAGGAAGGCGGTGTTGTGTACACCTCGTTCTGTCACTGTGGAAGTAATACGCAACTCAATCTTACCAAACATGGATAGGTTCTCTTCGACAATCTGTACATAGGTGAGCGGTGCTTCTGCGCCGGAAACAGCATTTGCTCCCTCGCTTATACCTTGCAGTACCCCTTCTATACCCGACTCGATGTTGAGCATGGTTAGGTCAGTGTAGCCTGTGAGTGGTGTGTGTTTTGCTTCTGTGATGACACGGTTTACTCCACCGTACTCGATGGTCATACCGGGGCGTAGGTGGGTCAAACCCGGATGCCCCTCACTACTGATTGCACCAGCGGAAAGCGTATTACCTCGTAGGATTTGACGACCTACACTCTTTGCCTTTCTGCTTGAGCGTACAGTCATATCAACGACAGGTGCGGGTTCTTCTCGTATCTCACCGTTGATACCACTTTGCCTTTCAGTATCATTAACAGTGACAATAACCAAGTCATTCAATGCCATTGGTTGACCCTGTACAGTGATACGATTAGGCGTGTTATCCACTGGGTCTTTGCGAGTCGAGCCGAAGTGAAAGTCAGCATCCACTGTAGCAGTGGCTTCACTGAATGTGATAGGTACATAGAGCATATTACCAAAACGGTCCATCAACACCATACGGCTGTCGTGTCGCCCAATGAAACGCAGTGCTGTCATCAAGTTGACATTAGCGAAGTCTTGACCGAGGAAACGATTGGAGTGCATTCTTCGACCATTGTTGTTGTTTGTAGCGGCCATGTTGCGGCCAATGTTGAAACTGTTCATGCTCGTAGTGGCCTGTTGACCTAAGCGAATCGCCATGTCGGTAGTACGAAGACCAACATCAATCGGCTGTCCCAACTTAACTTCACGCTCAAAGAAGCCGAGGTCGTTAAGTGTTTTACCTTTCATATTTCTTAAGTTCATCAAGATACCAACAGTGCTTGACTCAAGCGTTGAAGTCACCAAGCGTTGGGCCGGGTTGTCAGCGTTGTAAACAAGCATTGGTTTGTTGGTTGAACTCAATACATTGTCGCCTAAAAAGGGTACTGCGGTACTACTGTGGCCCGGAGTTTCTTTATGTGTGATTTGAATTGACGACTCACCCTCAACGATTTGATAACGGGTTTCGGGCATGACTTGGAAGGTGGATGCGTTGCTGTTTTCAATGGTGACCTTCGCCTGTACGCCTGTACTCGTGTCCACCTTTGCATGATGAACAGCGTTGTCAACGAACACTGGCTTACGCACATGGTCCATCACTGCGGGCATGTCGGTATTGAACCGGCCAACAATTGTGTTCTTGATTACCACCATGTCACTGCCCCATCATTACGAATTGGGAGTGTATGGTACTCGTTGTCCCATTGATTGGTCACGAGGGAGAAGTTGGTCGGGTGGTGCCCTAAAGAAATTTTTTCTTTCTTGACCCATTGCTACTTCGGGTGATTGATGACCTGTATTTTCTTTGCCATCATAAGTCCTATATGGGTCATATTGAACATGCCGTGAAGTAGGCGTGTCAACTTGTTGCATAAATCTAAACGCTTCATTGCCATACATCGGTGAACGGTAGTCGTCTTGACTTGTATATGGTGCAGGGAACCCTTCTTCATCCGTTGGATAACCCTGTTTAGTCGCAGTGGGCACATCCCTAATCCGATTCCGATTTATTTGTGAATCTTGATACATTTCATAGGGGAATTTTTCCGGGTCTAACCCGTACCCACGGTCGTCTGTTGGTTCGGGAATTATCTTTCCTATACCTTCGCCAAAAGGTTTTCTTCTGTTTAGCATACCTACGATTGCAGGATGCATCGTTTTCAATCTTTCTTGAATCCTCAATAGGGATGGTGCTACTTGGTAGCCACCTTGATTTGTAAAAGCCGGGTCCGAATCTATTGTTTCGGTATAAAGTGAATCTTCGGGCAAAGCCTTCAATAATTTCCATGCTTGTTCAAACGGTTTATTCATTAACAATTCCACCTTTTTAGTGATGCGCCTTTAGGAGTAAGTTTACCCTTCTTGCTGGTTGCTCCTTTCATGCCACTCATGCGAGCGCAAAAAGACTTCCGCCTCTTGGCCTTTTTTGAGCCGGGCTTGAGTTTACTTGGTTTAGTCGTCACAGGGGGTTTGAGATTTGCGCCACTCTTGCGCTTGGCGGCGGCACGACCCTTAGCGTTCAGTCCACCTTTTTTGCTGTGTTTGTTTGGATTGTAGCCGTGGAATGGTTTTTCCTTTTTAGCCTTCATCAAAGCGAAAGCAAGGTCAGCAGGTGAGCAACAATCACAAAAATCAAAACCCGTCATGCGCCATCACCTGTGTGGTCCGTTGAGTTGTAGTCAACATCTCCTTTATGTCCTTTTGGATGAAGGGATTGGGAGTAGCGTGGTTGTACGGTGAAGTCCTTACGGACAACGCTCTCATCGCTCTCCACGGATGTGCGACGGCGTGATGCGTCAGCACGATAATGTTCCAAAGTATTTTCACTGATAATTACACGAGTCACTTCATTGTCAATTTTACTGCTGTCAAAGCCGCTATCACCCGTTCCGATAATTTTTGGTCCCTTACTCATAGGTACAGTATCGCTTGCACTAATGTCCATGAGGAAAGCGGGCGCATAAGGTGGGTTGGTATCGGGGCTTGTTGACCTCATGTATGTACCACCGCCTGTTGCCCTACCGTTGTCAACGCTGTAAACGAATAAACCGTATTTACCACCAGCGGTAGCACCGAAGTAGTTGCTACCGTATTGTGGGGCTGATGAGTGTAAGTTGAGATTAGAACGGAACATCTCAATGTGCTGTTTATCCATCAATCGAACAGGACGCATCATGTATGTAATGGTCTTATCAACAGCGTTAGCACGCTTACCAGCACTGGTAAACACGCTTGTCACATAGGGGTTGCTACCCATTGCTGTAGGTGGACCGAAACTCAATGTCGTGTTCGTGTTGGTAGCGGTGGTATCATGGCTTAAAGTGAAACAAGTAGCATTGTTAATAGCGGCTATGGTAGCACTTGCGTGCATACCCAATCCCGATACGGTCATACCCACAACTAATTTTGCAGTGGAAGTCATAGTGACATGTCGGACACTTGTTGAAGAACCATCGGACAAACCGGATGTGTGGTTTGTATCACATGTAGCATCAGTGAAAGCACCCCAATTACTGTCGTCAATTGGTGAAAGGAAGTTGCGGGTTTCAGCAAGGTAAGTACCACCAAGCGGATTGAAGTTTGAGGTGTGACTCATACGCACTGCGCCACCTTGAGGTTGTCCTCCGAAGTTGAGTGCGGTGAGGTCGTAGTTGCCTATCGTTTGAGAGCCAGTTTGCATACCACCCTGTAGCACAACACGCTGTCCTACATTGCGGTCTGTGTGTAGGCTGTGCGCTTCGGTGTTGATGATGATTTGATTGGTGTCCACACCTTGTAGGTTCTCGGTGTCAAGACCGATACGGGGGCTACTGCGGCTTACAGCATCCTTGTGAGGTGAGTCACCTACGATGTTCTCCATACGGTCGCTTACTACTGCTTCGGGCTTGAGTAATCCATCTTCTGCAATTTCTAAGCGTGAACTGATACCACGAGGTACTTCATCGGCTTGCAGTGTATCGTTTCTTGCACGAATAAATCCATCATTGAGGATAGGCTCGGCGGTGTGATGAGAGAGTACAAGACCCGTGGTGTGTATTGGTTCACTCAATGCGGTGAGTACATCTTCGTTGAATTGAGTTGGGTATCGAATACCTCGACCATTACCCATGTCACCCACACGCTGTGCGTTTGATGGCATGAATACATCAACCAGTGTTGTTGAGTCATTACTATTGGTGTTGTTTAACCGACCACCAAATCTTGGTACGGTTGCTGAAATACTCAATGCCGAGTCTGCCGCATTGGTGAGTCCCTTCAAGTTGACAAGGTGCTTTCCGTTGTTGTGTATTCGCTGATACGGTGTACGGTTGTTGCGTCGGTCATACTCGTATGCGTCACCCGCATCCCATGATGGGCGAATACCGAATGACCGGACAGGGAAGCGGCGAATATCTTCACCACGGGTGTTGCCCCACCAATCAACGAGGTAGTATTTTGCCGCACTCTCAATTGAGTCTAAGCCCTTACCGTTGCCATCGCCCCACCAATCACGCAGTACAGTAGCACTGTTGCGTAGGGTGCGTACAGGGCAACCGAATGGGCGGGTGTAGCGCACACCGTCGCTATACCGAACCTGCCACTCCGGTTTGTCAACGCCGAGCATAGCGGAGAAGTTGGTTTGGCGTTCCATAATACCGGTGTATGTGTTAGGGAATGTTGGGTTTGAACTACCGTTGCCACCAGCGTAAGTCCATGTTTGAGTTTCCTCTTGTACAAACGGACCATGCTTGTATGCAACGCTGGCGTTGGTTGCTGTAATCGCTGTTTCACGCAATGCTCGCAAGCCGTACATAGACCACTGCGGTTTGTTGTATGGTTGGCGTAGGCCAAAGCGATAACCGAATGGGCGTGGGCGTGTAGGGTTGCTGATGCCATCATACGACGACTTACTGATACCACTACTCACGGTGTAAGAACCGTCATCGTCAGCATCGGACCAAATAGGCCCGTCAAAGCCGTAATCCCGTGGGTATTCCCAAGACGATGAAACATAGGCGTAGCCATCAAGACGACTCACCAGTGGTCCACCACGGCTACCACTCGGCCAAAAGTGATTGAGCATACTCTTGGTGGCCGTGTCACTGCTGTCCGACTGTCCACCTTGCATGAGTCCTGTTCCAATAGTAGTGTCAATGGTTTGAGCAGTTTGAGGTGTACCGTCTGCACCTGTGTATATGACCGAGCCTACTGCTATTTCTTGAGGTAATGCTTGGAAAACCACAATGGTTGTATCTCCTTCTGTGACTGAACCATCGACTTGATACATTCGTCCGTCAACAAAAATGTAAGCCTCGTCTGCAATAGGTTCACCACCATTTGTTGTAATGGTGCTACCCGTGTGTGAAACTACTTGACGAGTATGCGAACCATCAGCGGCGAGGTCAGCGGTCTTGTAGTAGCGCAGTGAATGATTTCCACTTGCCATAGTTGTCAACGGTGTACCCTTGACATTTACACACCCTGTCAATGTTGTACCACCAGCACCACCACCTGTGTATGTGAAGATTTCTTCTTCACTACCACTGTTGACATACACTGTGTTAGTACCACTTGTAGGCCATCCGGCCATAATAGTTCCAGTAGCAGTGACCGTGGTACTACTCACACTTGCTGATGTAGCGGTATAGAATGTTGATTGTGCTTCGGTAGGCGGCATGGCTGTCTTCATTCGCAAAGCAAACGGACCCATGCTGGCGTAGTAAGTAGCGTCATGGTAGTGAACAGTTTCAAAGTGTTCCGGCATACTGTTAAGTGGTTTTTGGTTGATGGCTCGGTCGGTTAATGGGTTCAACCATGTTCGACTTGCATCACTGTAAAAGGTGTGAGGGCGACCAAGATTTGGATGCCATAGGCAAAGGAAGGCATCAGCCATGTGTAGGCTGTTCGTGTCACGAGTACCAGTAATCAAATTATCAATAGAGTGAGCCAAAACACTTGTTTCAATTTCATTTAGAATTGTGTTTGCTGGTCGGAAATCGTATGCACGAGTCAAGCGAATCTTTGTACCCGCAGTTAAATTACTGGTAAAATCACTATTGGCTGCAATGGTAAATTGTAGTGGTTTGTTCATGTTGCTTGAATCATAACCGCTTCTTTCAGTGTAAGAATGAGTTCGCCGTGTACCTGTAGCGTCAGTGTACTCAAGCAACATACCGTAGTAGGGTTGCTTAGGGAAACCACGAGCATCATCAACTTTTATCACTGTACTTGATGTAAGGCTTACAAAAGTACACACAGGTGTGAGGCTGATGTTCTCAAGAATCTCGGAGTATAGGTCGGGGTAATTACTTGGATAACCAGCCAGCGTAATTTGTGCGGCAACAGAACCGGCGTTGGCTCTTAGGAACTCGTAGTAATTGTCAAGTCGATGCAAAGACAAGTGGTTGAAGCGACTACCATCGGCATCGTCGGGACCGACCTTGTGGACAATGGACCACCACGGGATATTGATAGTGTACCCCGGAGATGCATCTGCGAACATTCCAGTAGTGTAGGGTAATGAGCGACGAACAAATGCTGGTGATTCTGTGCTTTGTACACCAAGAGGGTTGTACAGCATGAGAGGGGGGATGTTGGTGAAATGGCTACCGTGGTCGGGGTCATGGTCAATCATCAACTCATTGATGAACACTTCACAACCTCGCACATCTGCCATTGTAGCGTTAGCCAAGACAAGAGCGTAAGCACCTGTGGCACTGTCGGGTTCACGAATACCTACGACAAGTGCAACTTGTTGGCTTGTTAATTCATTTACACTACCATCGGGTGTTGCTGTAGCACCACCGTTAGCATGGTAGCCAATGAACTGTGAACTGTGCATATTTGGTTGAATAATGATTTGATAGGCTCCAACTTCCGCAGGGTCGGGGAAGTGTTCTTTCAGTGTGTAAGTACCTGCGGCTTCAAGCACAACGGTGTGCCCACCAGCGGCGTTTACTACACCTGCTTGCCCTTCGGAAGCAAGCACACCGTAGCCGTCATTACGCAACTTGGTTTCAAACATCAGTGAGAAACCACCACCGTGAATATCGCTCGGCCCACTCGGTGTAGCGGTCAGCGAACCAAAGACCAACAATGGGTCATAAGTGGGTAATTGATTTGTGATTGTTGTGCCGGGCGAATCTTGACCCATGTCCAGTAGACCAATCAAATCATACTCATCCGACTGTAAGGTGGCCGAGCGACAGGCTCGGTGTTTGTCGTATAATCCTTGATAGGCGGGGTGCGCCCAATGTCCGGGTAGCATAGCCATTGTAGCGTTGACAAAGTGATGGCCCATGCGAGGAATAGGCGCAGGGGTGAGTTGTGGCTTATTGTAAATTGAATAACCAGTCATGGCTTCTTCTGCTGTCACCGAGTAGTTGACATAATGCGTATGTGCCATGTCGGGGCTGTTTCCGCTTACTTCGGCGTGGTCACGAATGCGGCGTGAACCATAGAATCGGGTGCTACCAGCAGGGATGTAATACGATGGAACTACTTTTAGTGCTGTAATACTGCTAAGAACAAGTTTGTTAAATGTTTCATCACCTACGCAACCGGTAAATGTGGACCCGCTGATACCGGTAAAGGATGCTACGCCGCCTTCATCGGTGGTAGGATTGTACAAGCGAAGGAATCTGCGCTCCCCAACACGCTCTTTGTTTCCAAAGGTCGAATCGTACACAGCGGAGTTTACAGTTGTATTCACTGTTAAAGTAGTGCCACTAAAAGACACACCTGTGAGTTCGTGATTAACAACACCATCTGCATGAGAATAGATGACCGGGTGCTTGTGGGTGTTGGTATTACCCATCTTTGTCACATGGAAATACAGTGTTCGGTCGTGTAGTTCGTAGGCTGTTTCAAGAGGTGCGTTTCCGGTGGAACTTTGCCAGCCCGACATTGTGCTTTCGGGGCTATCTGTACCTTGCTTGAGGTGTTCCCAATTGTGGTCACTGTATGTAGGACCGAGGTTAGGGCTAACTGAATCAGTGTTAAACAAATGCTCAACGGTTGATTTTGTCATCATACCGCCTGTACCCATTGATTCCGTTTGGTAGGCTTGGAGTCGGTCAAAGCCGGAACGAATGACTAAGTTGCCGGGTATTGAATCGGGGTCCGGTAGGCGAATCTTGAGGTTGGGGCTTATTCCGCTACCACTAACGGCTGGTGCTAATCCCTGTGCCCCACGGTCGGAAAGTTGAGTGAAGGTGCGAATGATTGTACCGAATGGTGAACCACCCTCGATTTTGTGTTCTTGCCCCGTATCGTCAATAACAGTGATACTTTCAAACTGAATTTCTTCATTTGGAATTTCAAGGATATTCCGCAACAAGTCGGGGTGACGAGCGGCTAATTGAGGGTGTGACAATTCTTGCGCTTGGATGATTGGGAACATTGCGCTGTTCGTTGACTCAAAGGTGAAGCGGTTGTTGCCGTACAGTTTTTCACCAGTGGTGTATGCGTTTCCACCGGCTACACGAGTGACAAATGGTACAGCACCCAACCCTCGTGCATTTGAAGCAGGGAGGCTAAGGTTGCCACCATCCATACGCTTCCACACTACATGTTCAACACTGAAATTCTTAGCAGGTGTACGCTGTGATAACTTGTAGCCGTTAGTGTCACCAAGCCAAAAGTCATCATTAGTGTAATCGTAATTATCAATTTCAGCATCGGTACTACCTGTTTCCAATTCTTTTGTGATGTTTCGCAATACATCTGTAGCAACTTCAAGTTGAACGGAACCGGGGCTAATATCGGTGTCAAAGAACAAATCACCTGTTTCAGCAAAACAAGGTTCAGCGTTAAACAAGTTGGTATCTTGGTCACCGGTCAGTGCGGTGTGTAAAACATAAGCACCGTTTGGTACATCAGCAGTAGGGGTAGCGGTTCCTGTAGCAATCAACGCTTCAACATTCGGACCAGCGTTAGCAGGTGCGATGTATCGTTCAGCATCGTGGAACCGCTCATCCCATCGTGTAGTACCAGCGAATGTGATAGCAGTAGCGGCGGCTACACCAGCACGAGTCTTTGATACGACCGACAACCAATCACCGGTTGACTTGATACCGTCACGGTCAGTCTTGGCTACAAGAGCCAATTCACTTTCGTTGCTAATGACAAGCATTGCTCGACTGAATACACCCTGTTGGTGGTGTAGTTTTGGATTGAGTACAAAGTTTGTATCTGCGTCTATTTCACGCATGTGTGCAGGTTTAGCACTGAAAATATCTTTTGTACTTTCAACATCAGTAAAATCGTAATTAGTGTACCACGAAGCATTTCCAGCCAAACCTATATTCCAAGTGTACGGGGTGGTGAGAGCAACATCGTATGATGTATTCGATGCTTCTTGCCCGTTGACTCTTGGGCTTGATTCGGGACTGTTGTACATTGGGTATGAACTTGGCAAGTGACCTAATGTACTCATACATGAGGCTGATGAGCCGTATGGGGTGAAGCCCATTTTAGGATGCCAAGCACCTTTTCCGGCGGCGTAAAGATTGGTAGTGAAGGTGAGTGTACCGTTTGTCACAGAACCTCCTGTTGTTGATACCGACAACTCAAATCCAGTGCTACTGGTGATGCTACGAACATAAGCACCTGTAGGAATACCAGTTCCACTCACCAACATACCAACCTTCAATTTTGCAGTTGAATCCATTGCAATAGTAGGGTCGTTGTTGTAGTCACAGGTAGCATCCGTAAATGCGCTTGTATCAACCTTGAGGGAGTTGAGGTAGGAATAACGCTCTCCCGCCCATCCTACGGCTCCTACAGGGCGTGTACGGTCAATAGCATCCACCAGCCCACCAAAGTGTGCCTGTGTCATGTGGCTACGAGGGGTTTCGTTTTCGTTGTTAAAGCGGTGAACACCAGCCTTTGACCATACATACAATTGAGATGGAAGTGGATATTCAATTGGTTCGGGTACGCTTGGTGGGTTAGGGTCGATAACATGACCCGGACTTGGGTAAGTCAAAGTAGCACTTTCACATTTATTGTGCCATGTCATACGGTCTTCAAGTAAGGGTAAACCACCGATACGATTTGGTGCAAGATAAAACCGCACTTTGAAAGTACCACTGTCACTGAATACTTCTCGGCTATGATAACATCCCCATGTTGGTCCAGCGTGATAAGAGGGGTCACTATGCCCTCCACCTACTGTATGGTCACGACCACCAGTAGGTGTACGCACCCACCCACTCATAGGTAATTGTTCTAATTCTTCTTGAGTAGCACCACTGATACTTGCTTGAATGTAATTTCTTGAGTTAATGGCAGTTCCTAAAGTCCCAGCATAAAGATTACCAATCAGCGTATCTGCATTAACAGTTGGTCCTGTACTTGCGGCATTGGTGTACGCTTCAAATGTCATTTCAACCCAACCATAGCGGTCTTGTCGGGATGCATTACCCATAGATGGTAGGAATGTACCACCCATTGCTTTGAGTGCGCCTTTACCGGGGTTTTCGTTGATTGCTTGACCGATGATAGTCGCCAGTTCTTCGCCATTTTGACAGCGTGTACCGTCAACTACAATATAATCAGTGTCAAAGTTAAGCGCAGTTTCGCTGTTTGCACCCTCAAGGATGGTTTTACCCATTACTCCCGATACACGATAAGCAGTAGCGTTGACTTGGTTCCACGCTTCCAAAGCATAGCGGTAGTTGCTGTTTGGATTCGGTGGGTTGAAAGAAACTTGGTTGTCCAACCACGAACCGCCGGGGTGGAAGCCGCCGTCCATGTGGAAGGTCATATCCGCACTCATGGCAATACCATAGTAGGCAGTTGCACTGTGTTTGTACGGGTGAGCCTTCCAATAATCTCCTTTATTATCACTGGTAATTTTACCACTTGTTGGGTTGGTGAAGACCTCACCATAGTGGGAACCGTGTTCGGGTCGCTGTTGTAGGTAGCCCACATTTGGAATACCCTGCGGCGGTGACCAGTTGAGTGTGGTGCGCCAGTGGTAGCGGTTTCTTGCGGTTTGGTAAGCCGAATCGGGTGGGCCGTACAAGTTGTCACTGTTGGTAATTTCATTTGGTAGGTACTTACTGTGAGGTACTTTGCTCCAAGTGTTGCCGGTAGTGACGACATATCCGGGGTGTGGCTCGACAGCCGCATTGGAGTTGTCGTCTTCGGTGAATGGGAATGCTTGACCGGGACCATAGATGAGGTAGGTGGTCTTGTTTTCAATGTAATTGAATGTTAAAGTACCGTTTGAAACCGAGCCGCCAGTAGTAGCCGCCGATAACTCAAATGTGGTAGCGTTGGTAATGGATGCCACTGTAGCCCCATCGGGAATACCTGTACCAGTGACCGCCATTCCTACAACAAGTTGTGCTGTCGAATCCATTGTGATTGTGGCATCATTGTTGTAATCGCAGGTTGCATCAACAATAGGCTGGCTGTCGTGGTAGCGGGCAGTAGGATGAGCAAAGCGAAGCACCAACGGTACAGGCTGTTGGCGAACAATACCTGCATTGTATCTCGCTCGTACATCACCAGCCGCCGCCGCATTGAGTAAAGCGAAGTCGGCATCCAAATTGCCACCCCGTAGGTCGGGCGATAGGATGCTGTTCTTGTTAGACACCGGACTGTTGATTGAACCTCGGTGTTGATTGAGTAGGGCTGTACCGGGGAAGAAAGCGAGCAGTGCATTACAGTCCACCATAGCGAATGACCCGCTGATTTCATTGGCGTTTTGAATACCGGCAGTACCGGTAGGTCCATTGGAGTAAGGGTGAGTATAGAATGGTGAGTAATCGTTTTGTGTACCATCGTTAATGTCAAGCGTGACACCACTAAATCCACCACCGAAGTACAACGGTATGCTGTGGTCTATGCTATCCCTCGCACCACGGAAGTAAATGATAGGCTCGCTGTCAACGCTACCGTGTGAACGGAATCCGCCTATTGACTCAACCTCAAATCCGGGCGCATCGCTTTGAGCGAAGCGAGTAAGAACAAAGTTATCTGCTACATTACCGTTAAATGCAGTAGTCCACAAACCATTCCCATAACCATCTTGATAAGTCAATTTAGTTGTTGAGTCCGAACCATTGATTGATTCAACTATACCCTTCGCTAAACCATCAGTAGTTGAATAGTGAAGTATCATTTCTTCACCGAATGATGGTTCTTTAGCAAGGCTGGAAAGCGAACTACTTTCCTGTCCAGCAGGTATCATCGCATGAGAAATAGCGTTGAGGTGTGTGGTAAACACATTGTCAGTATCGGTATAGGAATCAAACTTCAAAATTGGATTGTTGAGTGAAGGTAAGATATGGTCGCCGGTAATTGAGGTATAGGACTCACCCTTGAGGTTCTTTCGCCAATCAGTAGTCGATACTGGCCTGTTAGAAGAATCGACTAATACAGGCGTTGCTGTATTAGCGTGATAACCTCGACCCTTACTTCGTATCTGTATCACCGTATAAGGTAAGTAGCCTACATCCATGCGACGGTGATTATCAAGTTCAGCGTCACTGTATGGTTTGTTTATTGTATCAGTGGTAGTGACGGTCCAATCACCATCGTTGTAATCCAACTTGGTGTATTCACCGTACTCAAGGTGGGCGGCTTGAATGCCCCAATCTTTGTGAAGGGTAGCCTCGAACATCTTAGCGAGTGGTTTAGCCCTTCGTATTGGGTTGTGCGCTCGTATTTTGATAGCATCAGCGGCTACACCCCATTCACGGAATGTTCTACCATCAGCGGCGTACATATCTCGACAGTCGAATGATACACCGTTTGGTGTGTTAGGATTTTCAAGGTTGATTGCCGCCGCTGTCACAGCCGCCATCAATTCATCAGTCACGAGTGTTGTCCAGTTAATTCGTGGTGAAAGTAAAACACGCATTGAATTTGTTCCGGGTTGGCTTACTGCTGTCCCACCACTACCGGAGTCGGTTATCGCTGTACCTACTGCTGTGTTAGCAACCGAGTGAGAGGAAGTAAATGAGTCACCTGTGACTCCATAGAAGACATGTGTACCATCGTTGTTTTCTTCTGTACGATGTGTGTATGAAAATGTGTGCCCTACAATACCTTTTGCAGAAGTGCCAGTAAATGTATCATTGATTTGAAAAAGTCCGTTTGTTTTTGGGAATCCAAGATAACCAAGAACATCGGGGTGATTACCCACTACATCGTCACCGGTTATACTATCACCTTGAGAATTAGTGACTGTACCAGCATTAAACGGTGGGTGTAAAACAACAGTCATTTTACTTGTAGTAAGCGTCACACTCGCATCAATACCAACAGAAGGTGCAGGTACACCACGCCAGCGATTACCACGATACGACGCTTCTGTAAGGTCACCAGTTGTATCAATACGACCAGTCACATCACCAAACCCAATCATGTGATTACCAATGGTAAGTCCACCCTGTCCTACATCTCGGTCATCAAAGTACACGCATATTTCGTTGTCGAGTGTGGGTGGGAGAGCAGTGTTATCATTGGTGAATGTTTCACCCATCTTCCGGTAAATGAAACGCACACCGTATGAGTTTCCAAGATGGTCTTCAAATTGGAAACCATACAGTTGTGAATCACCTACATTTTCAATTTGAGAAGCGGTCACATGGTCGGAATAATCAGCAATGGCTGTAGGTGCTGTACCCCCTGTTGTTGTTGCCTCGGAGTACCGAATATCGAATTTTGTATTACCTCGTTCACCAAGACCCCATACACCAGCATCGGGGGCAAAACCCGGAATCCCACTGGCAACCATACCACCGAAGTTAATTCGACCAATTGCTTGAGTACCCGTTCTAAGCCCCTCAACAAGAGTTTTGGATGGACTTTGTGACTCGAATGATTCATCGTTAATTGTGTTTGCAATCATACCGCTACCATTGAAAGCCGATATGCTTCGCTTTTGAGGATTTGATTTGTAATTTTGTCTAACACTGAAATCACCATTGCTACTGAATACATCATCTGCTTCTTCTTGCACAGTGTATTCACGCAGTGTGGTAATAGGAGCAAACGGCCTACCGTGTTTGTTGATAGGCATGGGCGCAGGGTGCATGTTCTCACCGGTAGTTTCGTCGGGTTGACACCAAAAGTTTCGGAATCGTCCACCGTGTCCAACGAGGAATTGAGGTTTGTATTGCGATTGACCCTTACTGTTGTCCAACCATGTACAGAAGTTGCGACCACTGGCTCCGGGTACTGTTGAGTGAATGACAATTGAGAAGCCTTCATTACCATCAAGGTCTTCAACCACACGACCGATGTGCGCTCTCAAATATCCCATGTGACTACCACGGTTTCGTCTGTCAAATGCCTCATCAGCAAACCACCACGGAGCAGGGTCGAAGGCCGACCCAATATCCAAAGTATGCTCTAATGTACGATTAAACAATTTTTCTCTTGGACTACTTATGGCATCTGCTGTAGCGAGCGGGCTTAGGGAAGAGGCTGTACCAGTGAATGCATTTTTAGCACCACCTTGATTGATAAGACGAACAATTTCTCGTGTAGCCGCTTCAATATCAGTGACACCTTCCTTGATACCTACTTCACCACAGTCGATAGTAAGACGGCGCACGAAATCCATGTTGGTCCAATGTTCAAGGTGTTGCAAACGACTTTCTTCATGGTTGGTAAGTGTGAGTGCTTGTGAGCGAATACCCTTCAAGCAAAGGAATGCGGAGATGGCTCGTGTACCATCCGGTGTGTCCATCATTGTACTGGCATCACGAAGTGAATACTGTGCAGGGTCATTAGCACTACGGCTTAATTTTAACGCACGAACCAGCGGTGTACCTAATTCATCAAGTATTTTCTTCGATAGCACATGTGCTTTATTTGCCCAATATGTTGATGCTACTGCTGGTTGAAGACGGGGTAGTGTACTGTCGGCAATTGTGAAAGAATCACCAGTGCTTTCATGCATCAGCCCACTGTGTACATAATGACCGTGGGCTTTACCCATAAGATGTGAGTTGTTGTTTGATGCACCAGTACCAGTGGTGGTGGGTGATTGAGTGATGTAAGTCACCGTTGCAGTTTGGGGGTTTTCTCCACCTGATGTTGTACTCATTACATCCTCGGATGTATTACCACCTATGTTATGCACATACGCACTTTCGATAAATTTGGATTGTTGAGTACGACGGATAAATGGATTTTCACTTGGGAAACCATTTGCTACATCTATTTGAGTAGTAAAGTAGTGTGGCGCACCACCGTTTTGATTCATCAAGAATTTGTCAAGGTCTGTCACTCCGCTGGCAGTGACGATATGCCGACTGAATCCGATATGTGGTGTAGCGGCACTGGATTGAACCTGCATGTGCAAATCGTGGAATGCAATGAACTCACGGTCGTGCGCTACATCGAACATCAAAACTCGTGCATGTCCTTTCTTAGCAAGGTACGGGTCGAGATAAGCAACAGTCGGTGCTTGAGATGATGATAGTCCCATTGATTCGTAGTTCAACTCAATGGTTTTGTTTACATGTTGAACAAAGTTGTTCGCAGTTTCAAGACACGAATTACCAATCAAAAAATTTTCAAGCGGAATAGAATCACGAGGGCGGTTAGTCAAAGCACCTCGCCCGCCGTTGAATCCAGTCCAAACTTGACCTTCGTTAAGCACACCACGGGACTTAGCAAACAACCCTTCGACAGCATGAGGGTTGTTCATTGTCATGTTCATCCATACAGTGTCACCGTTGCGTAAGCCACCTTGAGCATACGGGTACAACCAACTACGGTTAAGAACAGTATCGGGGTCCGTTTCCATGATTGAGCCAGCATTGATACGAAGTTTGTCACCACTGGCAATAGCGTGTGCATTACCACCAAAGGTGAGTGTAGGGGTAGTTGTACCACTACCACCCGCATTAGCACTCATTTCAAATGTAGTTGCATTGGTGATACTGGCGATAAACGCACCAGTGGCTATACCTGTACCAGTAATTGCCATCCCCTTACGCAATCTTGTAGTGTCGGGAACGGTGACCGTTCTATCGGAAGCAGTAATTGAACTGGTGAGTGTAAAAGTTTCAAGCGTGATTACTGTGTTTGTGGCGTGTCCACTACCAGCGAGAGGTGATTCACAGAATGCCACTCTTCCAATGTAATCTATTACAGTAGCATCACCAGCATCTTCACGGTATATGTCATCACCGGGCCTTAAGTTCATACCAATAGTATTTGCTTGAGGCATGAGAGTAGCAGTAGTAGGTGCTACTGAAAGTGTAGTTGCACCACCAATGTCACCTACAGCCACCGTGTAAGTCCAAATTTCACCCGCAACAGTGGGTCGGAATGTACTTACTAAATCTTCGGAAGAAGAAGCATTGTATGGGTCTGTTGCTCCTACAATTGCATGACCGCCTTTTTTCATTCGTATTGTTTTACCAACTACATTACTTACATCTGCATTTGAGAGATTAGCACAAAGAAATCTGTTAGGTTTTGTAAAATCAAAATTACCTGCATACAAAAGTTCAATTGGTTCATCTTGTAAAATTTCAAGACTCAATAAGGGGTCACCTACGGCAAATGTAATAACATTTGATGTAGTGCGAGTCCATTGAACATCGGGAAACAAAGAGGCATCATCAACAGTAATGAAAATCAATCCAAGTAAGGTGGAAACATCGGTAATAGTAGCAGTGGCCGTTTTTGATTGAATGCGAGGGGCGTGAGGGTTGGTGAGTGGTCCCTCTTTGAACTCAACCGCACTCACATATTGCCGCAATCCGTAATCGAGATTGCCACCTTGAGTCTGTATATTTGCATTGTCGAAGTAATAGGGCGAGCGACCTTCATAATCGGATGATGGTGTGGTCACATCCGAAGCAATAGGAACAAGTGTTTCGTTTCGGTAGCCACCAGCCACATGTATATTTCCACCTTCAACTAAGTCATTCAAGAAATTAGGTGACATAGAGCCTGTAAACCCTGTACCTACTGTAGTGCGTGGAATTTTGATATATCCGTTAGCACTTGGGTCGTTGACATAAATTGCCCATTGATTATTTGAAAGAAAGACTCGGCGATAACGAATGACATTTTTCATGTTTCTATGCTCATTTACGGCTGTTTCAGCCGATGGGAAAATCTTCGGATGAGTGGGATAAATGTTCAAGTAATCGGTTTCAATTTTGATTTCACGAATAGTGGTCGATGAAATATGTGCATCACTGTTTGCATTATAACCGTATGCAGAATGAGCATTGCGGTCGCTTACAGCAATATCATTTGCCCGACGACCTACAGGGGTGGGGTTCCATGAATGGGCTGTGTAGGTAGCATCAAGGTGAATTTTCATGCTGTTATCGGGACCGGGGAAGATACCATCTTCTTCTTGAATAAAAAATTGCTTAGGAAAAAGTGGGATTTCAACCATTGCACGAGTGCTGGCATACTGTGTACCAAGTTGATAATCGTGATTTACTGTGTCCATACTTTGGAACAATCGGTCATTGACTGTACTACCGTCTTCACAAAGATTGTCATTATTGAAATGGGGGTCGTTGTAAACATTAAATCCAACTGAATACAATCCAGCACTACCACTGATGGCACCAACAGCATTTAACCATTCATTGAAAGTATTGTATGCTGTACCATTAGCATCTAAAAACGACCTTTGCTCTTGGGCACCCGGTCCACCACTTGTATCAACGATGAATACAAAACCAGCACCAGTTTTTTCGCTGTAAGCGGCACTTGCGCCGTCTGCAAGATAAATACGACCCACCTTTGGGAAACAATATGTACCCCATGAAGCCATATCTGTTGACAGGTTATTGAGTGGTTGGACCGACATATACACCCTATCAGCGGTGCTGTTTATTGAAACGGCTCGTACAGCGCAGTTGCGGCGGGTTGAACCCGGTAAGCGCATCAGTAGGCTGGGGTCATTGGTAGGTTTGGTGTTGACAGCACCCTGCCCCGGTCCACCAAGCGTGACAGTGACGACAGGAGCGTTAGGCTCAATTTCTTTGACGATGTGCGAATCGGGTGAGCCGCTACCGGTGATGTTGACATTTTGATTGGCGAGTCCTTCCGCAATACCGGTTGCTGTGATTGTGATGATTTTATCGTTGTCTTCCGGGTTCTCATCTTCCTTAATCGAACGAATGCGTGTACGGCTCATTAAGAACAACAGCGATGCAATGCTGGGTGAGTCGCCTTCGGTAAGGTTTGTACGCATCTTTGACAGTTGATTTACTCTTGTTCTGTCCGATGGTTGTACATAAATTACCATTGAAGTTTCGTGTGTATCTTCAAGAACATTGTCAATAATGTCAAACATTTCAAAGGTATTGCTTGCATCGCTTGTGGAGCCTTCGTCAAAAACACCAGTGCCGGTGTTAGTGACAGCGGCCCCTTTGACAAATTGTATGCCTGTATCGGTGGTGTTCCTTACAGTATCACTGGATGCTGGCTCAATGCATAATTTGTGGTATGCTGAATCATGTATGCCATTGTTGTGTGATGCAGTGAGATATTGAGGGGCTGTATTACCTTGTGCCGTAGCATCGTTAGGTGGTGTGTAGTTGACAGGACATAGACTAAAATCAACTTCACTGTCAAGTTCATATCCACCAGTGTTGTCACCAACTAAGGAGTGAGATTCTTCTAAATGAACCGACCCTGCAATTTGACCTAAGCCCAAGAACAATACTCCGCCCGGTGAGAAAAGAGTGGTATCTTTTGATGCATCAGCCAAATCTGCTTCGATAACATCCAGTACCGTAGTTGAGCCTGTAAGAACAAAATTACCACTCGGTACGGTCTTTTCAATCATCAAACAAGGTGTTGTTTTACTCATACTCGCACCAGTCAAATCAATGGCGTTGTAATGAATTTCGACATACGGTGCAAGGTTGTGGGTGCTTTGAAGAGTAGGAACTTTGAGCAGTGCGATACGACTTACGCTTTCGGGTCGCAAGTGATACAAGCGAGCATCATCATCTATGTCACCATACTCCGGTACTGGTCCTTTCATCATAAAAGGGCGATAATCAAAGTTAGTTCCACCAATAGCGATTGCTTGTTCCTTGCTCGCTGGTAGCCCATTGGTGACTACAAAATCAACGGCAGATGAATTATTAAACTTAGCAACATCGACTTGTGTACTTTCTTCATAAAAATCGGATAGTGCGTTCATGGCAAAAAGTCCCGCTATCCCTTTTCCTGTATTTTCATACACCATTTCAACAATATCTGCCGAACCATCCATCATTTGGTCAATAGCGAGATACGATGGTCTTGGATAACGACGCATGTATTCGTGGCCGTTGATGTGTGAGAACTTGTGCCGCCCACTGTGACCCACTTGGTAAAGAGTGTCGAGTGTAGCGGGCCAAGTGACAGCAAACGGATTGTTTGGTGAGTTGTCTGTTGTAGCCATTTGTGTTGAATACACCAAGCCGTGTTGAGCAAAATCACTCTCATCAAGCACCATTTGACCTGTTTTATCAAAGATTTGGCTACCGTAGTGTGGGGGTTGATACGGCCTACCTGTGCCATTGTCAATCAACAAATCAGCATTTACAATGACAAAGTAGTTGTCAACATTTGCAGTACGAGAATGAAGAAGACCACGCTTACCACCAGTGCCGAGGATAAAATCAATGTGAATACTGCTTACAGTGATTACCCCTGTCGAGCCATTTATTGATTCTATTCTTGCCCTTTCCGGCGGAGATGCATTTGGTTTTTCCGTATTCCGGTTAATTGCACCGGGGTTGATGAGAAGATTATAAGGAGTATGTGGTATAGCAAGGGTGGCTTCTGTGCCGGGGGTGGTGACAAAATCAGTCACCTTGTAGTTCCCCATGCTGTATGGTGTGGCTGTGAATGTAGTAGTGACACTGGTGCTGTCATACGGCTTACCGGTTAAGCGAGCGATAAGGGCTTGGGCATCAGCGGCGGCTACTGTGATTGTAGTTGTCGTACCATCAGCGGCTACAGTAAACGCATTGAACTCGTATGACTCACTCACAATATCAAGTGGTTCTTCAAAGCGATACATACCAGTTGTTGTATCACCGTTGACAGGCACAGTGCTATCAATCATTCCCGAATCAAAATCACTGTTAAAGTGAAGTGCTTCAATAGCACCACGGAACTCTCCACCTTTTCCACCAACATACACATGCGCTGTTGAATTAACAATACTGGAATCTTTTTCAATAATCTCGCTTGCTACCCTATTACCATTGACATACAATGATACAGAACGCTGTGAAACAGCGGCAACAACATGATACAAACCTCGATGCTTGAAGTTAAGATTGGTAGCATCGTTATGCAATGCGCTACTACCCTCTAAAAAGCGGTTGTAAGTGTCGTGTATGCCTCCAACTTCTTGTGGGGGGTACACTACCCCCTCCCACCGGGTTGAGGTCAATTTAGCGGTGCTTAGGACTACTTTTTGCGTACCGCTTGGAGTTTGAATGAAAACAGTAAATTTGGCTGGACCGGGCGTATCGACTGTACCAAACTCAAGTGTAAACTGCTCATCACGATGAGCAATCACGCCACCGCAATCGGGAACAACCCAAGCCTCAATAGCAAATTGGTCATCGACTAAAGAATTGATAACAGTAATTTCATCACTACCACTGCCGGTTTTACCGAGAATATCTCGTGCTGGACCGACGCTTGTGAAATTACCTTGAGGTAGCAGAATAGAATCACTAACGCCATCGAAAAAGAAAGCGTTGCTTGTTCTGCCAATTCCAACCATAGACTCACCTCAAAGAATCCTGTCAATTGGTAGGAATTGAATATCGAATGAATAGATTGGCTCGCCGCCCATTTGTACAAATGTGGCTTTTGTGACGGCTCCTTTGATGAATGAAAATTCGTATGAATCATTTGTGTCTTCAATGACAGTTGAAGCGGCTTTAGCGGCAGTTGCTTCTTTTTCCGATGGTTTTACCAACCTACCAGTGGGCATGAAGAAATTCATTGCTTTGTATTTTTCTCCATCTGCATTTACAGTTGAATTAAATGGAATTTGTATGCCTCCTATGTACATACCGTGTTTTGCCTTTGCATCAAATCCAAAATTACCCACATGTGTTCTTTTGTTTTTACCATAAGTAAAACCTATTCCGTTGGTAAATCGAAATCCACCATCATTAGAGTTGTTAAGTACAGCATACAATTCAGCCACTTTATCACCAGCACTCTTGCCCGTAAATCCAGCAGAATCATCAACACCGTTTTTGAAATTCTTAATTGAAGGGGTGTACAACGATGAACTGTTCCAAGAAACAGGAGTGTTTCCATTTACACCTGTCACTTTTTGTTCAATTTTGACAAGTGTGTTTGCTTCGTCACTTAATGTTGATTGTTCAAGAGTAGCAGTAAATCTGTTGCTTAACAATACATTATCTGCTGTAGCGGTACTGTTGATAAGGTTGACTAAGTTTGTAGCAATTTCAACAGCAGTATTCATATCCGAATTATCATGAATTGACACATGGTATTTACCACTACTGGCTGTATTGTGGGCTTGAGCAGTTGAAGATTTGATAAAAAGAATTTCGTACTCTTCTCCATCTGTTGCTTTTAAAGTAAGTTTTGGAATAAGAAAACTACCAAAATCATTGTGTGTTAAAGTAGCCGCTAATGAGGTAAGGTCACCACCTGCTCCGGTGCCAACCAATGAGAAATCCGTATTATTTCTTCTTGAAAAATCAATGCTGGCCGAAGCCTTTTGTCCAAGCGACACACCAGTTGAAAGGTCATCATCGACAATATATCCCTTCAACAAAATAACCGCCTTTGGTCTGTTCAAATCAATCGCAAAACGCTCCGCTCCGCCTCTTAATCCAGTACGAGCGTTTACACCACGGTCCACATCGAGTACCAGTTCGGTCACATCGAGTGGGATTAACTCACCGTCTTTACGAACTAAACGGACAGGAACATTTGTCACCATCAGTATCGCCCTCGCATGGTTGAGCCACCGATACTGCGAGCAAGTTCTTGTTGAATCATATTACCAATCTCCCTTGCTAATGCTCGCTTGTCTGTGCGGTCTGTAATACCTCCGGCATTGACGGTGATGTTGTATGTACCGCCGCCCATACCAGCCCCACCGGGGTTGTTGCGTTGGCTTAGGGGAACAACCGCCTCCGGCCCATCTTCACCAATCATGGCGAGCGTAGGCTTGTTGACGATACCACCCTTAGCGAGTGCAGGTATGCTAAAATCACTCAAGTCAATACCTACACTTTTACCTCCTATACCCGGAACCCAGTCGGGTATATCAATTGAAAAGTCAATACTTTGTAGCATAGTGTTGATTACACCAATTAGTACATTGAGTGCGCTTTTTATACCACCTATCAAGGATTCACCTACACCAGCCAATGCTGTGCCGATATTAACAGCAAGGTTTTTCCAAAAATCAAGTGTGAAAAGTTCGGGAATAGAGGGTAAAGAGTCCCAAATGTTGCTTATTTTAGTGCTAAAGAAATCATAAATACCCTGTACTTTGAGTATAGCCTCGTCTTTTAAACCACCAAAGAAGTCTTTGATAATCTGCAATTTTGTTTTTATGGGTGTAATAAAATTGTTGTTAATGTAAGTCTTGATTCTTGTCCACTTCTCAATAACAGTTTCTTTAAACCCAGTCCACCATTCTTTGATTTCACCAAGTTTTGTTTTAATGGGTGTGATAATTTTATCATTAACAAATGTTTTGATTTTCAACCACTTTTCTTGTACATTTTCTTTGAATCCAGTCCACCACTCTTTGAGTTCTGTAAGTTTTGTCTTAACAGGCGTGATAAAATTGTCATTAACAAATGCCTTGATGAGCAACCATTTTTCTTGTACAGTTTCTTTAAACCCAGTCCACCATTCTTTGATTTCACCAAGTTTTGTTTTAATGGGTGTGATAAAATTGTCATTAACAAATGTTTTGAGGGCGGTCCACATTTTCATTGCTGTTTGTCCTATGGCTGTAAAGGCTGGCCCGATACCATTGACCATCGTGGACATGGAGGCGAGGGTGGCGATGAGTGTCATTCAGTACCCTCCCAATCTAAAAACGAGTAATCCAAACTTACCATTTCCCTGTCACCCGCCTTCGCCTGTTGCTTGCTATGTTCGGTTTTCTTTTTCTCTTCTTCGGTTGCAACCATCGCCCATACGAGTGATTGCTTGAATAAATGAGGTGGCATTGAGTACACTTCAAGCAAAGAAATTGAGTAATGTTTAGCGATGGTATAAGCCCAAAGTTCAACTTGAGATGTTAAATCACTTTCACTGTCAATTTTATCTTTGCTTAGAAACTTCTGCACCCTCACTTTGTCGGCTTCGTAAACCCCCCTTGCAAAGCCTCCGCCATGTCGTTAGGTTGCGGTAGCACTTTCGAGAGTTGCTCACCGACATAGCCCTTGAGTGACAGCATTTCTTCTGTAGTCAAGGATGGATTGGTTTTAGTGACCCAATGGGTAAATGCAAATTGCCAGTAGCCTTTCAAGTTCAATGCTACATCCCCGTTTGCTACGAGGAACATTTCTTGAGCGGCGGCTTGAATGTCAAGGAAAGAGATTTCACGAACCCAAACTTCGATGATTGCACTTTCGTCATCGGGGTCAACCCGAATCTTGTGCTTGGTCACATCGTCATTCTTCAATAATAGGCTCTTGTTCATCACTACTTGTTGTTTGGTCATCTATTGCACTTCCATTGGCTACAGCCACCTCTTCGGTGGGGGCATCCGGCGTTTCTTCGGGGGCTACCTCTTCGGTAGGGCCGTCAGTCACACCCTCGTCGTTTTGCTTAAGTCGGAGAACTATCTCGGCTTTTGTACCGTAAACGGGCAAGCCTCGTTCTTTGCATAGTTCTCGCAGTTCAGCGACGGTTAGGGAATCGTATTGTACTTCATCAACGATGAAAGGGGATGGTGTGTCTTCTTGCACCAGTGGATTGATTTCTTCTTCGACCACTTCAACAGGGTTGTTGAGTATGTCGATGATAGCGGCGTGAATGGTGTGGTTTGAAGCACAGTCAATGTCTGTTTCCACTATGTCAAGACCGTTTGCCTTAATCACCCACTTGGCATATCCAACTGGTCCGAGGCGGCGGTATTGTTGTAGTGATTGCTTCATATTTTCACCTCAATACTTTGCGATAGTATCACGAGCCAAGACTTTGATAGACTTTGGCATAATTTTCAGTGTGGATTTTACCACACCTTTGTCTTCGGGAATTTGAAGTGGTGCTTCAATAATGTAGTAATCATCAATCAAAAGCACCATTTTTTCGGTGTGTAGGTCTGCTGTACTACCTATTTTATTCTTTTCAAAAATGATACGAATTTGATTGGTTGTTGAGTTGTTTTCACCGTGTACACTGAACTCCGTTCCTGTACGCATTTTGTGGTAAAACAACGGGTCATCCACTGCAATTTCCATTGTCATTTCATACGAAGTTTGACCTTCAACCATGAGGTTTGCGTTTCTCGCACCAGCAAATGGTACTTGGTCCGTTGATGCTGATGCTGATTGATACTGTCCATTGATGGTATGGAATGCTTGCATACCTGTTTGTCCGGTTAATGAGAAGTTCATCACTTGAGCAACTTGTTGTCCAGCCAAAGTAATGCTACCGTTGTAAAACATAAACGGTTTCTGCGTTCCCTTACCAATACCCGATTCAAGACGCTTTGCTTCGGTGCTGGCAGTATCATCAAACATGCGATGTGCGCCATATCTTGTCAACGGTGTGGCTTCTAAACGACCAGTATCGGTGTAGCAAAGAGCCGCATTGAAGTTGACTGAAAGGCGTAGTGCCGCATCGTTGTCAGTTGTCATGGTAAAGTCAGTGACCTTACAGCCACGGAACACACGAGTCAATTCCTTTGAGTCATTAACTCCACCATCGGTACTACCAGCATTTGAGTCAATATCTCGGCGGCGTTGTGATACTTCAAGAGCAAATGATGGTTGAGTGGTGCGAGAGAAAAGAAGATGTGAAACAGAATCAGTAATGGTGTTGTCAGTGCCAATTGCTACAGGGTTTGTATCAGCATCACCGATAATTCGTACTTCAACTGCTCTTCCCGAATCGTGAGCATATTTCAAGGGTTCATCCAAGTACACAACATGGTCGCCTGTGTTCTCCGAAACTCCGATTACTCTTCGGATTTCATTTGTTTGCGCCAAATCAAAATCAAAGTCAGTAAGTGTTCCATCCCATTCAGCCGAGCCTGTTTCCGGCTCATGGTCGCTTACAATAGGAACTTCTGTAGGGTCTTGAATTTCAATGTAAGTGCCTACAGCAACTTGAGCATCGTGAGCGTTGAGAACAATGTGTGATTGACCAGCAAAAGAAGCCGAGCCAAGAGAAAGTGTCACATCACTGGCAAGTGAAGTTTGAAGTTTGCTTAACAATTCATGTCCAAGACAGTATTTGAGCCAGCGAGCAGAATGCATAGCGACTTCAAATGAGCCACCTTCGTTGGTAAGTTTGCCGGGAACTTGCACGCTTACATCACGACCAAGCCCTACAACATGGAACCGCTTCAAGTCCACCTTAGTTTCGGGTAGGGTGAGGGCCGTAGCAATACCCAAGAACTGGTCAATTTTGAAAGATTCTGTTGCCGGAGCGCCTGTAGTTGCTTTTGACATAGCAACATCCATCGGTGGAGTTTTGTAAGGTAAAATTTCTAACACATTGCCCGGCCCCATAGTTGCCATAGCAGGTGTAAGCATAGCAGGTGTAATTTTTAGAGTGACACCATCATTTTCAACAATAGTAAAAATGCGCCCATTACTTGCTAAGTCACCCGATACAATATCATCAGCCCCGCTTCCACCCGAAGTGGTCCAAATAAGTTGAGAACCTACAAGACCATTTACGGGGTATCTCAAAGCGTGACGGTCTGCTGTATTGGCGTGGTTATCTTCTTGAAATAAGGTATCATTTACTTCTGCTTTAAAAGTTAATTCTGTGATATTCCCAGCCGCCGTACCAACAGTTAGCCCCACATCGGAGTTTGCACCCGTACCAATTCTTATTCGCAAACCCGTTTCCGGTGCAAATGATACTTCTGCTAAATCGCCCTTGTACACTGTGCTTGGCATGTTAATCAACTCATGGTATTGCTTCTGCGAGTATTACTACTTCAACTTGGAATGTCATACGGAATAATTGTTTGCTACGGTCGGAAAGGTCGGTGCGGGTCTTGAAAACTAAACGGTCAAAACTTACTCCATCCCCCTTTCTTTTCGAGTGAATTAGCCTTCGCACTTCGTTCTCAAGTGCTTGCAGATGCTTCCTCCCCTTAACAGTTCGCATATCAACTGTGATATTTATGCGAGAAGTGACGAAATCATAGAACAATTCCGGTGCTTCTTCGTTATGTGCTGTTTCATAGCACATAATGTAATCATGGCGTTGCAAATCAATACGCTTTCCTCTTTCCGGCGATGTGGAAGCAATATCAATTACTATGGGGCGTATATTGCTGGTATTTCCCCGATTCCAGTCAGTTTGAAACAGGTTGATGATAACATCAAGTGATTCAGTCCAAGTTGCAACCATCAAATACCACCACTTATTTTGTCGCTAAGTTCTTTGAAGTTTAAAGGAATAATAAAACCATCTTTGTATTGTAAGTTGTTTTCCACCATCTTCGGATTTTGCCGTAGCATCGCATCATCGGTGGCTTTCAAGAGTTTTTCCATCTCTTCATCGGTGGCTTGTTTTTTACTTAAAGTGTTAAAATATGCACCATCTTTTTGTTGTAAGCCTTGAGCAGTAGCCTCAATATCCATCATTCGCTCACGAAAATCTTTGGGTTCTTGAGTGAACTCTTCACGCATTTGCTTTTGCAATTGCTTGTCTTTAATGTACATTTCAGTAATTCCAATATGAAAGTAATCACCTTGTTCTGTGAACTCTCGGACACTCACTCAAACACCACCATTTCGACATACTTTGGTAGGGTTCGGTCGATTTCGGCTTGATATAACTGCACCTTGCTCGCAAGGTCGATGTTCTGTGTACCTTCGGGAATAAGCACCGAGCGGTCGTCAGCCATCAATAATTCAATGGCAACCATCTTGGTACATACATCTTCAATGGCTTTCTCAAGGTATCTTTCACCGTAAATATAACTGGTTTTGATAGCGTTCCATTCAAAGAACGGGTAGGAGTTGTTGAAGTAAACAATCCCCATTTCGTGGTCAAGCCACCAATCACGGAGTCGGCCACTGTCACCACTACCGCTACCACCCTGTAGGTCAACTAAGAGTGATTGTTGGGTGATAGCCCCTGTAATTGCTCCTAAACTACCGGTGACAGCCACGCATCCTGTGAAGGAGGTAGCCGTCTTACCTGTGTATCGGAATACATCGCCACTGGCATCAATAGCAACACCAGCGTTTACAAATCCTTCTGTAGATGCTACATTGATAGTTGTACTGTCAAGGCTTGTGAATGTAGTGCTGTTGGTCTGTGTTTGGTCAATAGCAATGCTTGATGAATTGGTGACCATACTACACACCTCACCAGCCTTTACACCCCTCATGCTGGTGACTTTGACCACACCTGTACCGTAATCAGCGTTGGCAGTAGCCAAGAACTCATTATGAATAGCGATATTTGATGTAGAGCCTTCAAGTGTAAATGTTGGTGAAAACTCAACAGCCGCTTTGCTTACACGGTCTTCCTTGTTTATGAGGTCAGCAAAGTTTTGCGCTACCGTAGCGGCATCAAAGTCGTCACGCCACTGGCCTGTACCAGTGCCTTGAGCAAGAGTAGCAACACTTCCATTACCGGGTGAAAAGTACACTGCGGCTGAACTAAGGGAAGACACATCCTCAAACTTTACACGGGCTTCTGCCGCACCAATTTCACGATAGTCAGCACCTTGCCATAGTTCAAGGCGAAGAATTTGCTGTACATTCCTAAAAAGGAGGGGTGCAGTACCGACATAATCAGTGTAGTACCGTCGTCGGTATGGCTTGTAGGTATCGAAATTGATGTACTCGGCTGATACCAAATAAGGTCGCCAAGCGTTGCGAGTAAGATTGTCGATGCGGTCTTGCATCTTGAGAATAACATGGTCCACTTTTGCCTTCGTCATTCCACGAGTACGGCCATCTGTGAACGATGCTTGATTTTGCACATAGGTGTTGTCAGCCACTTGATAATCAGCCGCCGTAATACTACCACTGAAAGTCAGTTTTACACCGCTGGCTGAACTGGTGATAGCAGTAATGACTTTTTCAAAACCCATAGGGTCTGCATCGGAGTAAATCAAAAGTGTGTCACCAACACTGTAGCCGTTGTTTCGATAGTCGCCACCAGTGATAAAAACACCATCAGTAGCACTGTCGGCACTTACGAGGACAGCCTCGCTTGGTCCAATATCGAGTAGGTCAGCGACTTTTTGGGCGGTGGTGTACACTACAGCAGACGGGTCAAGTGGGCGGGTTTCCGCTTCACCGGGACTGAACACTACTGGCATACATTACCCTCCCTCACCCTTGCTGTTCTTTCGTATCAAAAGGAATGCCCATTTGCTTTTGACAATCAGCACAAATATCATTTGCAACTTGACCACGGAATAGTGAGAAATCTTTGCTACACTCGGCACATTTACTACTTGGAGTAGGATTATGCCTCGCTCGCACTTCTTCGGGAATCTCAACCCCTGCTACCGAAGGATAGCCAAATTTCAAGATACTCCAAGCATCACGCATAGGAACTTGGCGAGAGGTCATGATGCGGCGCATGTGTTCAGCCTCGGCATCGGGGTTGAACTCTTCTTCTTCGGGCGGCATACCATCACGGAGTTTACCTTCACTGTCAAACAAATCGGGTGTTTGAGGCATCTCACTCTCAACATTGGGTTCACTCAACGAACTTTCCAAGTTTTGCCCCTCAAAGGGTACTCTTTCGTTCATGAACTTGAGTCCGTGTTCCTCCGGGTTCGCTACAGCGTCGTACATGAGTTTGTCACGGGCTTGAGTAAACTGTTCACCTGCGGCATCACCACCAGCACCACGAAGTTCGTTAGCGACTTTTTTGTTTGCCCACCGTTGAAGGCGAATTTCTTCACCATCTGCGGTAAGCACCTTTTGTCGGTGGGGTTGAATCGCTTTAATCAAAATCTTCATAGTATCACATTCTGTTCTTTTCGTCACGACTTGCTAAGTTGTATTCCATTGGTTTGTCACAACTACCACAAGTGGCTCTCCACATAAAATGAAGGAAGCCGCAGTGTGTACAGCGTGTACCCGAACCTATGTTCAGCACATCACCGATATTACGATTACGGTTGCGTTGTGAAGATGTAATACCCTTGAGGGGGTTTTGCTCGTCAGTCACAGCGGCAATGCTGTACTCACTATCGTTTTTGACACCTTGCTTACTCGACCGCACCATGTCGCTAAGGTCGAGGGTTCTTGCATCAAATCCCATACCTACTCACCTCAAGCGAGTTGGTATGTCACCATGACAAAGACATTTCCCAATACAGGGAATACTTCGGTATCAATTACAGAACTCGTACTGCTTGAATCAGCAACCGCTTGAATGAGGTCTTCAACTGCCGCCGCCCATGTAGCCGCCGCATTTACCTCTTTAGGCGAGAAAGGGCCGAAGCACTTTACGCCAATCTTGGTTAGTGATGCCATTTAAGTCACCGTTTCAGCGTTGACCAAGAATCCACCATCGACCGGCCGAATCCGAAGTACCGTCCGGTGGTGTAGTGTTTTGCGGTGCGTCGATAACGAGTACCTTTCGAGTTTCATCCACTGAAATGTCAAGACTCTTGCTGATAAGTGTGACTCCGGGCTTGTAGGCTCCGAACACGCAAATAGGTGCATCGTCATCCATTTGTGCAATAAGACCCGGTGCTTCAAGAGTCAATTCAGTAGCGGCCACTCCCGCCAAAACGCCTTGAAAAGTACCATCAACGGCGTAGATAGATTGGCCGGGGTAAAGAGCAAGGGTAGCGTTTGTACCATCGACTGTCAAAGTTGTTTGTCCAGCGGCTTCGTGTGCCCCTTGGTTAATGAGTACGCCAGTTGTGACAATTCCCGATGTAATGTGTCCACCGGAGGCTATCACGCTGGTAAGATGGCTTGAGTAATCAACTTCTCTTCCACCTGCTACAAATGTACCGGACAACATCAAAAGGTCGCCTACTACATGCGTTCGTATATCTTGTGCTACAGTTCCCATTATTGTTCATCTCCTGTTGTTTCTTCGCTGGGTTCAACTTCACTTAAAGATTCCTCAACTGGTGTAGGGTTCAAATGTTCCTCAACCAGTTTGAGTGCGGCAGTCTTTGTAAGATAGCCAGCACCCGTAGGTACTTTTTGTGCTTTTAACCAAGCAAGAATGTCTTTGCGGCTCCAACCCGTGTCGGGCAAGCCGTCATTACCTGCGTCTGTGGTACTTTCCTCTTCACCTTCAATCAAGAAGCGTGATGCGGGTAGTGTGTGTCGCCACTCGTTGAGCCATTCTTGCTCAACTTCAACGACTTCTCCACGAGTCCACATACCCATTGCGTGTCGCATGGGGCGTTCAAAGAACGGTCCCAAAAAGGTCACAGTAGGCAATTAGCCCACCTCATCCAACGATTGCAGTTAGCAAGACAACATCTGTTGCCCCACCAGTTGTATATGCGATTGTACCCGATTCGTGTGCAACAACGGTAGCCGCCGCCAACAAAGATTCGTCGGTGTCGGTGTCGTTGACAAGGGAGAGCAAAGCGAAAACCTTGCTTAGTCCACTGTCGTATGCGTTTACATCGAAGGTGTGTGCTGTTCCTGTGTCACCGGTTAGGAGAACCGAAACAAGTCGGAGTCCCGAAATTGGTTTGTTTGCGCTTGAGTTCACGGCTTGGAAAGCATCCAAATTACCGGGGTATTTCTTGGTCGCATCGCTGGAATCAGCAACGCCGGAAAGCCATGCTGTGTTGTCGCCAACAGTTCCATTTGCGTTAGGAACAAGTTGAGGTGCGCCCGGTGTGTTTCCACCAATTGCAATATCCAAGTAGGTCGTCGTCACTGTCAAATTACTGTGTGCCATATTATGTCATCTCCATTATTTTTTTTCTCATCCACCATCACTTAAGGTCACGAATTGAAGCGTGTCCTCCGAAGAAAGTCGTCCATAGTTCTCCCATAGTTCGGTACATTCCTTCTTGTCCAAGACGGTTGATTGCGAATGGGTCACCAGTTTCAATACCACTCTCGAAGTATTGGGTCGGGATAGCGGTTGAGAAGTACAAGTAGTCCGTATCGAGGAAGTACATGCGGCTCAAGGTGTCTGCTTGAACATCCTTAGATGGGATGATTGGGACACCGTTGTAGGTAGCGACGATGAATCCGGCTTCGATACCGGGAACACCCTTCACACCGTTGTAGGTAGGAGTGATTCGCTTCTCTTCCATGAATCGCTGTTGCGACTGTAGGAGTTGTTGAAGGCGCATCAAAGTGTCATATCCTGTAAGGATGACCTTTGGATTGCCACCACGGGTCCATGTCTTTTGGAAGATGGTGTCCAAGTGGTCGAGGGAGAGAGTTCGGTCAGTACCGGAGTTCTCATCGTGTTCTGCAAGGGACCAAGAGTTTGCACTTCGGTCGATTGAGTAAATGTCTTCGTTAGCGGAAGAAGATGCACCAGTGGTGATTCGGTCAAGTGACTCGAAATCGTTGCCAGCGGCGGTAGCCTTGTCAACAAGAAGCATCTTGTTGATATGCTCGGCGTGGTGCTTACCCATTTCTTC
>Ga0098041_1000040_pt1 | contig 51444 bp, 63 predicted proteins | sample 8_EtaG_FD_77066 | JGI IMG/M metagenome (GOLD analysis project Ga0098041, IMG submission 77066) | Marine viral communities from the Subarctic Pacific Ocean - 8_ETSP_OMZ_AT15162 metaG | ecosystem: Environmental > Aquatic > Marine > Oceanic | place: Pacific Ocean | collected 2015-01-08
ATCATACGTGGATTCCGTATACCTGAGAACAGAGGTGTGAAAGGTAACGCACCTGCGCTTGCTAACAGTGGCAAGATACCTAACTTGAAGGTACAGTTACCTGACCCTAACAGTATACCGGGCAACATAGTTGTACGTTCAGGATTCGACCCAATACAAGCATACCAACATGAAACAATCGGTACAGGCGGTATGATACACCCTGATATGGGTGAGAACCACATAGGACATCTATTCGACAACAGTGTAGCAAGCCCGCGTCAAGCACCTACATATGAGAACCACAATTGGGAACGCATCAATCCAGTAACCTTTGATTCAGAGTTAGGAGCATGGAATGACAACTCTCCATTGCAGACTAGTTATGAGTTACATGACCGCACATTATTCTTCCATGTCACAAAGATGGGGCACACGCATACACATAGGTATCCGACTGTCTATACGCATACAAGTGGTGTAGAGAACGACGTGGTATCTGTAACAGCGTGGGATAGTAGCACAAGCATACTTACCATCGATACAACACACGGAAGTAATATACTCAATACAAACGTCTTTGATGCTGGGTTTGGTACTAAAGAAGATACTCGCAAGTTCCTACGTGTGTACAACCCGACAACCGATGAAGGCGCTGTGTGTACATACATTGCGCAAAGTGATAACACATTAGACGTTGTTGGTGATGTCAACTTTGCCACATTCATGGCAGGTCAAACTGTAACAAATCTAAAGGTAGTGCCTTCGTATTACATACCTGCTGGAAGCAACAGGTTCTTCGCAGCACGTCGATTACGTGACCATGCTGAGGTTAGCGGTAACTCTCCTGATATGGCTAACACGTTGTACTATGTATCAGGACAGACAATAGGATACGACGCATATAGCAAACCTGTGTTGACACCTATGCCATTCCCAAGAATGGGACACCACTTCGTCACCCCAACAATGCCGATGTTACCCGGACACTGGGCGCACCCTGCTTACCAAAGCCTATACAGAAGGCATTTGATTGATTACCAAATGACAAATGGTTTTGTTGATTCTAGTAACTTTGCTAGTTATGCGACTGCTACAAATAATAAAAGCGACATTAACTCTTCATTCAATTTAGATAATAATTTACACGCTATGGACGCAGAGATTAACTTTAGTGGGATAAATGCAGCCCCCAGTGGTCCCAGCGACATACACGGAGGAGCATTCACCCTTATGTTCGAGAGCGGTGTGAAATATGACGGTTACGGTGTTTTAGCGTCATCAGACGGGTCGAGTACAACATTAGCAGCAACAGTAAATAAAGCCGGAGGGCACAGTATTGTACTTGAGGCTGCTAGTGAATATACACAGGGTAGACATTTCCCTGACCCTGCGGAAGTGGGTGCTTACCAAATAGTCATACAACCCAATCTATTCAACAACCAACTCGTAGGCTATCACAACAATGCAACTATGGAATTAACTAGTCAACAGATAAACACGGTTATTGGCATAAAAACGGATAATGGTAATGTAGACCGCACTAAAGGAGGTATGACATTAGTGTTAGCAAAAGCAACACAGGCAGATGTACGTGGTTGTGAAGTATTCATCAATGAAGCAATATTAGATATTAGTAATGACCAAGGTAGTCAATTTACAAACATACCACCGTTGATGTTGTATAATCATGTAGGTGTGCAATTAACAGAAAGCCCTGCGTTTACTAGAAAGGGTTTCCCATATAGCACAATGTTTAGCGATGCGACCCCCGCACACACTTTGCATATACCGTGGTGGAGCATATTACACAAGAATGCAATCAAACATAATGGGTCAGCAGTTTCAGAAGCAACAAATTATAGAAAACTATCTCAATATAGTCCCGAAGATTACTATATGTTTATGAGAAGTACCTTCGGAAGTATAGGAAGTCAGTTAACAATTAACGGATATACTTCTTTGTACTTTGACATATACGATAAATACAATAAAAGTATAAGTCTAAATCCAAAATGTACTGTTGTATCTTTCAATACTAGCGGAACAATAGTTGTAGATAATGCAAATACGTTCCCAATGTATCCTTACTATAAACAAGAAGTGCAGTATACGGGCAAGAATGGAACTATCTATTCTAAAGAACTAACAAGTGTTAGCGGAGATACGGCTGCAACAATCAATATACCCAAAACATTGACATTAGGTGCTAAATCAGGCGCTGATGGTTTTTGGGATAACATATATGATGGTGCAATACTTACTTTAACACATAGTTACAATACATTACCAGCAGGTGAAATACTTACAAATAAACGTAAGAGTGTATTTGCGAATATATTACCTGATATAATTAATGGTAATCAAGATACATATAGTAATCATGTACCTGATGCATTCCTATGTATGTGGCATCCTAACCTTGGTAGACCTAATACATACTTCTCAGATAATACATCTCGAAGTTGGAAAGGTAATGCAGTTAACAAAGCAGCATATAATTCATTACCTGAACATTTTGAAACTATACATTATCACGATTTTACACACGCAATGAGTACAGGTCCATTTGATTTCTTAATTAAGAGACCTAATGTAAGTAAAACAGGTGAAGTGACAGTAGGTAATAGTACACACGATGCTGGTGGAACTAATTTAATGCTTAGTGGATATTGGCCTTGTGGTAGTCGTGGCGGCCCACATGCAAGTAAACTAGACTTATACGGTATGGCATCTATACCATGGAATGTGCATGAAACGTCTACAAGTGCTGATTTTGCCTCTAATAGCAACTTCCAATGGGTAGATGCTGATGATGATGGTAGTTATGCAGTATCTTCGGGTATAACAACTGGGGCTATGAACGGTTATAGAAGAAGACCGTATGGCTACCGTAACGCTGTACGTCAAGCCTATAACAGACCGAGATACGACATTAATAGTGTGCGTGCAATATACGAAGCGGATGCTTCAAGCGCTGCTGGTACTAACACTCTGAACTACGATGCAGGTCCACTTGTACAGACCGAGGCATACAGCAATGCATGGAGCGATGGTAGTAGCAACGCATCTAAACCTACAACATACGTTGGGGTTATGGAGAGGCAGACTAACTTTACAGGAATGTTAAATCAAGACCAAGAGGGTTGGCAAGTAAGATATAGTGACGGTAGAAGGATGACAAGACCGTTTGGTACACCAGTGCGCACAATACGAAATCCAACACGTACTGAAAGAGATTGGTGGGGCGATGAAGAAGGTAAAGGAGAAACAAGCCTATCTGTGGCCTCTCAGTACTATCTGATAGATTGGTGGGGCAATGAGCGTGGAGAGGCTGTAAGACGTGCCCCAGTGCGCGGATTTGGTATTAGACCATCATGGGATTGTGGTGACGCATATGACAACGGTAGCAATACTGCACATGCGCGTATTTGGAATGGTGGTAAGCCTCTATTCAATCTAAAAGGTATAGCCAATTTGACTAATGGAAATATAACAATAACTGACGGTTACACAATACCTCGATTCGGGGGCGTGTTGAATAATGTTAACAACGCTAACACAAATGAATTGGTGGATGTGTTTGCCCCTGTGCATTCATTGCGTGTAGGTGATATGGGTAATGGAAGAGGCGTAAGATATCCAACCGCGTTTAACGAAGAGATTCTCACAGAACTATCGACACCAGTACATAAGACTGGGGTGGTTCTCAGTCATAATACTGCTGAGCCATTGTTCGGAGATGGGTTGTTACGCCCACGTAACGCTGTACTGCAAGCCGATGAAGTCAAGAGGGGTATTAGTTCTAAACTTGGTATAGATGATAATGGGCTACTAAAATCGGAAGCAACGGTCAGTGATAGAATAGAAGAGATAGTTGGTACAAGTGTACACACAGATGCTATTTCGCGCACTAGTCCGAGAATTGGAATAGACGCACAAGTTGTAGAAGGTATAGAACAAAATCACGTAGTCATCAACACAGAAGCACATAGTTTACACACTGATAGAAATGTAGGTCAGAGAGTTATACTAGAAGGTGCAATGCAAATTGAAGGTAGTTTGGCAGATGCAAATTATACAAGTATCAGTTTCTCAAGACAAGGTAGTGGCTCTACGGTTTCTGCCGTTCATAGATACTCACACACTAACGTGTTCAGACCATACGGAGGTTCATACATAATTGAGACGAAGAGTTATGCTGGACTGTTTGACGATACTGGTTGGGGTGTTGCAACTTTAAGCGGTAGTAATCACACAAGTAATCCTTACCAAAGTCCATCTGATGGGAGTGTTACAAATTATAATACAGATACTGTGAGAAATAATGAGAACGATAATATTGTAAAGTTCTTAGTTAGACCAGTAAGAGTTTTAGACGCTAAACACACGGAAGTATATCGCATACACAATTCATTGAATAGCGCATCGCCTCAATACACTCAAAATTACCTACACGCAACATCCGGCGGCAAGTATGGTATATTCACATACGAAGTGGAAAACGGTAGAACACCTAATACGAATCTATCAAGAAGCGGTCTACCCGACGGTAACGGCCCGTATCTTCCTATATTTGTATTCGACCATACTGCTGCATTCACTACACCACTCAGTTATGGACCAAAGTTACTAGGTACGGGTGTAAGCGGGTTTGATAACACAAGTTTGAAAACTAGCGTATCTAGAATTATCATAAGTGAAAACACACTACAACATCATCGCTCGGATGCAGCGAGAAGAAGGCAAGAAGAAGACACAGACGATGAACTCAAGAGAAGCGACTTTGCTGTAAAACCTAGATTTAGCCAGTCATTACACAATAAAGGGCACAAAGGTGATGTGGACTTCAATGTCACAGACCATAGCGGAGATGGTGCGTGATGGGTCTTATCCAATCGTCAAAAGGTAGGTTTGATGAAACCTTGACAAATGTAATGAACGATATTAGACAACCAGTGTTTGTAGATAACGCTGTACATTACGCAAAAGTAGAACCAAGAAGTGCGGGTAAGACTAGAGTTACTATTGAAGCGATAAACGCTGATAATTACGATTTAGCAACAGAGCGTACATATTCTTTAGTTGAATCTGAATCTAGTATTATCATTACGCATACTGAAACTGACGGGCATTCGCTGAAAAGCGATATATGGTCTAGTAATGGTAAAAACAAGGTTACAGATTTATTGTATAGCGAAGATAACCCAGTAAACCGAATTATGAAGAGTACAGTTACTTCTACCAGCAATGGTCTACAATTAGATTTACGCAACATGAAAGGTCGCACTTTGAAAGATATAGGTTTTAGAGATGAAAGAGTACATCTTGCACAAGGTATAGATATTGGATTTAGAACTACCGATTTAGCGGTTAGATTAGCACAAAATGTGCCTGATGCAATTACTGCGGTAACAACAGGTTCACACATTACAACTACTAGAGGTAGCAATAATAGACGTAAGATAAGTAATACATTCTTAGCGTCTGATTTCTATGGCATTAATCTAATTACAGCCTTACGCTTTGTTTCTAGACATGACAATCGTGTGACTATGATGAATAGATACGGTGTGTTAAATTATGTGCCTTTTAATCATGCAGACGTGAGTAGAAAAATAGCAGGTAACATACGCTTTGGTCAGAAGAAAACTAACCCTATTGAGAATATAGAAAACCGCGTCACAGTGCAAGGTAAACAAATAGCATTAAATGAAGACTTGATTCTTACAATGGATGATAGAAGTAGACAACAGAGTAAATACAATACAGATGTACTAGAAAGTGTAACTCCTATATTTGATGAATCTATTACGAGTATATCACGTGCAAAAACAGTTGCAAGGCAGATATTGAAAGCAAATGCGTCTACAACAGGCTCACTACAATCTAGAGGACATCCTAATTTATGGGATGCGAGACCGGGCGATATAATAGAATATGATGGTAAAAGATTGACTATACTGGAAGCACAACATAGAGCAGGTAGTGCTTTGAGTGATTTTACTTTCCTCAGCGTTGAATCGGGATTAGAAGGAGTCTTACAGGGTATAGAAAGTGGAAGTGTGTCATCATCATCTAAGAGAAGACCGGATAAGACAAACCAAATTACAGATGAGAACTTTTCATTCTTTGATAGCCTAGAAATAATAGTAACACCGACAATTACAGTTACTGAATTATCACACGCTGGCTTCTTAATTGGCCGAAATAGCGAAAGAGGGGTATTAGGTGGGAACAATGAAACTATCGGACTCATCGAAAAAGAATCTACAACAATAGAGGGGGAATCATAATGCCAGCAAACGACCATTTGAAACGATTAGTGATAGAAACAATAGCAGATAACATCAATGAAATGGTTATTGGTTTTGATAGCACACCTGCTACAAGTAGCGATGGTAGTGCTGGTAGACCAGCGATAACAATAACGCCTACTGTACGCATTATGGATAATTCAACATTACTTGTAGAAGGTAATTTAACAACAGCAAACGCATTCGACGAAACGCTCAAAGAAGTGTTCGTGCAATTAAGGGGTTCAAGCGGATTCACCCCTATTACAAGACATGTTTTCAATCCGATAAAAAAAACATCGACAAACGAAGTAGTAATCCAATTAATGATAGAGGTAAAGTGATATTATGGTAGAAAACGTCATTTCAGGGCACACGACAACATTGACTGATGGAGATTATATTCTCTCTCCATCTTTAACTAATTTATTTGAAGGCATACACGGTAATGGAATCTTGATGTATGAAGATACAGCAACAGGTGATAGCAATAGAAACGCTAAGGCTACAAGCCCCGGATTTGTTTCTGATAACGGTACTAACTCTATCGTAGTAAGAGGTGGATATGCTGTATTAGACGGGTTAATCATACCTTTCGGTAACATAGCCGCAGGTGCAACACACACCATTACACTACAACAGAGTACTATTGAAGGTAGTACATCTGCGTTAACTAGCGGTCAAACTTGTCTGTTAGTTGTTTATGCTTGTAGTGATACAGAATCTCCGAGATATGGTATCCACATAGAACAGGGTTCTCCTGTATCTACCGGATTTCCAGTAACGCCTGAAAGTTTCTTGAGTGATACAAGCGGTCTAAATGGTGGCCTGAACCTTGCATCTAAACAAAGCACAGCCCTTGCAGTTGTGAAATGCGCTTTCAATGCGGGCGCTGGAGATTTAGATATGGAAGTAACCGAAGTATACGATGTGCGTACATTCGTAAAACCTAGCCCTATTTATTTCAGCCCAATGACTACTGGTTCTCTTGGTAACCAAACAGGTAGAATTGACTCGACAGCAGACCTTGACGGTATGCATGGTGGTGGAGATGAAGTCGGGGGACTATCAACATCCAACTTTGGTGGCATGTGGATGTCTTACAGTCACGGTACGGATGGCTCAGATGGAGACCATGTGTTGTACTTTAGCGGTAAACAAGGTGGTACGAGAAGAACACACAGAATCGGTCCAAACAAAATTAGTGTATTGAATACTGCACAGGATGTTAGATTTGATGGTCCAAATATTTTCAATACAACACCTAGCGGTACTATTAATTTAACACCCACTGGTACATTTCCTCCAAGTCATATGATTATAGTTAACAATGCTGCAACAGGAAATAGTAACATAGTTGTATTTGACCCCAATGGTTTGAGTAATGGCTCTGATACTGACGGTAATGTTAATGCGGCATCCTCTGCTATATTCGTTTACAATGGTACAGCGTGGGTAAAAGTATTCGCAACATCATCAGCAGTAGGTGCGAGTGGTTCAGCAGGTGCTATACAGATAAGTGACGGTAGTTCATTCTCTAACGATGCGCAACTGACATTCACCACCGCGAGTAACACACTCAACGTAGGCGGTCCGATAACTATGGGAGGACTTCTTACCGATGCTAGTGGTATAGCATTCAAAGCCAGTGTGTCAAGCAACCCTGCTGGTTCAGGGCCGGATGCACGAACTCTATGGGTAGACTCAGATGATGGTAAATTATACTTCAATACAACTGCTGTACAAATGGTAGGCGACGCATCAACAATAGATATTAACGGGCTTACAGAAGTACAAATAGCGTCGGGCGATTACATCGCATTTTCTGATGAAGGAGAAAGTGGAGACCCGACAAGAAGAGAATCGATAGACGATGTGGCAACATTGTTTGCAGGTACAGGTTTAACCGCATCTAGTGCAGTAATCAATATTGACCCTAACCAAGCGGGTATCACTAGTATAGGTCCAGCAGGTACATTGACTGTGAATCAAGACTTGACTGTAACAGGTAATTTACTTGTAAGTGGTTCGTCTACAACATTGAATGTTGGAACACTGGAGGTTGAAGACCTGCATATTCTCATAGCAAAAGGTGGTGATGACGCTGCTACCGACGGTGCGGGTATTATCATTGATTCAACTGATGGCGACAAGACTATACTCTTTAGCAACAATGCAGATGCGACCCTAGAGGGATTGAAAGTCAACCAACACTGGTTACCTAGTAGTGACAGTGCACTAAATCTAGGGGCAACTGATTCAACTAACCCTCTCAGATGGGCTAATGTGTATGCTGATAATTTAGATACCACTGATTTGGTTGTAAAATCGTCTGCAAATCTACTAAAGACAGACTCTACTAACAATAGAGTAGGAGTACTACAAGGCGCACCCGATGCACCGTTCCAAGTAGGCGAGTTAGGTTTCGGTTACGGTAGCGCTAATATTATTGCAAGTAATAACAACGGCTCTACCCCAGTAACGATTGATTTATTTCACGACAGGAAGTTTAAGGCTGCTAAATTGTTAGTATCTGTTGAAAACACAAGTACGGGAAGCGGGGGTAGAGTATACGAAACAGCAGAGATGGTTGTTACACATGATGGGAGAAGTGATACAGATGCAACAACTGCATTCCTAAATACATACGGTGTAGTGACAAGCGTTGGGTCACAGCAGGGGGCGTATCAAATTGGCGTTACGGGGTCTAGCGGTAGTCAGAACATTCAATTACAGGTAACACCTACGGAAACCAACAAAGATGTTACGGTGCGCGTATCGTGGCAAGCATTAACAATATAATCGAGGTGAAAAAATATGGGTACAGCAAGAGATTTTCACGTCAAGACAGGTTTAGTTGTAGATGGAGGTAACGTTACTCTAAGTAACGGAAATCTCCTTGTTAATTCAGGACATATTGACATAGATAACATCAAGATTGATGGTCAGACGATTTCCACCGTAACAGGTAATGAAGCGATTAATATTACACCACACGGAACAGGTTCGGTAGTTATTTCTAAATCGACTTTAACAACGACAGACATTAACGGTGGTACAATTGACGGAGTTACTATTGCTACATCTGACATTACAGTAGGTACGGGTAAAACACTCGACGTATCGGGTGGAACTTTGACTCTTGCAGCCGACCAAATTAGCGGGGATGCAATTGATGGCGGCACGATTGGCTCAGTCACAATTACAGCACTCGCTGGCGACTTGAGCCTTGGTGACAACGACATCACCAACGTAGGAGACTTGAACGCAGACAGCATAAGCGTCGATGCGGCAGCAACTGGCCTCAACATAGATTTCAGTGGCGCTAACACAACCACAGCAAAAATGACGTTAGGTGACAATCTAGCAGATGCACTCAACATCACCGAGGGTTCTAACTCTTACATGAAGTTCACAACCACTAACAGCAGTGAGCAAATTGTCTTTGGTAAGAACAGCACGTTCGCTGGCACGACTATCGCTAACTTGGGTACAGTTACCACAGCCGACATAGATGGTGGCTCGATAGATGGTACGACTATTGGTGCTAACAGCGCAGTAGCAGGTACGTTCTCTGAGGTTATTGCTGTCACAGTCGATGCTGCGACTGACTTCACGGTTGGTAGCACAGTCATCACTGACGACGTGATAACATTCACACCATCTACCAGTGATACTGTTACGCTTACAGCAGCAACAAATGCAGAGTTTACCATCGCTACTATTGATGACAATGCACAAGCAGGTCACATAAATCTACAAGCAGATGGAAATGTTAGACTAAAATATACTAGCGCTACAAAATTAGAAACTAAATCTACTGGTGTGGATATTACTGGTCATCTTGAGGGTAGCGCTGCTATACATTCCGCACATGCAAGATTGCGTGCTAGTGACGGTATAGAAGATAATGCAGGGTATGGGTCTAATGGTACTCATCCGGTTTTAGACGTTGATGGTACTAACTTTTACACAAGTGAAACACTTTCTGTAACAGAAACTTCAGGTAACTATAAACTACCGAGTAGTACTTACGGTACTAGTGCTAATAACGTAGGGAATGTAACTGTGTTAAATCTAAATATAGAAAATGCTTCTTTTGATACTTTCCAAGCAGCAGAAGCATTCTGCGCTATGAGTATCAAAGACAATAATGGTGAAATCCAATACAGAGTTGTAAACAAAATATATGGTGTGGTAAATAGAACCGGAAGTGCAGCAACACCGAGTATCGACACAATAGTGCAATTTCAATCAGGTGATGTAGACGTAGGACACTTTCACTGGGTTTTAGGAGGCGCTGGATTAGGCGCTAATAGCGACACAATGACTTTAGTTTTCAAATATACAAGTAAAATACAACATACGTCAGCCGATACAACAACTTATTCAGTTAATTGTAATGGGTTATCATTATCAGGGGCAGGTGGTTAATAGATGGCAAATCCGGGATTGTCACACGCAGCATCTGCTATTACGAAGTTCAAGGGTATATTGATTGCAAAAGGTAGTGAAACTACAAACGCACAATTCACCGCAGGTTCATCTAAGTTTAGTACAGCCACACCCGGTTCATTTGCGGTGGGAAATTATATATCCGGTAGCGGTATACAGAAAGGCACTAGAGTAACTCAAATAGACAGTAATGATATTTACATAAGTAAAGCACTAACGGGCACTCTTGCTAATGGGGCGACTGTTACTACATGGAATGAATCTGTAATACAAGCGGGTGGACCTGAGGCATTCGAGTTAATCGGTGGAACAGGGATATCGTTAGCATCATCTGCATCTGCAAGCGGTGCACCCGCTATTACAGTAACAGCATCCGGTGGTGGTACTGCATCCGCTTTAGCCGCCGATGACCTAAGTACTGGAGATGCTGCTGTAACACTGACTACCACCAGTGGTAACATTACGATTGATGCTCAGGCCAGTAACAGCGACATTATCTTCAAGGGAACCGATGGTAGTACCGACACTACATTCCTTACACTCGATGGTAGCGAGGAAGGCAAAGCGATATTCAACGCAGATGTAACAGTCGGTGATGATTTGAGTCTTATATCGGATGGAGCAATATTGAACTTCGGTGCTAACGAAGAAATTAAGATGACCCATGTTCATAACACTGGTATACTATTAACTCAAAATGCTGTATCGGGTAACATTGACTTGCAATTTAGAGATGCAGATACGAGGATTCAGTCTAGAGCAGATGGTACACTAGAGTTCGTTGCAGACGGTATCGCTAATATAACCGCACCGGATGTTAATTTGAATGCCACTACTAAAATAGTGGCTACAACCCCTCTTGTTTCATTAGATGCAGCAGTAGTGCAAATTAAAAACACCGTTAACGATACAGCCTCATCGGAATTGAAGTTCGTAAAGGACAAGGGTGCGGCTGGTGCTGATGGTGATGATGTCGGTAAGATTACCTTCGTAGGAGACGATGCGGCACAGACTCAGACATCTTTCGGTCAGATTCTTGTTGAAGTATCAGAAGCAGACGACTCGGATGAGGCAGGTAAAATGTCATTCCTCGTTGCTGAGAGCGATGGTACAGATACAGCACTCACAGCAGGTTTGATTATTGAAGGAGAGCACGCTACTGATGGTCAAGTAGACGTTACAATCGGTGCTGGTGCTGCATCCACAACCACAATTTCGGGAAACTTAGTAGTAAATGGTACAACGACCACAATCTCCAGCACTACATTAGAGGTAACCGATGACTTGATTACAGTCTCGAAGGGCAATGACACTCTTACTAATGCAAACGGTAGTGGAATGGAAATCGAGTGTACGGACGGAGGTACTGATAACATCCACTGGAAGTACGTACATGCTAGGACAGCACTTCAATCAAACGTAGACATAGACTTGGCTACAACAAACGAGACTCTCAAGATTGCAGGTACGGATGTGCTAAGTAACAATACCCTTGGAACTGGTGTTCTCACATCAAGTCTCACGACTGTTGGTGCTCTAAACGGTGGTAGCATCACATCAGGCTTCGGTACAATAGACACTGGTTCATCGACAATTAGTACATCGGGTACTCTAACTGGTGGTGCAATTGTCGGAACTAGTCTAGCCGTCAGTGGTACAATTACCGGAGATACATCGTTGACTCTTGATAGTACTACAATATCTACTGCTGAGATTGGTGTCTTAGATGGTGTAACAGCAGGTACTGTCACAGCAAGCAAAGCACTGGTTGTCGATGGTAGTAGACATTTAGCAACAATTGGTAATCTTACTTCTGATGGTACAGTACAAGCCGCCGTTGTTAGTGTAGACGCTGTTGCAATTATAGACACAAGTAGTGCAGATTCACAGACAGTAGCCAATAACGCTGCTCATGTTGCTGTTGCATACGCATACGGAACATATAGAACTGCTAAGTTTGTGTATCAAATAACAGATGGTACAGACTTCGAGAGTGGGGAGATACTTGTAAATTACAAGGGCGCATCTGCGCCTTCTGCAAGCACCGACATTTATCTTACACAATATGCGGTAGTGTCTACTAAATCAGGTAACGCTTCTTTAGTATCTTGGGACGCAATCAAGACTGGCACTAACATAGAACTCAAGTTTACGAATGCTAGTGGTGCTTCTGTTGACTACACCTATGATATAGTAAACACGCTAGTAATCAAGTAATGGATAGTGAAATTATGGTGATGAATAAATGGGAACAGAAAGAGACTTTGTAGTAAAGAAAGGATTGCAAGTAACAGATGACATAAATGTGTCCGGTGACATAAATGTGTCATCGCTGTATGGTCGCCTTAATTTCAAAAAGAATGCGGCAGGGAATGTAAATAACGATGCTATTTATTTCATCAACGGCTCAGACCAATATGCAGGTGCAGTAAAATACTTCCATGGTGATAACACACTGAGATTTGACGCTAACCAAGCAACTCAATTACATATTTCCGATGGTGCGATATTCCCACCTACTGATAACGATGTTGATTTAGGTACTTCATCTCTCAAGTTCAAAGATTCTTTTTTTGGATTAGTTGATGCTGAAAACTTCAAAGTAAATGGAGGACAAGGTTCTGACGGCCAAATCCTAACTTCAACAGGAAGCGGTGTTGCTTGGGAAGATGCAGCAGGTGGTGGTGCTTCTGCTATTGGTGGTTTAGACGATGTATTGATGGATGCTACTAATTTTGTTGATGGTCTTCTAATACAGCCGGATAGTGATGGTTCAGCACCAACAACAGGAACACTAGATAGTGCAACAGAAAACATTGGTATTGGTAAAGATGTATTGGCTGCATTAACATCTGCCGACTATACTACATTTGTTGGTAGTAGGGCGGGAGAAGCAATCACAACAGGTAGTTACAATTCAGGATTCGGAAGAATGACCCTGTATCAAGTAACTACTCAAACTAATAATACTGCTGTTGGTTATTTTGCAGGTGGTGGTATTCAAAATGGTGGCAATAACACCGCTATTGGCGTATCAGTATTAGGTGCAAATAATAGTTCTTCACAAAACACAGGTGTTGGGTCAAGTGCATTAGCAAATACAACTGCTAATAACAATACTGCTGTTGGTTATCGTGCGCTTTACGGAAATACAAGTGGAACAAGAAACATAGCCATCGGTAGCCAAGCCCTCGATAACGCAGACACAGAATCAGATAACATCGCAATTGGTTACGATGCTTTAGGTGGCCCAGTTGCAGGTTCGACAACAACAATAGCGATTGGAAACTATTCTCTTGATGCAGTAACAAGCGGCTTTGCTATTACAGCAGTAGGACACAAGGCGGGAACTGCTTTGACAACAGGTTGGGGTTCAACTCTTCTCGGTTTTGAAGCGGGGGCAGAAACAACAGGTAGCAGAAATACACTAATAGGATATAGAGCAGGTCATTATTACACGGCTGGTAATGATAATATTGCTTTAGGTTATCAAGCCCTTAACGGTTCTTATGGTAATTCAACGGGAAGTAATAATATTGCTTTAGGAAAATCATCAGGAAGTAGTATAACCACAGGAAGTAGTAATATCGCTATTGGAGACAATGCAGGTAATAACATCACAACAGGTTCAAACAATGTAGTTATTGGTGAAGCAGATGTTCCAAGTGCAACAGGTTCAGACCAATTATCAATAAGTTCCGGTGATGGTGGCGTTACTTGGATTACAGGTAATTCATCCGGTGGTATTAATTCTAAAGCAGAAGTTGTAGCAGTATCAGGTAATACAACATTAACACTAGCACAAACAGGTGCTTACATTTATTGGACGGCAGGTACACTAACTTTACCTGCAAGTGGAACAGTAGGAACTCAATATACTGTAATTAATAATACAGGTGGTTCTGCTACTGTTGCAGTTAATGGTAGTAACTGTTCTATGGTAGCAGGTTTTACAAGTGCAACAAACGCAACAACGGCAATAGCAGACCATGAGTTAGCCTCATTCGTTTGTGTTACTGCTAATACTTGGATTCAGGTAGGTTGATTCAAATGAGTTTTATTGGTGTGGTTGGGGTTGTTGCACAAGCAGCACAGGGGGCAATAACAACCGCACCTACAAGTGTTAGTATCGCTACAAGTGCATCCGGTAATTATGATAACGCTATATCGGCAGGTGTAGCAAATTGTAATTTTGCAGGGATGGCAGTAGATGGTCTTGAGTTTTCTAGTGGTTCGGGAACAGTAAATGTAGATAGAACACAGTTTGGTAATCATTACAACGGGTGTGCAAACGGGGTAACTCAAACATATAAAGGATATATTCGTGCAACAGGTGCAACAAGTTTTCAATGGGGAGGTTCGCTTCACAGTTCTAGTTTAAGTAATTCTTGTAGTGCTTCTGTAATAGTCTCCGGTTCAACAGACCAAGATGAAACTAATGCTAGTACCGGAGACATAGGATTAACATTACTTATTGCCTTTGGTGGAGGTAGAGGCGGTTTAACTTTTCCAGCAGCAGGTGATGAGATTGTGCTAAAGTTTACGGCTTCTGCTACTAATTCTAACGGTACTACTAATGCTAGTACGGTAACTTTAACATATGACTTTGTAGAGTGATTAATATGGCAATAAGACAGCGTGTAATAATACCGGAAGGTACTTCGGGAGACTTTGCGATTAGACATTTTAACGGTCAAACTACTGATTATAATTGGGAAAGATATTTGATGATGAAAAATGAAACAGCAGAAGAATATACTGTATTAACCAAAGAAAGTTGTCCGTGGCCTATAATGCAAGATTCTTATGCTGAATATAGAGAACATCAACAACTTTGGGATAATGCAACAGGAGATGTATTGATAGGTGGATTAGGTATAGGATTAGTGCATCAAACATTAATGGATAACCCCGATGTAACATCTGTAACTATAATAGAAAACAGTCAAGATGTAATAGATTTAGTTTGGGAACATTGTGCTAAAGATGAAACCTTTACTTTAATTACAGCAGATATAGAAACGTGGGAAATACCCGAAGATAGTCATTGGGATTATGGTTGGTTTGATACTTGGTTAGTAGATAATCCAATGAACATGAGACAATACAAAGACTTAATGTATGAAAAATATGGAGATTACGTTACAACAATGGGTAATTGGGAATCTATACCCCAACCTCAATAATTAATCCCAATCTTCAAATGATTCTGCCATAAACGCTTGCCACATTTTACAAGCACCATTGTGGTGTTTTCTATTTTTCATTGTAACCCCCCTTTTTTCGCTACCCAAAACCAAAAGTCATTAGAAACAGACCAAAACCATTTATCTAGTCTACTTATATTCTCACCTCGTTTTTCAAAGTGTAGACTAAATGGCTTATTTGCATGGTAACAATCATAAAGAATATTTTGATTTGAAACATAGCAGTTTCTATTTTTATTGGTTGTGATGTAATGCTTTCTAGCATCACCACATCCAACATGGTGCAATAAGTAAAGCGCCTCTATATTGATGTTCCTACTTAAAGACAGAATCTTGCCAAAAATGACCACATTCTTTACACTTCCACAGTTGGATTCTTTTAGCCTCTTCGTTATGAAAACGAGCAGACAAGCGGTGAGGGATATGCTTGTGTTTACAGTTACGACACTCTACAATTAGCCTATCCATCAACCGACCCATCTTAAGCGCCTTTCTTTGCTATCATATCGTCAATCTTTAGGATTGCAGTAGTAACTTCGGTTGCGCTCAATACCGCCTGTCTGACTAAACTCATAGGTTCAAACACTCCTAATTCAAACATAGAGGTAATACCACCATTTTCCAAATCAGGGCCGTAGTCAAGCGCATCGTCTTGGTTTTTGTGTCGTAACGCAAGTATACAATCGAGAGGGTCGTGCCCTCCATTTTCTGCAATAGTGGCTGGTATTATTTCTAAAGAGTCTGCAAACGCTTCGATTGCCATTTGACTTCTACCCTGAGCAGACGCTGCTTCTGAACGTAAATATGATGCCATACTAGCGAAAGCACTACCGCCACCATACACTATATCATCTCCATTTAAGACAAGGGAGACAACGCCTAGCGCATCGTCAAATCCTCTTTCTATCTCATCTAAAGTGGTTGTAGTAGCCCCTCTAAGAACTAGCGTAGATTGGTCTGAATTAATCATCCCCTCTACGAACAAATAGTTCACATCGTAATGTCTTTGCCTACTCACTTTACCCATAGCACCGCACTCAATATCAGAAGGTGATTGGGCTATCGGTATGCCTAGTGTTGATGAGAGTGCTCTCATAGTACTCTCAGGTAATCTTCTGACTACCGTAACGTTATGTTTGTGTAGATAAGTACACACGTGGTCGAGAGCGCCATCTCTTACAAAAACCATTCCACCTTCTTCGGGCATTTGCTCTAAAATTAATTTTGCTTGCTCAAGTAAATCATCGTTTGCTGACGATTTGAACTGTGTGTATCCCTGCATGTCTAACTGTACTTGTATATTCTCATCTGTTTTCTGTGGCTCTAAGCCGCTATTCAACAGAATTATATTATGTTCACCATCTATCTCTTTTTCAATAGTCAAGTCTTTATTCACTATTGCACCATTGAATAAATATGAGTCTCTTAGTCCACCGCCGGGTAAACTCAACACACGTACTTTTTCTGCATTACCCGCTTTCTTTACCGCTTGTACACATAGTGACGCTACATCATCAATTGCAGCATCTAGTGTTTTACCAGTCATAGCGGTTTTTGCGACTTGGATAAGGAACTCATCTTCCGTAGAAGGATGCCTAGTAAACTTTAGCGAACTTAAGCGGTCTATCGCCATATTCGCTGCCTCAGTATAACCTTTACAGACTATATTAGGGTGCAGCCCTTTATTCATCAAGCCTTCACTGTTAGACAATAATTCACCAGCAAGTACGACAGCAGTTGTTGTCCCATCGTAACATAGACTCTCTTGTGTTTGAGCACACTCGATTACCATTTTACCAGCAGGGTGTGCGACATCTAATTCTCTTAGTATAGTAGCCCCATCATTGGTTACTATGGTGTTTCCACCACCATCAACCATTAACTTATCACGGCCTAACGGCCCTAGTGTGGTTTTCACTGTTCTTACTATCGTCTTCACTGCATCTATGTTATTCCTCAATGTTGTCTCGCTATCTCGCTCACTCATTCTTCTTCCTCCTTCTCTCTAAGATGTTCATGTAATAGCATTTCATTGTATCTAGCCATACCTCTTTCAAACTCTTGTAATTCATCTCTCATTCTTCTTCCTCCGTTACCTTACGCGCGAAAGGATACTGTACTTGCTTCGATAATTTATTTGCTACTCTTTGTATATCTGCTAAGTTGTTACCTCTTTGCAACATACCAAAGAGTATATCTAACGCTTTTTTCAATTTCCATATCTCTTCTTCCGTCGTGTCATCCACTTTCAATTCACCTTCTCTTGGGTTATATTCTACCATTCTACTTCTACCTCCATTATGTCACCAGTCTCAAAAGACCTCGACTTTAACATACCGTTCTTTTTACCGTATTGGTATATGTCATACGTTAACTGCGCATCTTTTACGCAATAGTCACACACTTCCGTGTATTTACCTGCTCTCCACCCTTTGGGCGCATCTTCGCTTTTCATACTCTTACTCTTACCTAGCGTATGAGAAACTAAAGACTGTAAGTTTGATTCTAATTTACCATAAGGTAATGATGCTTTCTGAAAAAGAAGTTTGGTATCGATTACATTATCGGCCTTTTGCATTACATCTCCGATTGCATAACAATCCAAAGATTGCTTTAGTACAGGGAAGTCAAAACCTATTATGTTGTGACCTAGTATCTTACCGCCTTTCTGTACATGTGCTGTAATGTGGTTTCCAAGTTCACGCGGGTGTAACTTGTGTGTGGTCGCCCCGTCTAACATAACATCTTCTTTAGTGAATATATGTGCATCTTTACCATCCCATGTAGCGACTACTGATACATCAAACAACGCCTTGTTATCCCAACCGCCTATTTCCCATGAGTAATTACTCGTTTCTATATCTAATGCCATTATGTCGCTCATTTCACACCACACGTCCCGAAATCACCACATGAACATTTCCACGTGCCTCTGTTTAGATTGGCTGACGCATATCCCTTACATGAAGGGCATGGTATCTTTACATTCGATTTCAGCATTATTCATCACCTTCCACACCTACCGTACCCGCTTCTACATCACAGTCTATGTGTCCATCATCTATCGCTTGCCATTCCAATTCTTTTTCGTGAAACTTCAATAATACATCCCACGCCGCGTCAGTCCTTTCATGTTCCCAATTAATTCGCTCTAGTTTCCAATGCGGTATACCATCTTCTACATAGATAGCGCCCTCTAATGTGCCCCTTAGATGAGCGATTAGTTCCATCAATTGTAATTCACTCAAACCTGAGTGTTTTAACGGTATACCTGATGACCCGCTTCCTTCTCTTTCACATTTCCAACTTACATCTATTCTTCTATCTGACATTCTTCTTCATCTCCTTCATAGTATAATTCAGCGCACCCTATACACGCTTCGCAATCGTATTCTCCTTGCGCATTCTGATAAAACACAAATCCCACACCTCTGCAATCCTCACATAACGATAATTCATTTTTTCTTTCCATCGACATTTTCGACACCCTCCTTGAGTCTTAAGTAAGCAATAGTACCATCTTTTGTGTTCTCATACATCTTAGCCGCCCATTTACCATAATGAGCATAAGCAGTACCTCTAGTCACACCTGTTTGATTCATGTAGACTTTCACCAATTCTTGTTTCTTAATCCACTTGTTGCCCTTGTTACCCAATTCAAATGTCTCGCAAGCCTGAGTAGAAACAATCCATCTGTTTCTTTGCGTTACCCTTTCAGCAATCTTAGGTCCAATCTCAACCTCTCCTTCTAACCATGAGATTAAGTTACGGAATAAATCGAATAATATCTCTGTTGCCATAGATACGTGTTCCCCGTTTATCTCCCATTTTTCATCAAGCATAGCAAGATGTGCCGAGAATATCAGAGTATAGTTCTCCATGGCAGGTATGAATGAGGCTACTACGTCACTGATGCCCGGTCCTAGCCCGTTCATAAGTTCATAATACTCGTCAATAGATTGAGCAAAGGCTGAATAGAATGTATTATCGTCTGCCGTAAATATAGATGTCATGCTATCCTGTAATAGTGTTTCTTGCTCTTCTCTATCCATGGCATCCCACTCTACAAAAGATGTCTCAGTAACTTCTAATACCTTATTTCTCATCCTCTTTTCCAAGTCCTTGAAATAATTGACTATATCCTCGTATGTAATTTTCATTTTAGGTTTCACTTTCAATGCAGATTCTGAACGCACTAAACTCACGTTCTTCCTTCTATTCATATCCCAGTGTGACCAGTACAGAAGTACTCTTTGAAAGATACCTTTCGTCAGCACATACTCTTTCACACCAGCAGGTGGATAAGTTGTAATCCATAGAGAAACAAGTGATTCAATTTCTGCTCTACCGCCTCTCTGTTGTAGAACTAACTTGTTGTTATTGCTTCCCACTGGATTGCACGCCGATTGCAAATACAATACGGTTTGCTGACTGTGGGTGCTTGGGTTCAGTATGATAGAGCCTTCATCGAAATTAAGCGCCTTACGCCCCGATAGTAGCCCTTCCTTGTGTATGTAGTTCTCTTGTCCGTTATCGTCTTTCTCTACGTGAAAAGAACCTAGTAGACCAGCATCTGTACCTGAGGTGTACATATCAGATGGAACTCCTATATCCTCTAGTATATCTCCTACAAACTCCCACGCTATGCTCTTCCCCGTTCTGCTCGACTGTATCCAAAAAGAATGTACTCTAGGGTCTAGGTGACTTGCACCCCACGGTAATCTCACATAAGGTACTGCCAACTGACCCTGTATGAAGAAAAACGATAACATCGCTGGGATGTCGTTATCTATCGATACATTACCAAAATGTTTGATATACCCATCAAAAATCTTGTATTTCTTTACTGCTTCATATTCTATTGCTTGTTTCATGTTCTCCTTCTCTCCTTTCCATACCCTTCCGAATATTCCTATTGTCCGTCTATACTAGAGTACATAATTGTAACTATGTATAGATAATACATCGGAATATCTGACTATTCAATCTCGGTTTATATAGTCAATCAGCGAAACACCGTCCTTTCCACATGAACGGGTTGTTCGCTAGTGAGTACTTCTGCAATCTTCCTCGCAGTTTTCGTACCCAAACCTTTCACTTTCTTTAGGGAATCTTCATACATCATCTCTTCTATACAGCCGCAAGTTTTCAATAACCTGTCTGCCATTATACTACCCACACCGGGTATTGTGAGTAGCACATCTTTACGCACATCATTAGTGCTTACTCTACGAATTGCTTGAGCGCCATGTGCTGACGCTGGTTTGTGTAGTTTATTGTGTAGTTTAACGACAAATAGAGCCGCTTCGCTTACGTTAGGGGTGAATATCACCTGACAGTCGAAATCAGCCATTATACGGGCTAATAAACCTAAGAACTTATTCTGCGTTTTGCTGTATGATGTCTTTGCCATTTTCACGTATTGTGATATACTACCATGTACAAGCAAAAAGAAACGCTCATAGTTCGCATCCATATTGTCTAATTGTTTCCATAGATGGCCGCTATCGCACGATTGTAAGAAATCGCTGACAGACTTGGCTTCGACACACGCAGCACCTAACAAATAATCGCCTACTATTAGCGGCTTTCTTTCAATTCTCAAGCCTACTTTTTCAGCCTTACGAATAATAGATTCGCAGAGTTTTCCTCTTTCATTACTATCTATAATTAAATCAACCATCAATTATATCCTCCTTTTTTATGAACTCTACAATAATCACTACCATTCAATTTTCTAGCCCTACACCTTTCTTTCTTTACCGTTGTACCATGACATCTATGTTCATCACTAGGTTTACTAAAACAACGTTGACAAAAATGCGTTATGCTTTTTCCTCTTGAAGTGTAATTTCTAGTACCTAACTTAGCGCCACATTGCAAGCAATTGAATATATGTTTCACGTTAATCCTTCTCCTGTTCCATCGTAGAATCTACACTTACCTGTGCAGAAGCCCTCTTCCATCAAAGTGCTACATTTGGCGTGGGGGTATCCTTTGTAAACTATACTCTCCGTTTGCATTCTCGTAGTATCTTCATTATAATCAGCCCAGCCTTGCTCAGAACAAATCTCAATTATCTGTTCAACATGGCTATCTAGTTCTTTTTCCTCCACTCTATCGATTGGAAAGAACCACCTTAGTCTATGGGCTAGATACGAGGCTAGATGATACCTAGCCCTGTGGATAGGGTTACCTTCGCCTAAAGCCGCTTGTGCTAGACAAGGTAGTACCTGTATCTTACCTAATGAGATAGTGGGTAAATCACCCACTTTCTTTTTATTTACAGCGAATACGCCCGTCTTTTTCTCAGGTAGTGTAAGTTTAATCGGTTTCTCTCCTAGAATTATATACCCACCTCTAGGCTCTTGTGCTAAATCTAATAAATCTTCATGTTCAAGAGTCAATACTTCTTCTGAGGTAAGAGGTGTAGACCAACATCCACGTTTCATATTGTATGAGTTGGGTATCCTTATCATACCCGCTAAATCAAACGCCACTGTCGGGTCGTTACAAGAGAGGTCTAACGCATCGTGCCAATTCATCATAAGCATCTTACCTGCACTTTTCAATCTAGTAACTTCTAATCCATCAGTAGGGAGGAATGCCTCTTCAAAAGGAATCCAAATATGGAATCCTCCGCCTGAGAAATAAATAAAATGATGATAGTCGTTATCTAATAAATGCTGATGTAGTCTCTTTACCTGCTCATGCATGAAAGAAAACTCTACGCTCTTACCTTTCTGTTTGAAGTCTTTACAGTCGAAGTCCATGACAAAGTGTCTAACTATGGCCGTGTTGTATTCCGCTCTATGGTGTCTAGGTGCTTGAGTTCGTCTGTACCCGTAAGCGGTAAAGTAAGCGTTTCCGCTTCCATTTTTACCTTTCCAGTATCTTTCTAATTCTTCCCAGTTCCTTACGAGGTAACGCCCGCCATGACCCCCATGAGCGCTTAATTCCAAGACTTCCCTTGGAAAGTCGAGTGGTATGAATGGCACACAATCACCAGTATTTATCTAGACCTTGACTCTCAATTTTATTGCGTATCGTAGCATATATCATATTAGCAACTATTTCGATATCCGTATGGTTATCATATAGTAAAGTCCTGTATATTTGCTTATCTAACGTCACTATTATTACGGGAAAAGAGGTTACCCCATCTTCTTCTGTAAATGCTCGTAACGTCATCTGTTCACCTATATCAACTCTGTATAAATTATCTTTTATCATACCGTCTACTACGGTTAGTTCCGTTTCGGGCCTATCAATCAATTTGGTTAATTCTGTTTTGATTGCTCTTCTTATTGCTGTTATTTCATCACTCTCTCTGTATACTTTCATTCTATGTCCTCCATGTCTATTTCTGTTTGACTGTCTAAGTTGTTGCCCCACGCAGGGCATAATTCCATGAAACTACAAAATTGGCAACTAGAAACTACATCTCCTTTCCAATCTGTATAGTTAAATGGTTCAGGCTCAAATGAGTCTGTTATGTGCGCTTTTACTAATTTCTTTAGTTTGTTTTGTACTGTTCTAGGTGCATACCTAGTTATTTTTGAGCCAACCTCTTCTATTTCCCAGTTGGCTTTATCTCCACCGTTAGCCCATCCTCTAGGGAACTCCCAAGCCCAATGCGTTACTGGCAACCAATCTGAGAACTCTCCTTCATCTAGCATCAGCCTGTAAAATTGCATTTCTTCTCGCATCTTCTTTGCGGTCTTTTTCTGCTTCCATTTACCAGTTTTTAATTCCATCAATACAAAGCCTCCTTCACCATCAGAGAAGATAGTATCAATGAATCCACGTAGATGTACTGGGTATTCTTCACCGTCTACTTCTACATGAATTAGAGCATGTGCAGATACCTCGTTACCTTTGGCTGCCCAGTTAACACCTCTAGTTACAAGAAACCTATCCCATTGCCAATCGAACCATTGCTGTATAATTTCTTCTTCTCCTAACAAATACGGTTTAGGGGGTTTAGGAATTACACTGTACATCAAGTCTTTGGCTAACAATTCTTTACCGTCGTCGATAAGACTCAAGGTTTCATCTATCTTGTCAGGCGCATAGTCCCAAAAGTATTCTACAATATTGTGTACGTTAGTACCCCTTACCATGTCTTCTGTTTCTGCCTCAGACAAACGATAGATGTATTTCATTTTGTAAGAATAGCCACACCAACCGTGTGCATTAAGAGATGATTTACTAACTCTCAAATGTTTATCCATGTCCGGTTGCCACGCATACAGACTATTGTTGTAAGACTCTAACAACTCAGGAGTATGAGCCTCAGCGCCTCTATCACCTAGACTCTCCTTGTTAGGATTGAACTTCATAAACTCACTCATTCAGAACACCCCTCGCATTTTAACGCTGAAAGTGCTCTTTGACAGATAGGACAAGTAGGTACACCTTTTACCATGTAGATACCCTTCTCACCTTGCCATCCACAAAAGCATTTTACTATCTGAAACCTAGTCATCTACTCTTCCTCCAGCATTATCAATTTCTGCAAATAAACCGCTAGGTCTAACGCTTCTTCTTGAGCATGAATTAACCATTCTTTACGGGTTAAATCGCTTCTTTCCATCGTAGTGTTATATTTACGGTGACCCAATTCTGCTCTTGCAGTTATTTTTTCTATCACTATATCTTCTATCTTACTCATACAATCACCAATGTTTCTTCGGCCTTTTAGCCCCGACAGCCGCATCTAAATCCCAATCTAGTACGCTGTAAATATTCTTAATTTTCCTTGTAATGAACTTATCGACACACGTATTGTAGTCGATAACGAAATCATCAATCTCATCTACTGACCTAAAGCCTACTACGTTAGTATGTACCATACCATCAGGGGATGCTTTCGTGTAGACCCATTGTAGGCTATCTCCTACCTTAAAAGGCTCTCTAGGGTTGATATGTTCATTATAGTAGTAAGCACCTCTTACTGGCATAGGAGGCACGCGCGCATACTTTTCTTTACCTATACGACCATATGGTGCAAGTTCTTCCGCGCCTTTCTCGCCCTTAATCACAGACAGAGCAATTGGTCTGATGAAACTTGTAACCTCATCTTCCTCAGCCCCAGTGCCTATCATATTGAAGATTCGTCCTTGTATCTGTTTGGTGATAGGAGATACGCTAGATGCCTTGTATGAGAAGCCAGTAACTTTCAGTTGCCCCTTCTTCTCAGGAGGCCACACAAAGATACCGAAGTTTTGATTCTTCACATCGGCAGTCAACCAGTAATCAAAATACGCCTCTAGTTCAATTTCCATAGAAGGTAAATCAAATCTTTCTCGTATTATCTTATTCAAATCATTTACATGGTTCTCTATTTCATCGAATGGTATCTGTATGTAGCCTGAATCTGTGTGTCCAGCAAGCGCTCTGTATCCCGCTTTCTCGCTTTCTAAGAGTAAAGTATTGATACATTGTCTACCGTAATATGTAATCGTAGCACCTATGTCGGGGTCTATCCACCCACCGCCGACAGCCTTCTGAGATACATACCCATACACGGCATTTGTAGCCACTTTAACAGCCGTCTGCATCATGTTGTATTGTAGTCGCTCTTCGTCAGTTTTTGCTGCTTTCAACAGAGCCTTATATTCTGCACGGAGTTCTAACATACTAGAGATAATAGTTGGTATTACACCCTTCTCATTAGACCAGTAAGTACCATTAGGAACGCTACGTATACCATCGCCACCGTGCCTCATTTTAGTAGTGACGCAGAGATTTGCGTCTACTATCAGTATAGGATACATAGCCTTGAAATCAATACAAGCAACACCTCTATGTCTACCTCCAACAGTGTCGGGTACGTTAGCAGCAGCATACTCTTCTCTTTGCCTGTTGTATGTTGTTAAAGCCTTCAAATCAGTTTCACGTGAAATTAATCCTCTGATATAATTGGATACATTACACGTACTTCTAAAAGATACACCACAGTGTTTCTGCATAGCGAGATGATAGGGTATAGCCTTCACCTTCTCAGTACATTTCCTAAGAAGTGTAGTGTCACGCACACAGTAATCGACAAACTCATCAAAGTTATCTATCCACCACGTGAATACATCCGCATCCATCTTAGCACCCTCTTCACCAAACTCTTTGTCTAACTCTAAATCTTCTGCAATAGTAGCCAACTTCTTATTCCTAAATTGGCCGTTGCCGCTTTTCTGCCACATAGCCTCAAGACCGCTACCTTTCTCCCAAGACAGTGCAGTATCGTAACATAGTCTACCGAGTATAGGTTGACTGTTCTCTCTGTATCCATTTTTCTTATGGGGTCTTATCACTTGTCTAACAGGACTAAGCCTCTCAGATTCATTACCCAATCTTCTAACCAACTGAGGTAAATCAGCCCATAGTATCGAGTGAGCCACAAGCATGTCGGGGTCACACTCTTCTAAATGTTCTAAGAAAGCCTCATGCATAGCACCTTCATCTTTACACATATACAACATATAACCGCTTTCTCTATCGATAAAATCAATGGTCGGTGTTTCAATCTTAGGATTGTTTCTCACATACTTCACATATGCATCTCCTACTAACGCAGACCCATCACTCTTCCAAGCAAATACTACCGGATATTCTGCGTGTGTATCATCAATAGCAATCATTGTAGTAGCGCCCTCATTAGGGCATCCTTCCGGTTGCCATTCCATATCGAAATACCATATTCTAGGTTGAAAGTCAGGTATGTCCTTTGCCTTAGGATACATATGTTTGATTAACATATCATTGTAATTGATATCGGCTTCATAAGTTCGTATTTCATTCCTAATATCATATAGATGCGCTGGATTAGGAACATCGAATCTCATTAGAGGAACACCGTCTAAACCAGTAGCAGTGATATCGTACCTAACTCTAGTGCCCGGATACCTAGCCACTACTCTACTTATTCTCCTAGCATGTGTATTAGCAGCAATCCAACAGTGACATGGCACATATGTGCTAAAATCAATATCTGCATCGTTAGGGTCTATGGTTAACTCGACTAACTCTCCGTCAGCCCCTCTATGCCTCATGTAAACGTGAGGGTATCCTACACCCTCCCATTCATCTTCGGGATAGTAATAATCAATTATCATTCATCTCATTCCTGTTGGTCTATAATTATCAATAAGCGCTTTACCATATTATCAGATTGTCTTACCACTAAACCCACAGAATCACCAAAGTGTATCCTTGATACCATCTTAGGATTAACTAAACCTAAACATGGAAGAAGCCAAGGGCCGAAATTAGAAGCCACCGTATGCTTTGGCCCTTCTGCCTCTCTCAGTTCACTTGTAGCAAATAATTTGACATCGTGGGCTTTACCCACAGATATTGTAAGTTCAGACGAATCTGCATCAGCAGTCAATTTGTAGTCAGAATCCTTGTTAACTATCGATTTCAATGTCGCTAACTTGAGTATGTCTGTCATCTGAGTTTTACCTTTTAATGTGTAAGTGTCTTGTCCGAAGGATGCCCATTCAGCCTTCTCCGCCTTCGCTACTAACTTCTCAAACGTGGGTACTAATTGACTACTCTTCATATCGGTTACAGGTATATTCATTTTCATCTTACCGCTTGTAATGTAGAGAGTCTTACCACCTTTAATTTGTTTAATCGTAACAGGTCCAGCGCACTTGCTAATAAAAGCACAAGTTTTACCCAAGTCTGATATATTCAGCGTACCTTCTTTAGCAGGTGCATCGGGGTAGTGGTAGTACACTTTCAAGAAATGTGTTTGGTAAGCAGCACTATATCCTAAACAAGTAGGATTGACCATGATGTTTACATTCAAATCATTCATGTTGCTATCAAATTGACCTAAATGGCTTAACCATTCTTTCTTGTCAAGTGTCATCTGAGCCATTCACTCACTTCCTTCCCTAATCAGTTTTCTGTATATTTGTACGGCAGTTTCCACGCCTACTATTTTTACTACTTCGGCGTAGAGTTTTTTGTCTATTCGGTGTCTCTCGTTTATGACTCGGCGGGTGATGTTATTCCACAAAGCACCACATTCAATACAACTAATAACTGTTGATTTGTGTTCTTCTATATCTGAATCTTCAACAAGATGTTCTTCAACCATTTCCGAAGCACAATTGAAACAATTATCCATGCCCTCATCAATGTTATTCTCAACATACAGATATTCCATTGATTCACAGCCTTTGTAATTCAGGTAAACCTAACCATGAAGGTTGTTTGCCCTGCTCAGTTATCAGTATAGTGCTACGCTGTCCTTGTAGTGTCGCATCAGTCTTAGATTTCTCAAAGGTAGCAGTAAACTCAGAACGTGTAACCTCACCATCATCATCGTAGGAATCTCTACGTCTGCAATGTATAATTTGGTACATGTAACCTGCTGTTGTTTTCTCCCATGCAGGTTGTCCTTCTTTAGCAGTAATCTCACCTTGCTTGTTGTAGACATCTTTCAAGTGTGTTTCCCAAAAGACATTCACCCCTCTCTTTACAAGTGCACGTGATAAAGCAGTAAGTTGATGGAATCTTGTAGTACGAATAGACCAGTCCCATTGTGACTGCACTCTCTTGTTCTCTCCTTGACCTCTGTTATCAGCCGCTTCGATACCGTCTTTGGATAATCCCAAATCCTGTATCCTCATACAGTTGGTCGCTACCGAATCCCACAAATCTATACCAGTAACTAAGACACCCCACAAATCTTCATGTGAATCTAATGCGAACTGCATTATCTTAACTGTCCTATCATGTGTTGCTGGATAGTCATAGGCTGTCCTATCGTTCTTGTTCATCACCCACGGCTCCCAGCACTTGATGTTGTCATTGTTGGCATAAAACGCAGACTTAGTAGCAGAGCCACCGTTGTCAAAGTCAATTACCCAAAATTGCTTAGGTTTATCGCTCATTTATTCACCTCTGTAAACTCTACTAAGTTAGTCTGTCTGCCTGTGTCAAACGAATCGCAGTACCTCTGATAGAAGTCAAATATTATAGCACTTTTACCTGTATTTTCTTGACCGACTAAAGCCATGAAAATATGTGTCTTAGGTCTGTTAGCATTTACGTCTGCTAATTCCGTTCTCAAGTCTGCAAAAGGGTCAGCAGGTTCTTCACTTGCCTTTTGTTGCACTTTCTTACTCTCTCCAAAACCTGCCATCTTAATTCTGCTCCTCTTCTGCTGCCTGTGTTTCTGCTTGGTTAGTTCTGTTTACTTCTGCTACATCACTACGTAGTTTGTTTAACGATGCATTCACTTCATTAGCAAACGCTTCTAGCAATCTAATGCTAACCAGTCTGTCACCTGCAACTTTCTGTATCTGCATAGCCTCTGTGTAAAGCGTGTTGTATTGCTCTACTAGGCTCGCATTGTTTGATACGGCTGTCTCCAATTCTTCTTCCAATTCTTTCTTCGTTCTTTTCTTATCTGCCACTTTCTCACCTCACTCAAATTGTGAAGAATCGGTGTCCCCACCACCGACTCTTCTAATTGCTCTTGATGGATTCGTATATACACCAAACACTGCTAGTTGTGGCATACTCTGTCCGTCTTGTACTTTCATCTTTAGTCTACCATAGACTAGTACAGAACTCTTCTCTCCATAGCCCCATAGTTCATCGTCTATGTCTCTAAAGTGGAATGGGCTTGCAATATCGTTGCATGAACCACTAACCCAACAAGGGATTTCACTCATTCTACCTTTACCGTGTTGATTTTGTAGATTCAAGGAAGATACAGATAGGCTAAAGTTACGTCCTGTCTCATCCCAATCGCTAGGTTTACCTTCGGTAGACATTCTCATTACACTACCTCTTACAATTACATCAGGCCCAACCGTACCATCGTTACCATCTCTACCAGTAAAGTGTCTTTTACCAGCGTTGTATGCATCTTCTAGTTCTGTTAGGTTTACGTATGCATCTCCCATGTAGTCATCGTTAGTCCACATCTTGAAAGGTTGTAGATGATGTCTGATGTGCTCAGGACACCATTCATCGGTGTATTGCATAGTTTCGCTAAAGTTGTAATTGGTGCTTAGAACGTCTTGGAATGCTTCACTTTTAGTATTAGGTAGTCTAACTTGGATAGATACAGGAGAACCTACGTCTATCTTCATGTTTCTGTTTTCGTTAGTCAAATCTACTCTCCAAAATTGTAAGTCACCATCTAAGAACTTCTTTGGCTCATTACCGAAGAATCTGTAATACCTACCCATTCTTTCGTATGGATATGGTCTACCTGCTTTGCTAAGTAGGCAAATCCAATCGTCACCTTGTTTGAATCCCATAGTAGGGTCTGCGTTTGCTGGGTCTGTGGTTACTAGAGCGCCGTTAGCGGTGTTAATAGCCCACACGCCATCTTCTTCATAGTAGTGTCCTACAACACCGTCTGACATAGCCGCATTAGGGTCTTCTTGCCATTTCTGTCTAGCATTTCTTACAGACCAACCGTTTCTATCTGCTGATTTCTCTTCTACACCCATCCAGTGTCCTACGAAAGTAACTGTGTCTCCACCGCCACCGCTTATGTTGCTGCTTCTATCTTCGATGTACATTCCTTCTGCCCAATCTACCAATAAGTCTGCATCTTCGGCAGTCCAATCGGTGCAGTTCCATGTGTCAGCGATATGTTTGATGTATGCTTCGATAACTTTCTCCACACTTTCACCAGTTCTTTCCGCTTGCATCTTGAAACGCAGCATTACCTCTTCAGGCCATTCGTCTTTCTTTTCTTCCCGTTGTTTGAACGGGTTATTCTCATTTGCATTATTCATTTTTGTTACCTCTATTTACTTGTTTTCTCATTTTTGATACCATCCAGTCAAGGAAGGAATAGTCGTCGCCGGGCCATGTGTATCTATGTGTCATAGTATCACCATATACCGCCATTATGTCCCATATCATATCCAATGTATCCTCATCTTCAAAGTGGGAATATATGTCTCCGTAGAAACCATTGAGTACGGCTGGGAGTGTTCTGCCGGATTTGATTTGTGCATGAAGGTTTCGCCTTAGGTTATACCATTCATTGTTAATTGCGTATGCTACCGAATCTTCTGCGCCGGATGATACAAGTTGGTCTATACGTATACCGATTCTTACAGAATTGAAATCATCATTATGTCCCATATCATATCCTTGTGTGTTCATGGATTTCATAAACATGATAGTCGCTCTCATATCTCCGTTCATATGTTTTACAAGTCTTTTTAACTCATCCATCATATCCGTATAAACTTCGGTTGGATTTATCAATTGGTGCGCGACGCATCTATCATAAATCCAAGACGCGCCTACTGTTTCATCTACTGGTGAGAAAGCGTATGCATTACACCTTGAACGTATAGCAGGTCGTATCTTCTCAATCTCATTACACGTGAGTATAACCATTGCATTGTGAGCATACTTCTCTATCAACTGGCGCATAGCATCTTGTGCTGCTGTGGTAAGCCCGTCTGCTTCATCTAGTAGGATTATCTTTCTTTTTACACCTATACCTTTTGTTCTCATAGCGGTTTTGAATGAACCTCTAATGAAATCAATACCTCTATCATCACTTGCATTGGATTCAATGAAGTTCATGCTGTTGAAGTTGTCGCCTAGAAACTGTCTTGCTATACAGTGAGCAGCACTAGTCTTACCTGTGCCCGGTGGACCGTAGAACAATAATGCCTGTGGTAATGCTGATTGACCAGTTTCATACTCTTGCCTGTACCAAGATTGAACATCTTGCTTGAGAGCATCTAAACCTGCCATTTCACTGATTACTGAGTAATCGAAAATACTTGGAGTTTTCATCATCCTGTTTATTCAATCTCGGTTTATATAGTCAACCAATTTCATCGTATGAGAGCATATCTAATTCTGTATCGTGTGCTTCTACCCAAACAAGAAAATCATCCCATGTCTTTGGAACAGGATTGTCAACAACCCAAGATAACATGTGCCAGCCAGCACCATCGGATAAAGCAGAGCGTATCCCATACATGTTCTCTAACTTATCTAATAAGACCAACCACTTGAAAATGTCACTCTTGCTATGGTATTTTTCTTTTAACTCCATACCAAAGGGACTCAGAAACTTGCTCACACAAGTCTGCTGGATGTAAGTACCACTAGTGAACAGAGAGCGCCAACTTATTTGTTTCTTTACTCTCATACCTAATTTGGAATCACTTCTATTCTCTACCCAAGTTTTCATCCGTAGTTCGGTCAGTATGATACCTAAACCCATCCACTCTTCTCTTCTATCCACTTCACTATTCATTTTCCACACCTACTAAATCGACGTACTGAGCCACATCAGATATGCCCATTTCATTATCTATTTCTACAAACGAAGGTTTACTCAAAGTGCCCGACCTTCTATCAACAAACGGCGATGACACACGTATTACTATACAAACATCATCGGGTATTACCTTCCACCTGTTTACTTCTTCCGTATTAGCACCAAGTATTCTTTCAATATCGAATGCGATAGAACTTTTTTCCGACTCTATATAAACTGCGCAAAATCCTACATCCAAAAACTCGTCTACCCCATCGATTGCCTGTAATTTTATTTCCATGACATCACCGTGTTTGTATGCTGCTAATCTTAAATTATGAATGTGAGATTGCTTCACTAAGACATAGCCCCCATATTCAGTAGGAGAGAATCCCCCAGTGTTAGGAAATCGTACCGTGTTCTCATGTTTAATTATTGAATCCCAAGAAGGTGTAGGTAGAGGCCAAGCAATTTCCTCATCATGCGATTCAGAATATTTAAGCAACCTTTCTTTTAATGATAATTTAGGATGCTTAGGGTATGCTACATCGGTGATTACATCACCTGCTTTCTCTATGATAACATCTTCTTCCTCGTTGTATTCAACGCTCACTACCCCGTTATTAGGTATAGATTGGTATACCTCTATATCCACAGATTTGTATTTACTCCACGGAATCCATCTACGCTTTCTTAATGCAGCAGTGGGTTTCTGATACCATAACTTAGGGTCGTATAATAAATTAACATCATTGTACACTGCATGAATTATTTCTTTATCGGTAAGGAAACCCCTACTAGATGATATGATGTCAGGAGATATACTAGTGTTCAATCTTCTTAAAAATCTGAGGGGGGAAATAGGTTGTTGCTCACCTATTACAGATGACCAAAATAATCTAGCGTCTATTTCATTCATCTGTTTACTTAAATCTAAAAACGAATACTCGCCTTCAATAACAGCATTTCTTATTTTCAACATATCTTCTATGCTCCAATCACAAGGATTCGATGCACTGCTCTCTGATGCGAGTAAGGTCGATACTCTTTTGTCAAGTAATTCTAAAACAATTTCATACGGTACTTCTAATTCGTTAGCCACTTTAGAAAGGACTTTTCTTTCAGTCAAGGTTTCATTAGAAAACAGAATCTCGTATGCATAAAGCGCAGTCGATTCTTCATTGAAGTCTAAAGAAGATAGACTCCTATCTCCTAAGCGACTTCTTTCCCAAGCATTCGCCAAATCTGTAAATAACATTAAACCAGTAGATGCTTGTGAGTAGCGAGCCACTTATTTGGCTTTGGTTTCGTACCCGTTCCTAACATATCCAATGTTATACTTTCCACTTTCTTTACAGTGATACCGCTTTTGTATTCCTTAGCATACAAGTAAAGACAGTCGATTATTAGATTCTTATTACTTCTTTGATTAGACCAATTTGAATCTAATCTTATTTGCGTATACGATAGAATCGCTTTGTTAATCTGTAACGGCTTCATACCGAATGCTATACCTAAAGCATAGATGTCTTTTTCTCTCATGCTTATCTCTCATCGTGATAGAAGAAGTAAATCTCGCTCCATATATTAGAGTAAGCAGTGCCTAGTTTATCGTCTTTTACTGATGCCTTAAAATTAGGATAATTAATTTTCATCAACCTATTAGATACTACGTTAGCCACGTGTTCTCTCTCTATGTAAGCCCGATAAGGATAGTCTGCTGTCTCATCCTTAAACAGTTCACACTTAGGAAATACGTTTAGTAAGTGCTGCTTTGACCTAGCCCTCACTAACAGCGTTTCCTCATCATTTCTATTCTCTACTATGCTCAACCATGCGTCGTTAAATGCTATCCACATCTTCAATCCCTTTCCATTCTCTTCATTCAATCTCGGTTTATATAGTCAAAGTTACTTTATGCAACTCGTCTTGCTATATCGCCTATTCTTTGTTGTAATACGTTTCTTGTCTGACTGTTTCTAAGCGACGATAGAGCAGCCTCCATCGCATCACTACCGCCGTATTTATCGTAAGACTGTCCTAGTTCTTGTTGAGTTAGGTTACCATAGATACTAGGCATGTGTTGTTGAAATGATTCTATTTCTCCTACCTCTGAGCCAAAAGCATCTCCTTTAGGTGCACCTTGTGCTCTATACGGTCCAGCCCCTCCTACGTCTACGTAACTGAGAGTGTTATTGGGTCTACGTAATACGTTATCCATTTCCATACCTAGAACATCCCAATTACCTATCAAGGCTTGGGGTACTACATCTTCTCGTAATTGCTTTCTATCATTCATACTGATAGGTCTAGCACCTTCTTCATAATCAGTAAGCATGGTGGGTCTACCTCTTTCTTCTACCATTTGAGCATTAGGAACACCGACACCTAGTTCATTCAGATAACGATTCATGTCATACTCGTTGTTAATGTGGGCCTGAGGGTCACCTCCAGCGAAACCGCCTCTTTTCACTACCACTCTTTTACCACTAGGTAAAGTGCGCAATGCAGCACCAGTAGAGCCTCTCAGCCTTACTTCTTCTTTCAAGAAGTTCCACGCATCATGTATTGTCAACTACATCCCTCTTTTTACCAGTAATAGTCCGATTCTTTTGTATACTACCACCCTTGCGGTTTTTATGTAAACTTAGTTTAGTGGTGTAGTAATGTAAATGTTCCGCCATTTTTGAATCTAAGACTGTAAAACTTTCATCTAATTTTTTCATTCGAGTGTTCAATATGGCTAATTGATTCTGAAACTTTGTGTTTTGTTTTTTGAACTCATCGGCTACTACACTCTCGACTAGAAGTCTATGTTCATTGAAATCTTCCTCTAGGTTTTTTGTGGCTATTTTCATAGTCTCTTCGATGGCTACCCCTACTTCTCTCGCTATCTGTCTTTTTGTGCTATCACTAATAGTTTCAAAAATGGATTTTAATTCTTTTACTTCCTCTTCTAGTAAACGTATCCTGTATTCTTCCTTAGTCTCTTTTTCAATAGAAGATTTACTTCTATTGTAGACGTTTCTTTTGTTTAGTTTTTTAGTAAAGTTTGTACTACACTCATCACAATGACTGCGTACTTCTAAATTACTTCTCTTTCTAAAGTTCTTACCACATGTTTTACAGACTACTATATTACTCATGTTTTCACTTCCTCATAGATTCCCATAGTTTAATGGCTTCTTGTTGTTCTTCATTCAGTGTATCGAATAGTTCTTCTGCCGCACTTTTCTTCTCTACTTTAGCAGGTACAGTCTTACAATCAGGACAAGTTTTTCTTAACTTGCCTCTACCTGTTTGCTCAAAGTTCTTGTTACAACCATTACAAACATAGGTTCTTACTACTGTCTTGTAGTTTTTCTTAGCAGAATCTCTAGCAATCTTAGCGTGATTCTTTTTCTGACATTCAGCACAACGTAGTTTCATCTTACCTCTACCAGTCATAGTTTCTAATTGGCAATTACAATCTATACATACTCCCATTCTCTGTAAAGGTACGAAAGTTTTAGCCCTATACTCTGCATTTTGTTTTGCTCTTAGTTCAGTCTTACAACTGTCGCAGTGAGTAATGGTTCTACCCTTACCTGTTTGTATGATTACATTCTCACAATCTTCCGTCACACATACATTCTTACGAATGACTTTAGGTTTGGGCTTTCTTATGTTACGTCTATGTGTCTTTCTACATTCTTCCGATTGACAAAGAGTTGGCGCTTTACCTTTCTTTACTTTGTAAGAAAACTCTTCCTCGCATATTCTACAAGTAGACTTCTTATGCGTAACCTTTTCTTTCTTTACTTCAATTTTCAATCCTAGCATTTTTGCTAATTCTATTGCTGCATCATCGCTCATTATATCACCAAATATTTTCTCATTTCAAGTAGTATTACTACTCCGCAGAATGCTATAAATGTGGTTATTGCGCCACAGACACCACACAATAACTCATACAAGTTCATTCATTCCACCCCAAATCTAAATCCAATATTATCTCGCCTAAGTCTAAAGTGTGTTGTTGCGATTCTCCGCATTTACAACAAGTAATATTAACAAGCACATCTTCTTGGTTATTGATAATCTCAAAACCATTAACATACACATCATCATGTGTGCAAAAGTTTTCATCAAGATATTCTTGACCTCTTCCATCACTCATGCTGTCACCTCTACACCTTGCCACCAGTCAGGCGCAGATACATGTCTGTAATGTACTCCACCCGCACTACTTGCTTTGCTCTTGTAGTACGCTCTGTATGCTTTAACTGCATCTTCATCTTTGTATTCGTCAGGCATGGCTTGAGCAAACGGAGTTTTGCTATCGTAATCCCAGTTAGGTGCAAATTGTTTACCATAGTGTTTGCCTTGGATAACATCTTTCATATGTCTAATTGGACCTTCACAAGCATGTGTTTTGTTGAATCTCATACTGTATTCATAACATAATGCGATAGCATGTTCTGCTAACCACATGAAATCTTCAAGTGAATTACCGCATTGAATAGTGCATGGGTGATGATGATAGCCCCCTTTGTACGGAGTACCTTTTTGCGTCAATGGCATAATATCATCAGTAGCCCCGTACCTGCGTAATGCCGATGCCATCATCTGTGCGCTCTCCACGCACATTTTCGGCACTCTTACGCAGTCCATATATTGTGCTGCTTTTACTGGGTCATTGTCTAATACAAATATATTCATTGTAATCACTCCAACATTTCTTTCAACGTTTCTGTCTCATGTGAATCCCAAGTAATTTGACTATTAGGGTCTACTTGAACATTCACCGTACCGTTGCATCTAGTACAAACAAGACCGATGTTCCAAACGTTCCATAGGTCAGAACCTACGGTAGTTAAAGTCCATACATGCCCATCTTTCTCACACGATTTCAATGTCTTTTCCATATCCTTCATCTTTACTAATTCATTCATTCTTGCTGCTAAGGCTGCTCTTTGTGCAGTTATCTCTTCTATCTCATTTTCATATTTTGTCGTCATCTTTCTCACTCCTTCTTTCATTCTCGGTTTATATAGTCAAGTAATCTTTCAAGTAAACTCGCATTACTTGTGTTACCTCTCTCTTTACTGGCGATTTATTATTCGCCTTTAATTGGTTTATAATCCCCATACAATCGTTACAACGGGGTATCTTCCTCGCCACAAACTCATCCATGTAATGCTCAGGCCATGTGTGGTTCTTAGCGCCACAAACAGTTCCATCAGCACCAAAACTAAAGTGCATAACTTCGGGATACCACTTACTCATTTCTTCACCTCGTAATCTACATGGTCTTTAGGTAACTTATGCTTCCTTCTATCCATCATGTTCTGTACTAATCCAGCCACATTGTTAGCCCCTGAATCGAATCTCTTCTTAGTAACGTCATCGTTAATCATCCTTTCTTTCAAGGCTGATAGTTCTATCTCTTCCAGTAGATGTTGTAATACTTCGTACTCTACATGAACTACACTAACTGCTCTTCCTTTCATCTTCTTCCCTCTTGTTCTTCATATCCACTAACATGTCCCTTAGTATAGGTAGCAACTCTTCCAACTGCTGCTCGTTTAATCTGACCCCATGTCTAGTAAAATTAGGCGGGGTGTTACTCATGTTCATTATGCGTATATCTACCCAGTCTTTACCATAATATTCTATCATCCTTAGATGTAGTATACCTTTGTTATCTTTCCACTTACCTTCCATGCTAGGTGATTGCCACTTGATTTCATCACTCATTTAACTTTCCTCCACTGAATCTACTGCTAAAGTAATGTCATAGATTTTATCACAATAATAACAATGAACGCTATTTATCAACCAACACCCATCATCGTAACTTCCGTTTGATATGTTTTCTGTAATCAATTCACCTATATGTTCGCAACATTTTTTCATTCTTCTTCCTCCTCATATACTCTATGATACTTAGGCTCTGTACTATACAACATGACCTTTCCGTCATTAGAAATATGTCTTATGGTGTTTAAGCGAAACATTACATCTTCATCAGGGTTATCAGGATTGGTTACATTTGTATCTCGTAAGTACCATTTTGTATAGCCATACTCGTCAGAACCCTCCTTACAGACATGCATACCTGCTGGAAGATAGTCGTTTAATATCTCGCACCCTTCATCTGAAGAGGGGCAAAAGCACATACGGTCAGTAAATATCATAATTATTAATTTACCACGATACTGTATATCATAATGCGGGGTTTGTTTGTATTCAAACACACGGTAGTAAAGACGAGTATTTTTTCCTATCAACTTGCCAAGCCTTCTACCGCGCGAATCTCTTGTCTTACCTTTTGTTGTCATCATCAGTTTCTGCGCTTCTTCAAAGTTCATTCTTCTTCCTCCTTTCTTGTACCATCATATCTATGACCACAAACTCTGCAACAGTGTTCTCCTGAAACTCTCGGACATATTTTACACTTCATTCTTCTTCATCCATAAACGGCTCTAGCAAATCATCGCAGAGTTGGTAAAAGCGCTTAGACTTCCCTCTTTCAATAAGTGCTCTAAGTGTAGCCTTCATCATCATCGCTTCCTTCGATAATTTTCTATACATATCGTAAATATCTACTTCTTTATTCTTTAAGATGTAGGGTAAAACAGGTATCGCTGTTGGGGTATAGGCTGGTTCTAAACCTTTCAAAGTAAGTCTAGCCTGTTCGCTATCCCAAAGTCTCTCATAGTTATACATTTTTAATTCGGAATATTGACCGCTTTTATCAAAATCACTTATGCTATTTATTGTACCATCTTCGAGTACCAAATCACTGCCATTCTTTGTATAATCTAAATCTTGTTGAGTCATTGCTACACCTCCACAATTTTCTGCGAGCATGGATAACATTAGAGTATATTTTAAGCAATCTTCTTGACTAGTAAAGAACGGTAATTCAACTTCTTCATCCAACTGTACTTCATAAGTATCGTCTTTCGTATTATGTTCTGTTATGGTAACATCAAACAATGGCAATGCGAGATTCATTTTTCCTCCAACTGTAAGAGGGTTATTGTAGTATCCGTCGGCCTTACCCTTCTCATTAAGAGAAGGCCATAGAGTCCAAAGAGGAAGAGTAGAGCGGAGGCCACCATCCTTATAGACAATCTTTGGGCTTTGCCCTATGGTGTCTATTAAACGCCATTCTTCATTAGTCAACACTTCAATCATTCCTCTTCTTCCCTAGTATTCAACATACAGTATGTACCCCACATCCATGGTGGTATTTTGACTTCTTCTCCAAAGAAGCCTTCGATGTACTTACTACCGACACCTGTGCTTGACACACTAGTGCCTTTCTGTGTATCTATATGTTCTATCATCTCTTCACGGCTCAATGCACAGAACTCAAACTCAGATGTTCTAAATCGCATGAAGTATTTGTCACCCATAAGTAAGTGATAATCGTCAGGGTCTAACTGTATCTCTTCTCCAGTGTTAGGATTAGTTACTAGATACGCCCATACTTGTATAGTAGTCGTGTCACCGTTGTCAAGTAGTATCTCTCTATCTTCTATGTAACTAGGCCATACATTTTCTAGCCCCATATCTTTGAGTAATGTACCGTCACTACCAGCCCAGTTCTGTGCTATATCTCGCTTCATGTGTATCTCTAACATCCTTGCTTCTTCTGCACTAGTGGGTTCAGGCATCACTTCTGTATCGCCCTCTAAGAGAGTATACCCTACGTCAAACATCAAGACTTTCATACGTAGAAGATTCTCTTCTGCTTCAATAGATTCTACTATCGATTTCAGACTCCAAGTGCTCTCGTCTATTTTTACAAACGTTAGGCCGCTTCCATCAGGCATCCATACGCCACCAACTTGCATCTCTGCAAAGTGTTTCAGCGCCCACTCTTTCAATTTTCTATCAGGTTTCCAATTATTTTCTTTACTCATTTTTTCTTTCTCCTTGTTTTGATTCAGTAATAGTTTACGATATGTTGGCTTATCCGACTTCTTAATGCTCTATTTCATTTATCAGAACAGTTTGGGCGTTGCAATCTAATCTCTCTCCGACCCTTCTTCTCCGGTTCTTTCTCCCGTTCTGTGCATGCTGGTTACGGTTTTGGACTACCACCTATTTATGTAGCCTCGCCAACTTGTAATCGTATTCTTATTCTTCCTCCATTTTATCAGTATACATAATGTACTTTTCACAATGAATGCAAGCGTAAACGTCACCTATATCTGTCTTTAATACAAGACATGCCGTACATTCTTTCTCACATAAAGGGCAGGGTATGTTTGTACCTTTAGCCCACATCAAAACTGTTGCATCACCCCATGAAAATGTAAACTTTCTACCACCTATCTTTGCTGTGTTTGTATCTGCTATATCCGACAACAACTTAGGACTTAACGCCACTTCATTCGGTAGCAACTTCCACAATCTCCTCTTGCTTATTTACAATCTTTGGTCTAGTGAATCGGCCTTGTGATTCTTCGTTTAGATATGAAATGTGTTTGTCGAACTCTTGTGGTGAACCCCAAAAGAGTGCATTAACTATCTCAGTAGGTGAGGGTGTAACCTCAGGCTCAACAGTTGAATCCATTTCTAACGTATGTATCTTAGACATTATCTTTAGTTTCTCGACATTGGGTGTAGAGTCTGATGTAGTTTGCGCATCCCATTTCCTACCACTTGAGTCTACTGCACCAAGTTTTTGTGCTAACTGTGCAGACATATTAACGAAAGTCTTAGCATCTTGGATACTAGCAAATCTAAATGGTAGTATACCTTTACCACTGTTATAATAACTACCGCCAGTAGCATTCATGTACACTATAAAGGTTTTAACAGATTCGTCATCTTTTACAGCAGGTACAGGTGCACCTTCCTCCGCTCTTTTTCCGGGTATCCACTTGAACTTAGCAAGTTCATGGCCGTAAGACATCCTAGAATCGTATTTCTTATACAACCAACCGTTAACCAAGTCATGTTCTTTTCTGTTTTTCTTACTTGTTTGTTTAACTAAGTCTCTTAAACTGTATAACCAATTCCAGTTCTTCCATGTATAAGTAGCAGTATTCCTCAAACCTTCTTTACGTACAACGTTGAAGTTTCTTGCTGTCATACGTCTCAGTGCTTTGTTAATCTCTTTGATGACTTCCTTTTCTGCTATGATATTACCTAGTGTCCTAGATTTTTTAGACCATAGAATAATGTCAGATGGGGCTAGTTTCTTGTAATAGTTATACCCAAACGCGCTTTCAATTTGGTCGCGATTCCAACCACTAGATACCACTGCTTCACCTCTTTCTCTGCTCCATAATTCACGTAGACCGCCTTCACCGTCTCTTATCATAACCCAATCTGTAATGTAATCACCATCGTGATGACCACATCTCTTACTTGCATCGTCTTTCCACTTACACTGACCTTTTGTGGCAGTAACCATTGCGTTACTATTACCATCTCCAATTAACCAAGTGGTAGTACCTAACTTTTCCTCAATGGCTAATCTAAGCGGTGTGTATTTCTTACTCAACAATAAACGAACATATCCTATTTGAGTGGTAAGAGCATTCATACCTTTAGCATTAGTTCGTAATTTTGCATAAGGTAAAAGATGGTCTAATTCATTAGTTTTCAACCAAGTTGCTAGATTGGAAGAAGAAGTGTGCTTACCGACAATAAAACCCCCTTGTAAGAACGGATACGGAAATGAAATATTAAATCCGTTGATTTCATCGTGACCACATGATTTAGTATCAGGGTTAGGTACTTTACCATATCCAACTGTTTGAGTCATCATAGCCGTAGCCATTCTAGTGTATTGATTTACTAATTGTTTAGATGTTAGATTAGCCTCAGGCCCAGCAGATGCTAATGAATAAGCCACTGCTGCATCTATTGGGTAACACTTACCTATTGTCTCTTTAGTTTTACCAATAGCATGGTCTATTATTATCTTCTCATCTGTAAATGTGATATCATCACTGACTACACCTGCTGCTTTGTATCGTTCCCATGTTTGCCAACCTTGTCTCTCTGCTTTTCCCATTTATATTTCCTCCACTACTAATTCTTTTAATTTCATCATTGATGCTTTACCTGATACTATCGATTTATCTAACGAATCTACAAGTACATAAACCTCTTTTATCTTTGCCATGTCATCGCGTTCCAACGGGCCTTTACCCACATAATTCGCTCTAGTATTTCCTATCTTACCAGTATAATATATCCATTCGGCACTACTATTTTTTACTTCTAATATCACCAATGAATAGTCCTTAGGGTCTTTTCTATAAACTTCTTTTAGACACTTAAAGGCATCATCCATACCAAATGCTTTGAGTACTACGCTTGTACTCTTTTTCCTAGTTGATGTATCCACGTGTTGAACTTGTGATTCTAATTCATAAGTGTGATTATAACCATCATATCCATACATATCTAAGAGGAATATGTCTCCTGATTTTGTGTCTTTCAAGGCTAAAAAGCCATATTTACCATCTCGATTTAGGCTAGTGCCGTCACTAAGCAGTATATTGTCATTTCTTCCTGTACTACCTAAAAAGTAACTACTCTTAAAATATACAGGATTTTTTGTATATCCATTTGTTTCCATTTCTTTACCAAATACTTTCATTTTCACCATTTTGTCTCACTTCCTTTTTCAATCTCGGTTTATATAGTCAAGGTTCTTCTAAGCGAACTCGACCTCTACTCCTACTCTTTCTGCTGCTTCTAGCGCCCTGTCGTCATTATGATACACTGTCTTAGGTAAGTGCATTATACTCTCTACATCCCAGTAATCGCCTGATAATGCACCATCCCATGCTAAACGCATAAGTGCGGGTGTAGAATGTGATGCTCTTTCTATATCAATAGTAGGTGAACCATTTGCATCTATTAAAAATGGACTTAAACCTACTATTCTCACATCCATGAAAGCAGGGTCATCTCTAATTGAATACTCTAATGCAGAGAAGAAGCCAGCAGGTATTCCGTATATTTCTGCTAATTCATTCCAAAGAGACACCATACATATAGAATCTACAACATTAGTTTGTAAGCCCCAACCTACATGGTGAGCGAGACTATCATCATTTTGTATGCGTAAAGATGCCTGTATTTCTCTTCTATCTGAAATCATTTTAGCAGTACGCTCAGGTATAGCAAACATAACATTAGGATGTTCCACGTTCAATTCTTGGGCCACTAAGTTAAGTGATGCCCAAATATCATTCAATACGTGACCTTTAGGGAATGGTGTTTTACTCACGATGACACAACCCCAGTCCATAATCTAACTAAGTTTTCATAATCCTCAGCAGTATATTCAGCACACATAAAAATAGTTCCACTTCTCATGTGAACATTAAGATTCCATGTTTCTTCAAAGTCGTCTGAACGAACAATAGCAGTTACATTTTTCAAGTCGATAGATGCTGTGCCAGTCTGCACTGATAATTCTATGATACTCATTCTTTCACCTCGTCTGTTGTGAATGGTAACTCATCTGAATCTACAATAAAACCTGCTTTTTCTGCAAAAGAAAGCAGTTGTTTAACACCGTTAGAAAGTGGGTGTAAGTTTAATACAGCACCGTTTGGATGATTAGCGGGCGTGCCGGGTATGAATAACTGTGGTACTTTGTTACTGTATCTGATGATTTGAAACGGTGTGTAAGCAAGGGTGTCAGAAGCGGCTGACTTAAGCACTGGCGGCTGTTCTTTTAACCACATACTAACCTCAGTTGTAGTGCGCATCTTAGTCGCAAAACCATACTCTCTTCCTTGATTCACCGTTTTCGACACACCTTGTACGTGCATCAAACCGTTGTCATAATTGCATTTTACCTGTAATCTTTCTTCCATTTTTATTCCTCCAATATTTCTCTTTCTTGCCTTCCCATAAACTTCATACCTTGTATGGCGCTACGGGATTCGACTATGTTTTGTGTGGTCTTTTTCATAGAAACGATGTCATCACCATCTCTTTTTAGTAAGTGAATAGGTATGTATTTGTTACCTATTTTGATAGTAGCAATACCTTTCTGATTTGTTCTAACACTCAAACCTCTACGCATTGCTTCTCCTACGTATGAAACTTGTTTATCGTACATTTCTATTTGGTGATACATTTCATCAGTAACCAAACAAAGTCTAGTTTTATTACCGTTAAGGAACTCTCTATCGACTTGCACGAAGCCACCATCAAAACCACATGAACCACATGGTGTAGTGAACGTATTTCTATCTGCTTTACGCCATTCGTTATGGTGACAATCACAACACTCAACGATAGTCCAACCCTTCTCAATAGGGGAACTCACTTTGTTATCACTACCAAAAGGTATACGCTCAACATCGTCAGCAAAGAAATCATCGAGGGTATGTTTCTTAGGATTATTACCCTTACCTTTCTTAGCAGCAGCCTTTGCTTTCTTAGCAGCAGCCTTTGCTTTCTTTTCTTCTCTCTCAATCTTTACTTGCTCTGCTCTTAACTCATCTTCCGTGAGAAGATTATCAGCAGTGTAATCGAAGTTGCTCCACTGTGGTTGCGTGACTACAATTACTGAGTCACCCTCAGGTATACCACACACATCTGCGATGTATGTTTGCTGTGATTTTGCTTCTACTGCATGTTCACAAAAGTTACCACGAACCCACTTTATAAGGTCGTGTGCATTCTTCCATTCATGCTTTGCTTTTGGTATCATCAAGTGTGCAAGAATAGCCAACTGTACGCCAGTTCTACCATGACCGCCCATACATTGAGTGGATATCGATTTGATATCTTTAGTCTCAATATCCTCAACCAATGCTCTCCACCATGATGGACCTAAGTTACTAGGAATGCTGTAATCAGGCCAATCAATCTCCATAACAATAGGTGTATCCCCACCCACTAATGTAGACGATGACTTCCAACCTTCCGGTAATACATCAATAGTTCTTGCACTGTGTATCACACCGATTGGCCCTAGAGCCAAGTCAGGCATAGGTGACATCTTGTGCCAACCACCATTTCTATTCGTACCGCCAGCATATACCTTGACACCCTTTGCCTCAAAGACAAGGGGATTGCCTATATGACATCCATCTTTACTACCCATTCACTTTTCCTCCTTCAATAATTTTAATACTTCCTCAGTCCATTGGTTATTGTCAGCCATTTGGTTACTCAGGAACTTGCTCATTAGGTCAGATAAAAGGGCATAAGCGGCATCTAATTTATTCAAACCATTCCATCCATCTATCCACATCTTTGGTGTGACATCAGCATACTTCTTCTCTCTTAGTAAAGACGCAACTGCATAACTATCTACTGACGATACTTCTTTACCCCCAGCCATGAATGCCTCAGGGTAACTTGTTGACAATAACTGAGAGCCTACATTACCATACTTTAGATTGACAACCAACACATCATTCTTAATACATAATTCACATGTACTGATACCACATGGGACATAACTTTCCTCAGTTGAGTATTTGTTATTGTAGTGTAGTAGTTTAGGTCCACATGCTATTGCTGCATTCCTAATTGACTCAGGTACATCTAAATCACTAGCAATGAAATGTTGACGGAAGTAGGATGCGCCTTTACCGTTTAAGAAGCCGAATATTTCTACCCAATCATTAGTGGGCGCTTTGTTACCTTTGTTTGCATCACCATCAAGGAACTCTCTTGCTAACTCATAGGTTCTAAACATGTATGCTAAAGACTCAGGTGAATGGGAGAATAGCCCAGTCTGATTACCTGCTTTATCTGTATGTAAGGAACTGTAATCAAAGGCTTTTCTGCTTAGGAACTTGTTATACAAGAAGCCACCATTGTGTTCTAGGTTCTTTGCTAGATTCACTTCACCTATCAAATCGTTTAGTGTATCTTGATTTGGCTCTGCTAAGAATATATTCACACTCTTACAAACATCAGCCCCTCTTGATGCACATGCACCCCAGTTAGCGCCACCAAAACTTGTCTGTGTGCCCCAACCAGTAGAGAAGTGTTTCTTACACCATCTCAAAGCCATTTCCATTTCAACTGTATCTAAGTTTAGTTGCTCAAGTAAAGCATAGTAATGTTGTCTTGTAGTACCAGCGTGCTTTTCTCCTGACAACTCTTCCCATTCAGTTTCACCCATAATTGCTGTTAAGGTAGGCCAAAGGTCTACACAAATATTCTTTTTGTTACTTTGAGAATATCTCATCTCACCTAGTGAGAGGGCAAGGATAGCCTTAACCATCCAACCAACGAAGCCACCTGCTAAGTAAGCAGTCTCTATACCATTGTAGTTTAGACCAACCCATTGGTGAAAGAAGTGAGCAAACCAACCCTGTTGTCTTTGCCAGTGTGTCTGTGAACGTAGTAGTCCAGCCTTGAATGCCTCAATGTATTCAGGTACACATGGATTGTAAGGTTGAGGTTCGATGTCCCAATTAGGGTCAAGTGCGAGCCATGTTTGTGAACCTTCTGTAAACCTATCACCCACGTTTACTTCACCCACTACGTATGGTATACTATGCTGTCTTGCATGAGCGCAAATGTGTGACATAAGAGAGCCAGTTGGATGAGATATAACAAACCCATCAGGGCATAAGTCTCTTGTGATGTTGGCTTCTAACCACGCCACTTCTTCCAAACCTGATGCAGTCCATACTTCTTTGGCTTCACATCTCCCAGTCGGGCCAGCGCTACCATCTATGTTAGCAGCACGCTCAACACCATTTTCATCTATGTATGTAAAGGGTAATTCTCTAGGTGGATTAGGGGGTGAGCCGCGTATCTGTGTAATGAAAGGTTCAGAGCCACCACCCATTTTTCTCTTGAAGTCCTCATCTCTTTGATAGACAAACTCTAACTCATAGTTAGTTGTCTTGGTGGATGTATCAAACTTACAATTAGGATTAACCATGTGTATATCGTTTGATAGATATGTTTGTTGAGGATTCAGTGCGAAGTATAACATTCTTCCAGTCTCTTCATCGATACCTGCTGTGATACCGTCGTGACCCTCAGCAACAGCCGCAAACTGTTGAGGCGCAAGCACACAACTAGATGTGGCATTGATGAATGGTTGTAGGATTAGGCTACCCTTAGGGTCATGCTTTTCCATAGTCTCAACTAACTTTTTCCAAGAATCTTTTAGTGTCTCTTGTGTAACACTCAAGGATTCTAAGACACCATGTCTAGCCTTTAGAGGACATGTACGAAGGAAAGCAGTCTTACCATCCTCACACTCAGGTAGTAGTCTATCGAAAGCAGATTTAACTACCTCATATGTATCTGTAAGTAATATTAATTCTGTCTTAGGCGGCTTCCATCTAACCTCACCTGAATTGTAGTGTATCTGATACTTTACTATGTCACCTGATTTCTGAGATTTATTTAGTATTCTTCTCTCTTTGCTAACTGTACTAAACTGTATACTACTCTTCTTCACTTGCTTTGCATCTGTTTCTTTGGCTGCGTTGAAGAAGTCTGCGAACAGTTCTTCTACACTCATACCTTTTGTGTCATCATCTTTCGTTATCGTCATTTTCAGTTCTCTCCTTTATTCAATCTCGGTTTATATAGTCAACAGTTCTATCACAGGGATAGTACATACTTCCCTGATTATAATACATCTCAGGCATCTTCATTCTAAGTCCTCCACATATCTTCTGTATTTTTCTTGAGCCTGTCTCTTTAGTTCTTTCTTCATCCTCTTACGGTCTTTCCTATTCTTAGACCATGTATATAGACGGAAGAAGAGTGCAGTGAAGCCTCGGTATTCTACAATATCTTCAAGAGTTTTCACTTCATTTTTCTCTTCCATATACTTCTCAAAAGCGCCATCTTTACGAATACCATACATCTCTTCGTACCTCTTCAAGAACTTTTTATCTCTCGATAGAACGTAATGTTTAGTGCGACAAGAATCAAGAGTTCTACTGAGAGTATTCGCTACCTCTTGTGCATGGTCAGAAATGGTGGTTGCGCCAAATATTCCATCGACATCCCAATTTTCATACAAGTATATCTTGTCATCCATCGACCACGTTTTACCTAAGTTTAGATGTGTCTTTGCTAATTCTCTTTTAGTTTCTGCACCCTTTATGTGACGTTCAGATTTTAATAATCTTTTATGAGCATCTAATGTTATGTGTTTATTTTCAGGGGTTATTTCTTCAACAGCCTCCTTTATCTCACGCTTGTAATTTTCTCTTTGATTTGCTAACGCCTGTCTGCGTTTTTCTCTTAGCATCTCATCTTTCTTTCTAGCACGTATTTTGTTTAACCTAGAAGCGATAGCACTAGGTGGTCGCTCAATCCAATTGTCATATCTACCATTAAACTCTTCATTGTAGAACATTGTTATGGCTGATAGGCTCATCATTTCCCCATTTGCCATTCTAGTTTCTGCTAGTTCATAAATGAACTCTTCTTGTAAATTATCCCAGTTTCTTCCTCTTGGTGCTTTTCCTTTCATACTCATTCTTCCCCCTTTTCTTTAATGTCGCTAGTTACATGCATAATCATATCTAACATTGTAATTTCTTTATCGGTGTTTCTTTCATATCTACCTGTTAGTAAAAACAACTCTCGCCTTGCATTTTCAAGGTCACCGTTTATGTTACTATTACCGTAAGTAATTACATCCTTTAGTGCTTTAATGTAACCATTGTACCACTCTATCTGTTCTTTCTCTGTTAGTTCCTTCCACCATGTAGGTTTAGGACTAGGTTCGTATGCGTAACTCATTCAACCACCTCGTAGTCTGTTGAGTCGAGTAAGAAACCTAACTCAGTAGTGTCACCTTCTGCATTTATGATGAACACAAGCCCTCTACTTTCCCAATTCGGTTGGTTAGTGGCGTGAAATGCGTTGTATATTTTATCCTTAGACACATGTATTCCTGTGCCTAGCAACTTGAAATCATTCAATGGTCTTACTCTCATTCTTCTTCCTCCTGTTTTCTTAACATCATACCTATATCGTATAGTTTACCTTCAAATCTAGTACCATCTAGGTCTATACTCAATATCAATTCGCCTTCTTGTTCATTCAGTTCACACTGATACATCCTTCCCTTACCTATTGGTGGGGAACTGTATCTAGCAAAGTTAATCCAATTCTTATTTGTCATAGTTACCACTCTTTTATTCAATCTCGGTTTATATAGTCAATGTTCTAGTTACTCTCATATAATCGCAAACAACGACTATCATCAATTCACACGGGTGCGAGAGTATATGAATGATTCAAATAACAGGTGACCTACAAGAATAGAAAATACCCCAATTACTATTACAATAGGGGCTACATCAACTAGATTCATTCTTCCTCGCCCCCTTCTTCATTCATATAATTCAACCACGATTCCATGTCTGCTCTCATAACATCATCTTCTTCACTCATAACATCACCTTTCCATCTTCATCCTTGTAAAGCCTCAAGCAACCAACATACTCGCATCCATTCATATAGACAGTTACACATGGTAGAGGTTCTGCATCCGCATTACCTTCGGGTTTTGTGTTCCACTCATCAATCGTCACTCTTGGCTCTATTGTTAGATTCTTATTGAATCTACGCAACCGCTTTACTTCTGCAACTAGGTCTTGTATCACTTCACGATGTTCTTCATCAAACACTGAGATAGTTTCAGTGCCATCTTCTGTTGATTTGAAGAGCGTTACTGCGCCATCTAAGTCATCTATGTATAATGTACCAATCATTCCATTAACCTCCCAATTACTCCCGCTTCAACTGTATCAGTTTCTTTCAGCCAATCTTGGAAATCATATAACCAACCCCTTGAACATAAACTCATGATGTATTCATAGGCTAAGTCTAATCTGTATTTCAAAACAATATTTTGTTCTTCACGCAACCGCTTGACTTCTGCTAAGAGAAGTGGTGCGTCTGCTATGAGTTTAGCATTCTTCGCTTGTTCATCTTTGAATGCAGGGTGATATTGTAAATAACATACAAGGTCGTCTTCAACTTCATTCTTACCGTCTACTCTCACTTCATGCTTACCTGTGCTTTTATGGTATTTCACATACCAACTGTAATCGTGTCCTTCGTATTTGTCTGTATTAATCATTCATCATCACCTCTGCTGTATTCCAATAGAGTATCACCATCATCACCAGCATATTCCATGAGTGCTTTGTAAGCACAATCTAATTTGTGATACGCTTCTAACGCCTTGTCTTTATCGTCAAACTTTTCAAAGTCATCAAAGACACCCAATGGTGGTTCTGTTTTTTCATACCAAATGTGTAATTCATACACAGGTTTTGTTTCGCTTAAGTCTATGTTCATTCTTCCACCTCTCTTCTTTCTTCTGCCACATTATTAAGAGCATCAGCCAACACTTGAAACATGTGAGTTATATCTTGGTCGTGTAAAGCCAATGCTTTTTTCATAGCATTAGGTATCTCTTCAGCAAACTTATCAGATGCTACTAATAAACACGCAATCATGTTAACATCAATCTCACATGCTAACTCATCCATTGATAAGTTACTTGCTACTTCTTCATAGTTAACTTCTATGTTATCAGACATGCGGTCAGATACATAAGAAGCCAAATCACCCAAATCAATTTCATAGGAAAGGTCACTTAGGGATAACTCTCTTGCTATGTCATCCTTGTCTACATGGTAGGCTAAGTCATTCAAGTCTATCTCTTGTGCTATGTCACTAGCATCCAAATCTAAATGCTCCATCACTTGATTGCTAAAGTACTCACTAGTATTATCTACGCTAATACGCTGTGCAACTTTCTCAGCCGCTCTTTCTTCTATGATATCCTCATCAACATTATCTACTATCTCGTTCATTGTTTCTTCCATTACTTCGTTTACTATTTTTCTTATCCACTTTCTTATCATTCAATCATCTCCTTCATGTGTGTTTCCTTCCATAATATTTGTAGTGCTTTTATCATCGCTTTTTGATAGTTAGTCTCACCTAATATCTGCATGATGAAGCCTATCAAATCATCATCATCACAAGGCTCATGCACACCACACTCAATACATTTCATTACAATAATATCCGTTTCCTTAGACTCACCACCATGAAATACCGAGGGTGCTAGGTATGTACCTAGACTCAATTCCATTCCATCTTTCTCACAAAAACAACAGTTAAACAACATCTTAATCACCACTTAATTCAATCTCGGTTTATATAGTCAAGGTTCATTCTTCTTCCTCTCCTGTGTGTAACTTAGGTTTAGCCACACCTATGTCTTTCATCATACCTG
>Ga0098041_1000048_pt1 | contig 44989 bp, 52 predicted proteins | sample 8_EtaG_FD_77066 | JGI IMG/M metagenome (GOLD analysis project Ga0098041, IMG submission 77066) | Marine viral communities from the Subarctic Pacific Ocean - 8_ETSP_OMZ_AT15162 metaG | ecosystem: Environmental > Aquatic > Marine > Oceanic | place: Pacific Ocean | collected 2015-01-08
ATTTGTGCGTTTAACTTCTTTGTTGACATTAGTCACAAAAGTAGTATCAGCAATAGTCAGGAATTTGATGTCTTCGTCTTCGGTGTGTGCGAGGTAAGAAACAGCGCCGCCACTATGAGCTACATCACCGGCAGATCTGTTAGTCCCATCTGGCAGCGTCACATTATTGGCGTGCCAAATCTTAACCGCACCATTTCTTTGAACCTGACCGATGTAAGCACCTTCACTTTTGTCACGGTAGTAACTAAACCAAGTACCAGCGGCAGCTCCAGACAGAGAGTTAATAAACCTACTACCAGGACGCTTTACCAGACCATCCGTGATGTCAGGGATACCGTTAACTAGATCTTTCACCTGTCCTGGTAGTACCAGCTCATCAGGTTGTTGTGAGATACCACCAGTAAAACTAGGGATAGTCTGAGTAATGCTTGCCATTAGCGACGTAGTGCGTGATGAGGTTTATAAGCGTTGTATGAGGTGCCATCAGGCCAACCCATAAAGGTGTGATCGCCTTGATCACATTCGTATTCCATACAGGCAGCACGTGCCTGGGATTCCTGTGTACCTAAAAGTTGTACAAGCTGAGGGTTACCAACTAGCTGAGCAGCAGCTCTGCCAGCAGCACGGTAAGTAATGTAGCGTTGAAAGACAGAAGGAAGATCGCTGAACTCGTAAAGCGTGACGACGTCCAGACTGAGGTCACCTGTGAATACATCGGTGTGGTTGTACTTGTCATAGAGCCTTCCGTTGCGTTTAACTACATCAGTAGTTTTGATGTTTTGGTTATCGTGCACGTCGAACCTAATTACGTTAGGAGGAATGACAAAATAACCATTGGTGTCAGGTGAGTAAGTTACGTGATATTCAGTGTTAAAAGACCAGCCTTCATTCTGGACATCAACATTGACTTCACGCAGAAGATTATGAATAAAAGAAATCTCAGGGTTAGTAAATTCGAGACTGAGACTGGTAACTGGAGACTGACCGATACTCCCCAGAATAGAGTTAACTGCGGATAGTTCGGTATCGAGTGTAATCGTAGAGGGAGTAGTCATATGGATAAAAAAAAGGGGACCCGAAGGTCCCCCGTAGATCTAATAAATAGATAGGTAATTCAGAAGTTGGCAGCGCCAGAGGTGTTGACCACACCGCTGTTGTCAACAGAAGGAGCGACGTCAACCACGAACTCCACAGCGGCTGCGGGGTTCAGGTAGTCAGCACCCATAGCGAGGCGTCCGACGATCAGGTCGCCCTGATACATCACAGACACGTCGTTACTGGTCACTTGGACTTGAGGTCCGATAGCTTCCACAACACCTGCAGCTTCGCGTTGGAAGATCAATCCGCAGGACTTGCCGAAGACTTGACCACCGTAGTTATTGCGGGAGCCATAGTTGTTGCCAGTCACAGCAGTGTCAGCAGGCATGGTTTCACCAACGAAGTCGCCAGCCAGAGGCAGGCTGGAGTTAGTACCAAACTTACCCAGGAACGGAATGTTCATGGACTTAAAGATCTTGATACCAGCGATTTCGATGATGCCATTGCCGGACTGCAGAGCGGTGCCCTGGACGTCACGGTTCACCAGGCCGTTAGTACCAACAGCTTGGATCAGCTCGTAGTACTGACGGGGGTTAATAACAGCCACACGTCCGTCAGAGCTAACACCCTTCTCGTCGAGAGCAGCAGCAGCGTCATAGAAGCCTGCAATCAGAGAGGTGGGGTTGGTAGCGTCAGAACCGTTGGTAGCAGTACCGAGACGAATCTGGGTACCACCGGGCTCGGTGTAGTTAGTAGCAGAAACAGGGGAAGCAGTACGTGCACCACGAGTGATGCTACGGAAGATCTTCCGGTCATAGGTTTCAGCCAGTGCGTAACCGATCTTGCGAGAGATCTCACCACGCAGCTCGTAATGAGCAAGGGTTTCATCCAGCTCATACAGGAAAGCGGAGCTGACCAGCAGGTCATCGACCGTGATGGTCTTCTCAGCTACCGGGGGAGCCTTGTCGGTGTTACCCAGGATCGGGGTGCCAGGGGTGTGATATTCCGCCTTGGTACGACCCGTGTAGATGAACTGAAGACTCTTGCCGTTCTTCAGCGTGCGCTTCATGACGAGGTCACGAGCGATGGAGTTGTATTGGAAACCCTTGAACACTTCTCCGGAGAAAAGATCCAAGTAAAGATCGCGGTTGTTAGAGGCGTTGCCTGTCAGATTAGCGCGACCAAGGTTTACCTGATTGGTATTAGCCATTGGTAGTAAATAAAGTAATTAGAAATATGTAGCCCTTTCGATCGATCAAAATTTTTGTGGTCTATTCCCACCGTCTAGACGGCGAAGGGTATCTTCCGTAGAAGGCCAACGCCAATAACTGAAGGGAGGAATCGAACCTCCCACTGAGTCACCAGATCAGTTTAGAACAGTTTTTTTGTAAGCAGTTCCGCGATAACAAAGAGCGACTTCCTTCTCTTTACGGATGAAGTTCTTTTGCTCTTTGATAATGTAACGCTTTTCGAGATCAGACATAGTTCGTACATGGGTATAAACCTAAGCCCCGTTCCATGCTTAGGCAGTCATGCGTCTATAGTTGATTCAAGTACCATTTTGGTAAACTGTGTTTCCAAGAACTCAATATCTTGCTGCTCTTGCGGGTGACCACCAGGCCACTGTTTTTTATACAGTCTAAGTGCATCACGTATAACGCGAGCACCTTCATCACAGACTCGAATGTCAAACATAGATGAACGTACGAAGTAATTAGCCGATTGCAGGTGCCTGCAGTGCCACGGGAGTTGAATCCACGGATGCAAGGTCAAGCGGGAAGTTATGTGCATTCCGCTCATGCATCACCTCAAAGCCGAGGTTGGCACGATTGAGAATGTCAGCCCAGGTGTTGATCACGTGGCCTTGACTCTCAGTAATTGATTGATTGAAGTTAAATCCATTCAGGTTAAATGCCATGGTAGATACACCAAGAGCAGCAAACCAGATACCAACAACAGGCCAGGCTGCCAAAAAGAAGTGGAGACTACGGCTGTTGTTAAAAGAAGCGTACTGAAAAATAAGACGACCAAAGTATCCATGAGCGGCTACGATGTTATATGTCTCTTCCTCTTGACCAAACTTGTAACCGTAGTTCAGTGATTCTTTTTCAGTCGTCTCTCGTACGAGCGAAGACGTGACCAAAGAACCATGCATGGCAGAGAACAAAGACCCACCAAATACACCGGCAACACCCAACATATGGAAAGGATGCATAAGGATATTATGTTCAGCCTGAAAGACGAGCATGTAGTTGAACGTACCGGAAATGCCAAGAGGCATGCCGTCTGAAAAACTACCCTGCCCAAACGGGTAGACAAGGAAAACTGCGGATGCAGCAGCGACTGGAGCAGAGTATGCAACACAAATCCACGGCCTCATGCCTAGTCGATAACTAAGTTCCCACTCTCGTCCCATGTAAGCAAAGACGCCAATGAGGAAGTGGAACACGACGAGCTGGTATGGACCCCCGTTGTAGAGCCATTCATCAAGTGAATTAGCTTCCCAAATTGGGTAGAAGTGTAGTCCGATGGCATTGCTGCTCGGTACGACGGCTCCCGATATGATGTTGTTTCCCCACATGAGGGATCCTGAAACTGGTTCTCTAATTCCATCAATGTCTACAGGAGGAGCTGCAATAAATGCAGTGATAAAACAAATGGTTGCAGCCAGCAAGCAAGGGATCATAAGGATTCCAAACCAGCCGACATAAAGTCGATTATTAGTTGAGGTTACCCAGGAGCAAAACTCATCCCAGGTAGACCTCTGTTGTTGAAATACAGCGGTCATTAAAAGTGCAGGGTTGTGATTGTTAAGGGTATGTATTTGAGCACTTTAATGAAGCCCTCCCAAGGCTCACGTCCAGTGGAGGGCTGTATTAAATATCAGAAACTATACTTAGCACCAATCTTGGTGCCGTATCCGTTGTCATCTTCACCAGTGATAAAGGAGACTTCACCATAAACAGACAGTTCTTCGTTCAAAGAGTACGAAGCACCGGCTTTACCAGACAGTTCAACATCACCGTCTTGACCATCAACTTGGATAAGGGCTGGTCCACCTTGGACATACCAACCTTCACCTTCGTAGCCAACATGAACGTCGGTTACAGAACCGTTAAAATCATCACCAGTGTAACCAGAATTAGATTCAACATTTGCGTAAGGACCAGCGATAGCGCCTTGGGCACAGCCGAGGAGGAAACCGGCAGCAATAATAGATTTCATGATTAAAGAGTTACTTTTTTTTTGCAGTTTTTGCGGAGCGTTTGAAGTTGGCAGCCGTGGGTGCTCCTTTAGACCCAGGCTTTCTCATTTTTTCACCACTGCCAGCAGCAATACGCTTGCGCTTAGCGTGGATGTTTGCGTAAAGACCTTTGCGTGCAGCCATTATTTCTTGCCTCCCTTTTTAGGGGGACGACCTTTCTTTGTTCCGTAAGTTCCTTTACCTTGTGGCATAATCAAGAGAGGGTTGTTACCGACATGTCGTCAGATTCTTCTTTCTTTTTAGCAGGTGCCTTTTTAGTAGGCTTGGATTCAGCAGGACGCTGAGCTTCTTCGTAGGGTCGTACAGTCATTACCAAATACCAGGGATAATTTGTCCAGTTACAAAATAGCTACCACAAGCAGCAATGATGCCAAGCATAGCAAGCCTGCCATTAGTTCTTTCTGCACGCTCGTTGTGGCTTTCGGTGTACTTCTCATCAAATGTCATAGGTGGTTCTTTTGCGTAGATGTTTGTGCGACCGCCGTCTTCAGTAATAGTTGTCATCGGAAGGTCACATCAGATCGTTCAAGTTTTTCAAGGACATCGTTGCGGTAAGCAGGATCACGGTCATACCGTGGATCAGCAATAGCAGAAACAACTTCTTCCTGACTACGGAAGACATCACTACTATTGTTGGCAGCTTTACCAGTCAGCATTCGTCCTTCAAATCCATTACTAGAGTCGTACTGTGCTTTCAATCCATTGACCATCATTTGAATAGCATCAGAATTACCAGTAGCAATGATGTCGTCGTAAGCTTCAATCTGTGATTCGGACATGTTATTACTTGCCCAATCAATGACTTTATTATATTCAGCATCACCACCAACCGAGTTCTTAATAGCATTTACTTCACTATCAGAAAGCTCGACTGGCTCAGCAGCTTCGGGTTGAGGTGCATTGGCTTGCATCTCCATGTATGCCTGGACAAGGTCTTGGCTACTCATCTCTGAGAACTTAGACATCATCTCTTTAGACAACTCACCCTTCTCTGCATACTCAGTAGATGCATCAGTGATTAAAGTTTGAGCAGGGGAAACTTCAGGCTCTTCTGTTTCTTCTTGGGAAGGCTCAGCTTCTCCCTGCTCATCTTCAGAACTTTCTCCAAGTTTCTTTTGGAGTTCAACGTACGCTTTTTCAAGGTCTGCGGCTGACTTATATTTACCAGCCAACAGTTGTTCCTGTTGTTCTTTAAGCTCCTGACCTACCTGAAGTGAGTCCTGTTCTTCATCAGTAAGTACATCAGCTTCAGGGGTGGGATCGTAGGAAAGTGTTTCTGCCATTATTCAGTAGGTTGTTCTTCGGGTTGTCCCATCATGGCTTGTTCAGCCATTGGTGTTTTTGCAAGTTGACCAGCCTGACCAACAAGTGATTGACCAATCTGATCTTGCTGTTGTTGCTGCATTTCTTGTGCCATCTGCTCTTCAGTCTTAATAAGATTGAGAGCTTCAATACCTTGTGCAGCAGCAAGACGCTTGATGACCTCAGAAGGATTGATGTACTTCATCAACGCTTCAGGTCCAAGTGTCTGTGCAATTGTTCCCATAAAGTTTGCAAGACTTTCTCGGTCTTGACCACGACCCAGTGCATTCACACCAGCAACAATCTGTGGTCGAACAAACTCCTTAGGGATCTTGGGTAGCTGTCCATTCCTTTGCAGAACCATCATGATCCTGTTCAGGTATGGGACAAGGAACTCAACGGTCAGCAGACTGAAGAGACCGCCAAGCTGTTGCTCTAGTTCGAGCTGTGTGAGGCGTACCTCTTCTGCTGTGGTTCGTTCTGACTGTCGAATGTTGAGTTGCAGGAAGGCTTCACCAATACGACGTTCGATTTGCTGCGCCATGTTGGCGGCAGTTGCGAAGTCTGCTGTCTTACCAACCTGTACGACAGAAACATCATCAGGTCTTCCCTGAATGATGGCACCGTTACCCGCCTTAGCGAGTGAGCCTGGCTTGGTAGTACTAGATGGTGACACCATAAATACAACCTTTGCAGCGGCTGCACTGCCTTCGATGAGTGCCTGGCTGAGTGAGTCAAGTGCACGGAAGTCACCAAGGAATTCCTCAACACGACCCCTGCCATAGTCCTCACCATCAACAGTGTTGAACCTAAGAGGCAGCCAAGGGCTTGCATTCTTAGGAGCGGTGCTACGGCTACCAGGAATAACCTTGTCAAAGACCTCCTGGTGCCACACCCAGCGGCCATTATCTAGCTTGACATGGGTATAGACATCGCATTCTTTTTCGTTGCTCTGAGAGCCATCTACAACGCTCTTGTCGTCGTAACCAATCTCACCTAGCAACTCTTTGCTGATCATTTCTTTCGTAACGATCTCAAGAACATTGCCATTGCCGTCACGGTTAATAACAAACCGATTCAATGGGAAGTTCTTCAGACCATCTTTGCCCATAAAGACAAGGGCGTTACCAGAGACAATCAAATGCTTGATTGCCTGGTGTACTACAACGCGGTCATTAGAAGCGGCGATGTAATCCATGATGATCCGCTCAATCTTGCTGAACGAAAGGTCCAGTTCACTGCGGATCTCTGGGGAATCCATCTCACCCAACTTATCGTCACGTACCTGTAGCTTGAAGAAGGAAGTCTGGGGTGGTAACAACGCCAGCATCAGTTTGGATGCCAGCGTTACAACAGCTTTAGCTCCTACGGATTGCCAAGGAAGAGGCAACCGCTTGCGGGAGTTAACTGAGGAGGTGTCTTCAGTAAGCAGGTACGGCAACGTCAGCTCAGAACAATCAACAGCAGTACTCAGAAAAGAGTTGCGTTGAGATGAGAGCCGGTCGTAGCACATACGTGCACTAGACATTCAGACCTCCAGTGCTTCCACCACCTTGAGGAGTGTTGAGAGGAATCTTCAGTGAGTCAGTTCCTTTTTTTGAACGAACATCAGTTGATTTCTTCTTACCATACTGAACGTTAGGCTTAGTTTCTTGTTCAACTTTCAGTGCATCTTGTGGTTTTGGAAGTGGCTTAGGAGCTTGTGGTGGTGCTGGAGTTGGAGGAGCTGGAGCAGGTGGTTCGATTTTTGGTGTTGATGGTGTAGAGCGGTTAAAGCACATTAGAATTGCATTCGTTGTTTGAACCATTCGACGACATGACGTTGTCCAGCTCTATACATGAGCTGACTTAGGTCATCGCCAGGAGTGGGGTTAACAGGTGGAAAGATTTCTTCGAGTTCTTCGTAGATCTGCTCAAGGTTTGGTCCGAGGATTGCCTCAAGCGTATTGGGGGAGGTTGACATTTGAGTGCTCAAAGAAAGCTGGCATACGAGCTGCTTTTGTTTCGGAAAGCTCAGGGGCTTTGCCTTCATACATCAAGCGATCACTAGAATCCAGCCAAAATTTTTTACTTAGATATTTATCGGCGTGCTCACCAAGAGGTTGCATTACCCAATTGATAGTTGCCTTCCTGAGTTTATCAAGAGAAGGACTGATGTTATACCCCAGCTCAGTATGAACCAGACTATTGGCAGCCACATGAATTTGTTCCAAGTGTTATCGTAAAGGCTCTTTATCCTTTACTTCTGCATCTTTACCATTGATGCAGGTCAGACTATATCTTCACCAAAAGGTGCTAGGCACTCGTGTCTCCATTACTGTGTTGCCACTCGGGAGTTAGTCGTTGAACCTTCCAGCTTGTGGGCTGGCTTGGCTGCTGATTGTCCAATATAGGAGGAGTTCCAGCAATTCACCTAGTTTTTTATAGTAGGGACCAACAAATCAATCTCTACTTATGTCTGCGGAAACTGTTCTCATACCAGCGTCACCATTAAAGCGAAAGAATGGTAAAAGAACGAAGAAGATCGCACGCTCGGCAACAAGTGCTTTGGTGATCGTGTGATCTGGATGTGCCTCCCAAGCGGCTTTAAGCCTAAGGGCTTCTGCCTCAGCTTTTTCATCAACGCCGTAAGCATTGGCGATGTAACCAAGTGCGAGGTCGTGATTCTCTTCGTCCTTGACATTGGACAGTAGGAGTTCCCTTGCATTACTCGGTACGTCAGAGGAGAGAGCATTAGTAATAAAATCTCCCACAGGTAGTTCCATATGCCTCAATGCAAGTGCACGGAAGATCGTTGCTTCCGCACCTTCTTTGCATGTACCGGCAGTTGTCTGGACAGGAGTCCATTTTCTTTTTCGATTGATTAGTTTTTGATACGGGTTCATTCTTGACAGTCACAGGTAGGTTCAACCTCAGGTTCGAGGAGTCCTTCCAAGTAAGCTTCAACGTCTTCTTCATCCAATGCAGCATATGCACTTGACTTATCTTGTACGTCCCCCATTACTTGCAAGGAGTAGTAAAGGGAGGTTTGAGGAGATTCCAACCACTCTTCGATAAAGGCGTTGTCATAGTTGACAACATCACTCCAACTGTTGAAGCTATACCCGTGAAGAAGTCCCGTGCGGTCGAGTAAAACCATGATGCCATCAGCAACACGCTTGTAGTTTTCCCAACCGACTTCACTAGCGATCTCTACATCGCCATAGTTATATGTTTGTACCCCGAACGTACCGCTGTCGCGGTCTACCGTCCGGCTGATAGGCGGAGCGATTTCTGGTGTTGCAGTAAAGCCATCCAGATCTGTGCTTCGATAACTGCAGGAGGCAGTGGGTGCGATAGCAAAGGCTCGAACCATATTATTAGAACGAGCAATTTGGGAGGCAGCATTAATACCAGAGGCAAGGGCAGAAACCAGTTCATAGGCTGGTGTGCGTACCACTTCTCCTGCATTGAAATTGACCAGAGCAACTCCGAACTGCTCATAAGTTATGCCGTACCGCCGTAGGAGATTGGCAAGTCCGAGCATTCCGAGTCCGACTTGTCGGTCAGTTTTGCTTGGCAAATACTCTCCTGAATCGCCAACCCCAGTTCGACCATGGAGTTCGCACAGTTGGGACATCCCTTCAGTAAAAGCTCGCGGAATGTCGGCATATTCACAGGCAGAGAGATTAACGTGCTGTAGTAAGCAGGTTCCCCTAGACGGCAAGTACACTTCAAGACAAACGTTTCCTCGAATTCGGTTTCCATCATTGTCATACTTAACTTTGTTTAGCCAAATGTCACCTGACTTGATTCCATGTAAAAGTTCCTCCTTAAACGTACACTTCTCCCACCATTCTTTGGTGATGTTGATGCATCGTTTGACCCAAGGTAGTTCGGATCGAGGAGCAAGAATAAAGTCACGAGCATCAGGGTGGGATAAATCAAGGTGGCAAACAATCGCACCATTGCGATAGGTTCCACCACGCCTGAGGATCTCATTTAATGTCGAATAGATTTTTGCAAAGGAGACGGGTCCGCTAGCAATGAGCTTGTCATTTCCCTTTGTTGATTCCGTTCCCTTGGGTCGTAGTTTCGACAGGTGAATCGCGCAACCTGCTCCATTTCGTAGAGCATGACTAGCAAATTTCCAGCTTGCTTCAATTCCATTGGGACCCTCCATTGAGTCTTCAACAGTGAACACCGTGCACGACACCGGCAGCCTGGACGTTGGATTATCCATCCAAGATTGGACACGTCCCGTGCGAGAAATATATGAGGTGGTCATGGGTTAACTAGATCGTTCAATACAGGTGGTTTGTAGTTAGGTCCCTTCAGGACTTTGCCGTCAGCTCGGCGGATAGGTGTACCGTCCAAACCAAGCTTTGACATGTTTGATTTATGGACACGGTCTAGTGCTTCCTCTAGATCCCATTCCATATTTTCTGCGTACTGAAAGCAGACATAGACAAGATCTGCCAGCTCTTTCAGTTCAGCTTCGTAAGGTTCATTGTAAAATGCACTGCGGAACTCTTGGTATTCCTCAGCGATCAAAGCCAGTTGCATAGTCCGGTTCTCCGAACTGTTCTGAATCCCATAGGCTGAGCGGAATTGTATTGCTTGATCGCTCGGACTCTTCGAGGTGCAGTGTTGTGTTGTGGAGTTCATTCTCAAGGTAGTGGATAGCCTTTTTAAGATCTTCGATCTCTGTTTGAGGACTCTTGAAACCGGCTCGGCAAATATATTTAATAGCATTGCCTCGAAAGTAATTTAGTCCTTGATCTCTAATGAAGTCCCAGACTTCGATGGATCCGCGGGTGTAGTGGGTGGGTGATTCGGCCACTTAGTAACTAGATTGGATACGGTGTTGGAAAGACAGAAGTTTTGCTTCTGTAATGCAAGGAAGACTGTGATGATGTCTTCCTTATCTGCTTCAGGTAGAAGATCCTCAAGCCTTCTTAGCTTGAAGCTCTGCTCCATCGTCAGTTCTGTCACTGGCATCGGTAGGACACCAGGGGATGACTGTTCGTCTAGTGGAGTCATACTCTTTATTGGTAAGGATCTTTGCAAGGCGTGCATTCACTAAGGCATCCTCTTCAGTCAAGTCTTTGTCTGTAAACGCCTTTAAAACGGTGTCCCAGGTATAACCACACTCATCAAACAAGGCCACGGCACGCTTGATACCAATACCAGGCACGCCTGAGTAACCATCTGTTTGGTCACCAGCAAGTGTTTGAATTAAATGCCACTGCCTTCCTTCTTCTTCGGTGATCATTAGAAGCTCGTCCATGTTGAACAACTTGCCAGGGATTTGACGCATGTCCTTGTCTGGACTAACTATAATGTTGCCAGGATTCTCCGTTGCATAGATACCCATAGCATCGTCAGCTTCTAGCGTTGGCATACGAATGACTCCGTACTGTTCAGCCAGTTCTGAAATAACTCGCCTGTAACCACAGGGCTTTTTTCTATTTCGATGTCCCTTATAACTTGGGTAAATTTTTTTCCTGAAATTTACAGAGTCACTAAAGAACAGCAGAATCTCAGGTACATCCCACATGAAATGACTTTTGATTTTAATCAGTTCACGTTGAACATTTGCCATTGCCTCACTGAACTTACTAATGACCATGATGACGTCGTCACCCCAGTCAATGTCTGTTTCAGCTCCTGCACAGGATTTATAGACAATGTAGTCAGCATCAATGAGTAGTTTCATCAGTGGACCTCCGCCCAGTTCTTCCCTTGCTTCGCTTCAGCTGCGATTGGGACTCGTAGTTTGTAGTACTCGCCAGCCGCTGCAGCGCTGTATACCAGGGATGCTGATAGGTCGTCTGCGTGGTCAGGGTGGCACTCGAATTGCAGTTCGTCATGTACAAAAGCAAGCTGTGCACAGCACAACTTTGTTGATTCAATAGTTTGTTGGTTAATAAGCATCCACCGCTTCGCGACGGTGCCAGCTCCTGACTGGAGCAGGTAGTTCAAAGCTTTGTGAGGACTATCAAGTAAGATTTTGCGATTATCTATAGACCGGACAAAGCCCTTCTTAGACGCCTTTTTGATTGCCTCCAGAAGTTCCGCAAGTCCATCAATAGCAGATACAAATGCTTCCCTGATTTCCTCACCCTTAGTCTTAGCGGCAAGCTCATTTAAGGAAGCATCATAGGAATACCCGATTTTGGCATCACCTGCTCCATAGATGAAGGCATAGGTAATTGTTTTGATTTGCCGCCTAGAAACTCCAACCCGGTCAGCATTCTGTTGATGGATGTCACCGTTGAGGAGAGTGTCGGCAAAAGAGTCAGACCACCTGCCAAGATAGTGACCAAGCATGCGGAGTTCAATCCCTGCAAGATCAGCACCAACCATAATTTGACCTGGCGAGGCTGTGAAGAGTTCTCTGAATTCATGATTACTGGGTACTTGTGCGAGATTTGGTTTGCGATGTGCACATCTGTGCGTGTTTGTAGCAACTGAACAATGATGATGAATACGATCAGCACTCGTACATAGCTTCAGCCATGCGTTCGTGCCTTCCGAGATCATCCCCAATTTCTTTGTAATATCGAGACACTTCAGAAAGTCCGAGGCAATCGTAATCCCATCTGAGGCAATCTCTTTCAGTACAACTTCGTCGATGATCGGCTTCCCAGTAGGACTCATCTGGGTCGGAGTCCAACCATGAAATGTTTGCAGGATCCATGCTATATGGTCGCGAGAAGTAGGATTTAGTTCTTTGAGCTTGGTGAAGGTTGCTCCCTCCACATATCCTGAGGTCTTGTTATTTCGTTTAGGAGTAAACTCTGATCCTTTGACGAAAGGATGCCTGTAACGTAGTAACTCACAAGTATTTTCAAGCTCTCCTCTGAGAGTTGATGCAAGTTGCCATGCAGCTTTTGTGTCAAAGTGCCATCCATGCAGCTCTTGTTCAGATAGTATTTGTGCAACGTCATGCTCTAACGCGACCCAGTCAGGTAGGGGTGGAAGTGATCGCATAGTTTTTTAGTAACGTTTACGTCTTGTATGCAGTAGTCCTGCATTTCTTGTGACCATGTTTGCCAATCTGTGGTTTTGCCAAATGAACCTTTGTACTCACCTAATCGGTATCCATAGCTCTCAAGGCTGTGTCTCCCCCACATAGGTGAAGGCATTCCTTTAAAACGTCCGTAATACTTTTTGGTTTTCTTGTCTAATGGACCGCGATCAGTGTCAAGAATGTCAGTGTGGTAGAGCCTTGACAACAACAGCGTGTCTACAACCATGGCGGTTGGTGAGAACCACGGATAGATCTTTTTAAGTACAGGTATGTCGTAGCCGATGACATTATGACCGCAAATAACTTCGGCATCCTCAAGGCGTTGAACACCACGACTGATAGGTTCACAGCTGCCTTGGTCGTTATAAACAATGGTCTCATCAACCTCTGTGTCGTAAATGACCAAACAGTGAATACGGGTAACAGCATCTAAAAGACCGTCACTTTCTAGGTCGAATAACAGCATTCTTCCAAACGTATGTTTTGTCGATGAACTGGGCTTTGCGTACCATCTCCTCTGTAGGAGGATTAGGTTTAGAAATCGGTAGTTGCGTCGAACTCTGATTCGATTGCAGTTTCATTGAATTTGCAGGTAGATAAGTCGTAAGTCAGTTGTGAGGCGATGCCAACTTCGCCTGAATATCGATTTTTAAGGACTCGCACAGTCGTAGTGCCTCGTTCAGGTCCACTCTGCTGATCTCGTTCCAACGCAATAACGCCGTCGCTGAGCTGAGCGATAGCAGCAGATCCGCGGAGCTGTCCAAGCGTGACCCGCGCTCCCTCTTCATGGTTGACATCGCCTGATGTTCTCCGTAAATGTGAAACTAAGAAAAGTGATATGCCAGTTCGCTCAACCAATGACCTCAATTTGGTCATCGTTGTGTCGATCATCCGGCGTTCGTCGCCGTCAAGACCGCTGAGCAAAATAGACAGGTGATCAAGGAAAACAACACGGGTCTCAAGAGCAGATGCCATGTACTCAATCCGGTTGTAGATGTGATCCGGGTCGTACGATCCGAAGCCATCAAATAGGTGGAGATTCCACGTTGCGATGGTTTCATCGAACGCCTGAACTAGCTCAGATCGATCATGCTCTCCAAGGTGGAGACTTCGTCCTGTTGCTGCTGACATAAGTCCGAGAGCTGTACGCCGGTTTGACTCTTCAAGTGCCAAGTAACCGACCCGTTCTCCTTTGTTAAGCAGGTGAGTACATAAGTCACGACAGAAGGACGACTTGCCAATCCCTGATCCTGCAGTAATCGTGACAAGCTCTCCGTACCGGATCCCGTGAAGCTTTGCTTGTAGTCCTTGAAAGGGGTAGTCATGATCTGAAGGTGGTGTTGGAGTTGTGACGAGTTCAAGTAGTTGTTTTGCGTCAACAATCCCGTCTGGTTTGTACTGTTCGTGCTCGAAACTCAGAAGATTACGAATGGCTTGTGAATCTTTAGCCTGTAAAGCCTCTGAGGCATCCTTGTAATCGGCTAGAAAGCCTATGTAAGCTTTGCCAGGTGGTAGTACACCGGCAGCCTCAATTGCAGCCTCTCTACCCGGTTTATCGTTATCGAAGCAAAGTATGACTTTGTCGAAACTTGTGATGTAATCGAAGTTGTCCTGCATTGCTTTCTTTGCAGATGCAGCACCATTTGGAATCGAAGTGATTGCGTAGTAGCTGGGTTGGGCTTCATAGATGGACATTGCATCCATCTCACCCTCAGTAATGACAAGCGTAGTCTCTCTACCCTTACCATTTTTAATCTTGGTAGTCACTGGGAACTTGTTCATACCGAACAAGGTCTTGACTTTGCCCTCTACCCGGAATTGCTTGTCAGGAGTTCTTACTTTTGCTCCGACAATCTCTCCAGCGCCATCGATGTAATAGTGGCGTAGAAGTTCTCCTTCTTTGTAGGTTTTGTAGAACTCACAGACTTTTTCAGAGATTCCTCGGGAGTGCAGCCGTCCAGCTGATCCTTGTAACCGTACATTTTGCACGCGATGATGAGTGTGATTAGTGGATTGCCCGTCACTAAATGTGTGATAGCCACACTTATGACAGTGTTCGTGGCCGTCCGTGTAGATACTGTTTGCATCGGACGACCCACATTGCGGACACGGTATGTGCCGTATAAATTCAGATTCGCTCACATGAGCCAAGTAATGGGGATATTTGAAAACGAACACCACTTGATGTTGTTCTTTTCACACCAAGAGGCGTATGTCGTCTTACTCTTTTTTGAGATTGTGTTGTAGGGTGCCTGGAAGACCATCCGAAGATCTATGTCAGGGTTCTGTTGGATGACTGACTTAATCTTCTTTCGGTCTTTGGAATCCCAATAGCCTTTAGTCTCAAGCCACACACCATTCGGTAGTACGAAGTCAGGTGTGTAGTTATGAGAGATTACATATGAGACCTTCGTGCTTTCGTATTCATATTTGACACCCAGGTCTACGAGAAGATCAGCGACCTTCTCCTCCAAACCGGAGCGGAAAGCCATTTAGTCGTCGATTGTTTTCTCGATGATCTCTTCAACGATCTCTGAGACAGCTCGACGCATCTCATATTTGAAGTCGTTTCGATCAGCCTTGTAGCGGGTGACAGTGATCTCAGGGAGGGACACGGTCAACGTGCCTTCATAAAGACCAAGGTCTTCGTTTTTAAATACTTGGAAGTCAATCATCAAAAGTCAACCTCCCCTTCTGCGGGAGCAGTGACAGCAGGCTCAGATGCCTTGAATCCTTTGGTCTTGCCAAAGAGTTCAGCCACATCCACGTCATCCATGTCGCCGGTATCAATACCAGCAGAGGTAGACAGGGTCACGACCTGGACACCTTGCAGCTTGAGGCTGGTGCCGTAGGTCACCTTGTCCTTCAGGACGTAAGGCTTTTGGAAGAATGCCAGCTTGACCTTGCAACCTGAGTACAACGGAGTGTTCTCGTCTTCGATAGGTGTGCCCTCGGTATCAACGATGCCGGGCTTCATCTCTTCATTCCAAGAAAACTTGACGACATACTTGCCATCAGAAACTTCTTCCCAAGGCTCAGGCTTCAGGGTCGAACGCTTCGGGTTAGCAAGCTTTGACTCAGCCCACTTGAGGCAGTCAGGACGCTCAGCTTCGAGCTGATCGACGATGTCTTGACCGACGACAGCCTTGAGGTTATACCCGTACTTGCCGGGTTTCAGTACGGCCTGGAATCCATCAAGGACAACAGGCTGTTCAGTGACGATAGTGTTTCGTGCCATTAACAAAAGAAATAGGTGGAGTCAATTACCTTCGCTGGTTTCAGCGTGTCGATAATCGGTGGTTCTGTCTCTGCTCCAATGTGATGAGCAAAGGTAGTTAGGTAGTCATGCTCCGCAAATAAGTGCATGTATGTCTCACGAACAATGTCTCGTAAAGTAGGCATGTCAGTAGCACGACATAGAACCGAGTCGTGTATGAGGGAAATCGGAGCGTTGAAGCGTAGTGCAGATAGGTGCAGGAGAGATGCATCGAGTGAATGAATAAGGTTGGGCGCTGTTGCATTTTTGTGATGAGCACGATCAACCTTGTCGCCATCTTCAGTGGCAACCTTGATCTGACATCTGCCTAGAAGTTGTAATTCAATCTCTTGAATCTTTTTCTTCATCAGCTTTTGTGTCACTACAAAGCCAGAAGGTGTGACCCATTGCAATTCGCTAGCGCCACGATCAATGGCCGCGGCCACCTCTGATTCAATCCACTTCATGACCTTCATTGGACCAGGAACGATTACGTTCATGGCATCACGTACAGCCTTGACGATTGCAGTGAGGTCATCCTTCTCTACTTCGACACCCTTTTCCTTTAAAGCTTCACGTATGTAGCCTCGATTTGAGAAGGGTTTTGCGTTGTAAGGGACAGTCATGACCGTTCTTTTGGTCGTTTTTCTGTCCATGTATGGACGTAGATGCTCAGGTACATTTGGTTTAGCTTGTTCAGCTATTACTTTGTATGCATCCTGAGGTTTATCACTTGGCAATACATTTACCAAAGCTGCTGTAGATGCATCTCTAGCGAGTCCTGCGAGAATTTGCAATCCACTGCAGGTAGCATCAACAGCGACAGGTAAATTAGTGTGATGACGATCACATTTAATAATGCAATGATAGTATTCATCACATGCTGCCAGAAAGGTCCAAGGTTCATCTGCGACCTCCCATTCATGCAGGTAACCAAGCGGATCTGTTGCAATAGACGTAATCAATGAATGATTACTTTTTGTCCACTCAATACGATCCTGAATGGTGTCTTTGTCCTTACCATAAGTAGTAGCAACTTGAAAGGCTAGCCAATCTTCTGCTTCAGGAGTCATGAATGACGACTCATGAAACTTAAGAAGTGACTTACCAAAGTCAGTATCTTGTGGTGTAAGGAAAGCAGGGATCGGATAAGCACGACCCCTGTAGTCAAAGCTCCAAGGAATAAAGAACTTCTCTTTATCTTTGAATACTTTGACAGCGTTCATGGTCATCCTTGTACGACATGACCTTTGAAACGCTTGTGCGTTTGTGTTGTGTACCTCTGCAGCCTTTCGGTTGTAGTCATGCCGAGCTTCTTTGTTCTCAGCTATGTCAACAGGCTTGGGTGGTAGAGGTAATTCCACGATAGGGACAAACTTTCCTACTTGTTCACCTCGTTCTAGAAGTGTCTCAGCGACATCAACAATGAACGGGTTCAACGTGTAGCCAACCTTCTGAATCTTGTTCAGAAAATTGATTGGTGTTTCTCCCTGTATACGGGAGGGGTCACCCCGGCGGACCATGTCATACCCACGCATGACTTCGTTTAGGAGGTATCCGCCTTGCCTTTCGTTAGTCCAGTCGTTTGGTTCGATCAGCATCGGCCAAGCCAACGGGCTGAACAGCTCAGCGGTAGCCATCACTTCTTCCTTAATGGATAGGAAGTGCGTGCTGGGAATGATGAACGTGTGAGTCTTCCGACCTTCACGTCGGACCTCTTTGGTAAACCACCCGCTTGCGTCAATGATGCAGTCGATCAGCCAGCCACCAAGCTTGATCCTGTTTGTACGTCCCCAGCACTCCCAGTGCGGCACGTCATAGCGGTGCATCAACGTCGTGATGACCTTGACCTTTTGGTGTGTGCCAATGGACCTATGGAAGTAGTTCTCCTTAAGCGTGTGTAGGAGACCCGGCACTTTGCGCTCGTAGTGGCGCATCATGCACTCGTTTTCGACTGCCTGTCCTATTGCGTCTGTGACGTTCTGGACTTGGTTGGATTTTGGTTTTGTGCTGAACACCTTGTCAAAGGTGACCTTGCAGGCGATGGCAGCGGCAGCTTCAGGCTCAATGTCGGATAGGTACTTCTGGATTTCAGCAAAGCAACGTCCTGTGTGTCCCTTTTTTATTCGTTCAAAAGCAGTCGCCTGAATACGTCCGACCACAAGAGGCAGAAGCTGCTCAATAGAAGCCACGCCATACACAGTTGCAGACGCATACTCTTTGTCTTCTAGTTTTCTTTGGTTGTCGTGTAGTTGCTTGAGTCCTTGGCGTATTTGCTCACGCTCAAGCTCCACTTGCTCGTGGATCTCTGCCTTTGTTGCCAATAAGAATGCGCGTTAGATCCGGTACTTAGATCTATACCGGAGTGGATTGGTGAGTGTGAAAGAAAGGTCAGGCGTCTCAACCTGACCTATTCACATGCGTATTTTAGACGCTCAGGAACCTGAAACTAGCGCGTCTACCAATTCCGCCACATCCGCGTGGGGATTCCAGCGATGAGACTCGCTGAGAAAGTCGGCGTTCCGACCGGAAGAAGGTAGCACAGCGCACCCGGTAGATGCGCTTAGATCGCAGCCATAGCCTCGTTTAAGGCTGTGTCCGTGGTCTTTGCGTAGCGAAGGGTGGTCTCGATTCGCTTGTGTCCCATGAGCGTCATCAGTGTTCGCATGGGTGTCCCTGCCTCTGCGTGCCATGTGGCAAATGAATGCCTCAGGCTGTGAAAGACAAGCGATTGATCCAAGCCTGCGTACTTACGTACTCGCTTGAACGATCGAAGCAATTGGTCCTTGTCATTCCATTCGTCACCGAACACCCTCACGTTGGGTGAGAGGAACTCAAGACGCTCAGAGAGCAGCCCCGATATACGTTCGTGGACAGGTATGGCACGGTAATTGCCAGGTTTTGTGCGTTGATCAGGGCGACCACCGACATGAATTAGACCTGCGCCTAAGTCAATGTCACGTGCCTTGATCTTGAGTAGCTCGCCTTGCCTCATGCCTGTGTAGGCAGCAACAGCAACGATGTCCGCTACGTCCTTACGGTCGAAGGGATCAATCGCAGCATGTACGAGCTTGTCCACCTCAGCTTTGGAGAACCAAGCCAGGCGAACTTCATCCTCTTTACGTTTGGTAAACGTGGGAGGTTTGTTGCACAACTCACGCCGATGGCAGTGATTGAGCACAGTGGACACAGCAGACGTAACACGATTGATGGTTGCGTCTGACTTGCCTTCCTCTTCCAGCTCAACACCAATGTCTTCCATGATGGTGACGTTGATGCGATTGCAAGGAAAGCTGAGTCCTTGGAGACGAGTGAAGTGACCGCAGTTAATGACCGCAGGCTTACGCCCTGATCCGTTACGCCACGTTGGACGTGTTCGCAACGTTGTCTCTACGGCTTCACCCCAGGTGAATTGTTTAGCCATAAATGGTGGATTTCATTTGACGAACAAGGGCTTTACCCTTGGATGTGAGGCGAAGTCTTTGTCGCCGTCCTTCTTGCTCCTTTGTGATGAGCCCTAAGCCTTTGTGCTTGACACCCATACGCCCATCACTCAGCCAGTCTGTGTTGCGGCTGGATGATGCAGTCGTCATGTCCAGCTCCTGTTCCAACGCTTGTTTGTGACAGCCGTCGTGTGAGGCGATGTACAGGAAGGTGCTGACCAATTGACCAGGGATCTCTCGTTGCATCAGAAGCAACAGGTCAAAGGCTTGATGAACCTTTGCCAGGTCGTCGTCCGTGCACTGGTTTGCGAGTGGATCGGCCATGCCAAGGGCGTGTACCTGACAACTCTAGGCGCAATCTACCTATATGGATAGATACATCCAAAAAGGATTCCTTATCAATGGTCACGTATAGATCAGGCAAACGAATCATTAGACTTGTTGAGTTCCTCGATTAAGGATTGCTTCAGAATGTACGCCTTAGTTCCTTCACGGTATGTGCCATTTAGGAACATAGTTTGCACTTGGTTATCCGATTCTAAGAGAATACGAAAGTCCTCAGATACTAATCCGTACACATACTCAGAAACGGTTATTCCCTTAAGAGCACAAACACTTTTGAGTAAAGCATGACAGTGTTCTTGCATGTTGAAGTTGACTCGTTTTTGGTTCATGCCGTACTCCACTGGCCGCATCTTACCGAGAACAGTTCTCATCTTCAACCTGCTCACGCAGGAGTTTGATCAATTCCTCACGATGTTCATGCATCTCGATCTCATGCATTAAGGTGTCAAGTCGAAAGTTAAAAGTTGCTTCAGTTGTCATCAAAAAATTCAGGAGGAATGTACTGGATAGTGTCGTGTAAACACACAACGAATTCATGCGTGCGTTTGTTCATGTATTCCACAACCTTGGCCTCAGCTGCATGCTTTCGCTTATAGATGTGTTCCTTGACTTTTCTTGTCTTCAAGTTTGTTGCACGGATAATGCAATACACATCAGAAGGTATCTCCCAAGCTGATAGTTTCCACTCAACAATCTCTAGGAATGTGTGAGGTTCAAACAGTTCAGCCGGTGCATCCTTGTATTTCTTCCAGTTATTTGGAAAGTATGGTTTCTTACCATTCATCAGTTAACCTCACATCAACAAGATAAAGATCTCTATCTACGGCCAATTCAAGGGCAGACCATGCGGCTTCCTCGGTATCATGAGCGAGGATATAGATAGTCTCCCCGCTAGATAGTGTTACGTGGTACTCACGCAATGATGAGTGTGATAGATCAACTGGTGGTAGTTGACTTACGTCGTCGTGCTGGACGTGGCTTGGGCTTTGGTTCAATAGCATCCATGCAAGTGAATGTGTCACGTTTGGCTAGGTCCTTGTATCGTTCAGTCCATTCGTGGTTAGGGAAGTGATGCAACCAGCAATAGATTGCATTCTTAATTAGAAAGTTCTCGTCGTGTGATTTGTCGTTCATACTTAGCTGTGACCTTGTTAGCTCGTGAGTACACCGAGAGCGTGGCTAGTAAGCCAACGCACCCGATGACCGAAAGGATGATGTTCTGTTCATTCATGCGTAGGTAAAGCATCCTCCTATGTTGTTACGTGTAGTGTTTACTTTGTCCCAATCAATAGATTGATATGCGTCCTTGATGAGGATCGCACACACAATTGAATGGATGATGATGAACTTGCTTAAGTCATACGTGAACTCAAGCAAGAGTGCGAATGCATACAGCATCCACAGAAGTGGGTGATTCAGTGTCATTTGGATTCCTCCGTGTTGTCTTCGTCCTTGGTGTTGTCATCGACAAACGATTGCAATGCAGCAATCATTTCTTTTGCTGATTCAACTTGACTGGGTTTGTTGCTCAGTTCATGGAAGACTGAATACTCACGCCGACAAGCGAGAGCATTGCGGCACATCATGAACATCTTGTCTGCGTTCACACCGTTGACAGTTACACCTGACTCGCTGTCGCATTCAGTGATGTGAATACCATCACAATGAATAGACCAGTGAGCATGTGCGTCCTTGATGTAAAACTCGTACGTGAGATCAGGTGCTCTCATGTTGTGTTAGATAGCCGCGCTCATTGCGTCGGCAATAGGTACAGCCAGGCATTGCACCTGGCATGGGAGCTATGACTCACATACCTGAGTGGATAGGTCAAGCAACAGTCAGTGTCTCGTGTTCGAGAGCACGTTCTTGGCAGTAGTTTTCAACTACAAACCAGACAGCTTTCTCCTTGAGTTCTTGGAATGAGTAATACTCAGTGTCAGACACAAGGTCGTGAAGCTTGACGTCCATGTCATCAAGTACCTCTTCGATGTCAGTTTCATGCTCATTGAAGAACTCACAGAGTTCAGTTGAGTAGATGAAATCCGAGACACCAGCAGCGCAGCCATAACGGGCTACGTCCATGATCTCGGCCATGTCATCAAAGCGGCGATCGAGTGCGTCGTTGAGTGCAGTCATGTGTGAATACATAAGTGGACAGGTGACACGCATAGGTGTCAGTGCTGGGCGAGGGTTCGCACCTCACCACCCGCTTAAACGGATCAGCAGTAGACGTAAGCCTTTGGCTCACGGTCAGTGATAGGCATGTCAGATGCATGCAGTGCATTGAGCACAGTGCACTCACCGATGCAACGTGTCTTGCAGTTGAACGGCAGCAGGTTGTCGTTGACCCAGAAACCAAGACTCATGTTTGGATTGAGCAGCAGGTTGGCAATAGCACGACGAGATACACAAGTGTATTCGTAGATGCTGCCCTTGGCATATGCAACCTGAACAACAGCACGCAGTGGGTCTACGACCATGCGTTCAACGCAGTCAGAGGAGCGGCAAGGGATGTTGATGAACAAATGAGTGATAGCAAGTGAATGGATGCGTCCTTGATGACGCAATGACTGGTCCCCGACTCGAACGGGGTGCACGCCGGTGCATGTCAGCCTGCCATGAACAATTGAGCGTGTGGCTCCGCTATACAGTAGTGTATACATCCTGGCCGGCCAACTGGTCAAGCACCCCCAGGCTCTACCTCATGGCTAACGGTTAGCCGCAGCTGCCGAGGTCGTAACGAGTTATGCAGTTGTCAAGGTTCCAGAGAGTTCTGATTGAAGGATCGAGACTCTCCTCCCCCTTAAAGGGAGAGTCGAGATACTCAATCTTCAAAGAACTCTTCTGAAAGTCAATATACCGCAGTGGATCGGTCAATCACGGTGGACAGTCGAAGGAAGTGGCACAGCACTACAGCACATCACAGTGATAGCAATGGATCTCAGCATTGATTAGTGCTGCTTATGTCAATGATAAGCGTAGCTTAGGAGTCGCGACAGATCGTGCGAGATCTAAACGCGCGGGTGTTACCTCTTTTCGCGCCTGCCTGCGCCTGCGTTTCCCCTAAAACCCAGTCCAATTCGTTAGATCTACAATCTAACGTGGCAAAGAGGCACCCCCTAGGGGGGATTTGCGGCCTGGCTATTACGTTAATAGGCTTCAGAAAATTATGTCAAAATCCACGAAGGTAGGTTTTCTCCCGTTCATACGGTTCAACCCGGACATATTCGACTAAATCATTGATATAACCCGGCATATAGCTGCCTACATCTAGACAAGCCTTAAAACTAGCCGTATTAGCAGTACAAACCGTGACAAACCCGGTCAAATAGACGATAAAGCTTTGGATACCAAAGGAAAACATGACTCAATATGTTTACGACACTCATCAGCAATAACCTTATGTTCAAGCTGAGTGCCATTACTACAACGAAGATCTGTGTAATGAATCCAGGACCTAAGGGTTCCATTCATATACAACTTTGTTGGTGTTGACAGTGGTAGTACTTCTCTTGCACATTCTTTTGCAACACCTGCCTGCAGCATCTCCTGATAAAGCTTAAATGACATGTCATAGACCTGTTCTGCTTTAATCTGAAAGTCTTGCTGGGTGTAGGGATCAATATCATCAATACTATCTTGTCTGTTCTTCAAGTCTTGACGACGAACAGCAATAGGAGCAGGTCTAGCGGTTACATCAGCATAACGCTGACTAAACTCTTGAAAGCTAAAGCTACGATGCCTAAGGATCTGAGCAGCAATACTTCTAGTAGTGTTGATTTCTACGCACATGTTCACCATTTCAAAGGGTGACCAATGCTTATGTTTAATGAGGTATTTAATCAGCCTTGCACTGGTCTCAGTGTTGTTCTGATTATCTGGATTAGACACCCTAGCCATGTAGGCTACAAGGTTGTCACCATATGGTGTTGAATGGATTAGCTTAACGGAGGACATACAGTAGTAAACGAGTCACTGGATCAACTGAATTGTGATTGCAATAAAAACATGATCAGTTGTCTAGTTTCATTAGATAAGGGGGATCCGAAGATCCCCTAGTCACAGGAAGTCCACCCTTCTCCCTGTATACGGCAGGGGTCAGCTTAAACCCAGGTGGAGACTGAGTTCTTGTCGTCTCCTCTTGCTTGCTTTCTTTGTTCCATATTCATGTTGAATACGAGGTGTCCAGCAAAGCAATCCAGGTCATCTTCCCAGTTTTCTATGATGTCATTCCATTCATCTCGCTTACGGTTAATGATCTGTTGTTGAGCTGAGATAGAAAGGATGTCGGTATAGTATTTGATGCCTTGAGCTAAGGCGTCAATACGGTCATCATGTCGTACTGCACCTTTTTCACGACACATACGACTCAACTGGTAGAAGAGCATGTATTCAAGTCGTTTCTCTGGTGCTGTGTCAGGATTAGAAGCGTAGTCCCATTCGATTACCTTTTTGTCTACGACAAGCCGGTGTTGATTTAGGACAGGTTCAAGGGTGTCAATAATCCTGTCTTCTTTACGTACGTTGGCACGTGTCTCTTCAATGTGGATGGCTTGTTTAGTTTGTTGTAGATGCTTACGGAAGAGTTCAGCAACGATGCCATCACCAAAGTTAGATTCAATAAGCAGTGTTTTAGAACCGAACTTTTTACAGCCTCTTAGAATGTCCAGTAGCGTTTTGTCTGAGTATCCGTCATGGTAAGCACGCATTTCGTGCAAGTACATGACACCATTTCGTTGGCTGATATAAGCCGCAACTGTTTCATCCGATCCACGACCCGACGGGTCAACGCTGCAGATTGAGTCAGAGTAAGCTCCCCATTCGCCTTGGAGCTGCATTGGACTGTAGAAATAATCTCCAGGTAATCCGACAGTGGGGAGTTCTTTAATACAGTTTTGTGGGTCTGAGCACCAGATGATGTTGTCTGGAGCATCAGTAGGGTTAACAGAAGTGACGATGAGGTCACTATTTTTAAGAGGGAACTTCTCTGCGTCAGACAGGCTTGTGTCAAGCATGAACTGAAGCATGAAGTTACTACGTCCCATGGACGCTTCACGTTCAAGTAGGTCATCATCTTGGAATCGATCAGGGTCGGTTACATCCCAAGGTTTGGCACCGTTGTCGATGTCAGCTTGCAGTTGAGGGGCTATAACACCCTCGTAATTAGACATCTTGCGTGGAACCCTTGCAGGCCACACCAGAGGACGATAATTACGTTCTGCAAGTTTTTTGTAGACAGTAAAGGTGGTTTGAGGTGTACCGAGGTACATAATGCGGGAGTCATCCTTTGGTGTAAGGATGGACTCAGCTTCAGTACAGAGTTGTAGAAGCTTGGACCGCATCATTTCTGTCATTGAGTTACCAGGAACTTCAATGTCGTCTAGAATCATTAAATCTGCGCGGCTTCCGGTTAGCTGACCAGTGATGCCGACGCTTTTTACGCTTGGTGCTTGGGCTGGAGAGCAATTCACATCGAAGCTTATCCTCGACCACCTTGCATCGTCGGACTTGGGGCGTAAATGAGAAAGCCATGGCGTTTCAATGATTAGTTTTTGTAGGAAGATAGACATGTTGTCTGCACGTTCTTTAGACGCGGAGATAATCATGATCTTTTTTTCGGGGTTATTAAAGAGGACCCACAACACGAACGCTCCAGTAATCCAAGACTTACCGACCCCACGGAAGGCTTGAATCTGTAGTCGTTTTGGACCATTCTGTAAATAGTCAGCAATAGCGTATTGTGCTTTTGTAGGCTCGGGTAGATCAAGCTGCGACCACATAGCTTGTAGAAACAGCTTGAAGTCGTCCTGTAACGCCTCTAGGACGTCGGTCATAAGCTACTAATTCCGTAACGATCAATGGCTTCTTTGCCATTTTTGTAGGCAGATTGAAGGCCATTACTAATGCCATTACTAATACCGTTACCTAAATGACGACCTAAATCTGTTTCAGAAGTGTCTGGGATAGCGTTCAAAGCATGATCTAAAGTACTGCCAGACTGTGTTTGATTTAAGATTTCAATAGCATTAGAGACAACATTAAATCTAGGCAAAACATATTTAAGTACTGCTTTACCGCCGTTATAGATAAGCTCTAGAGAGGAACCCGGAGCAAACCGTGGACCTTGAAGTCGAAGCTGATCCATTTTGTTGTCAGCCAACATGTAAGCAGCTTGTTCAACATCAGTGGGTGCACCACGATCGCCTTCGGATCTATTTTGAGCAGCGTCTTGTGGTCGAAGGTTATTAGAGACATGAAACCCGCCAGAGTTAAGTGACCAAAAATGGTCAATATCTTCGTTAGGTTTTCTACTAGCAGTAATCTGTTTTTGTCGTTCGACTTCAGCTTGATAAAGATCAGCGCCTTTTCCAGGCCATGCCTCTTCAAAATCAGCTTGTCTAAGTGACTGGTCTAAACGACGCGCACGGTCACGAGCATTTCTATTGTATTTAATTGAAGTACGCATGAGGCGATGACCATCATGCTGTCCTCCACCTTTGTTATCCCACCGCCAAACTGTTCCATCCTCATCTATATATTGAGGGCGGGCTATACCATTTTCTTTAGCAAATTTAAAAACTGCATAAGCTTGGTCTTTTTCTTCAGCGTCAGTGGGGTAAACAAAGAAGGAGACATCCTCCTGCTTTGCCATAAAAAAAGCGCCCCTTTTGGAGCGCGGTATTTATTAGTTGTGGTTTATGAGATGTGGGAAAGAATCAATCCTTCCCTAAGTAAATTCAATCCAAAACGGGCTCTCATCCAAGAGCGCCAATGGTTACTTCCTTTGTCCTGATTACAACAGGTACACGCTGGTACGACATTCGATGAAATGTCTTCACCCCCAAGAGAACGAGGATGTACGTGATCAAGTGTGAGTTCATGTAATTCATAAGTTATTCCGCAATAAACACATGTGCATCCGAAGTGTTCTTTGATGCTGCGCCTCCAAAGGCGCTTAGCTTCAGGAGACGTCATGGTTATTAGGTTGTATAGGTAGTGATCAGGAGTTGGAAGTAAGGGGGTCATTTAGTACGACTAGCTCTGTTTTTCGATCTCGCTTGAGGTCGTCCTTTTGTAGTGCTGCCTGAATAATGAGCAGCATCACGTGGATCACCTTTGCGGATCTTCAGTTGACGGCGTAGACGGTTTGCGTTTACACGCAGTGATTTACCCTTTTTTGTTTTGTTGTAAGCCTTTTGTTGGGATTTATGGTTTCCGTTAGCGTATTTAGGACCGCTAAAGCGCTTTTCCATAAAGCCTCCGCTGTACCATTTCTGGGTCTATTTCAGGCATGACATTGGCAAGCTTCGACAAAGGGTTACCGTCATAGGCAACACCGCTGATGTCGTTAGTTTTAAGCCAATCACACGCTGCTTTTAGGTCTTGAGTTGTCGCTTCACCCGATTTAATACGGGCTAAGAACTCCTTAGTGACGAGGTTATGCAGTTCATTGAACTGATCCTCTGTCGCTTTCTTTTTCATACGTTGTAGCCTTTGCGCTGACCTGGCAGCTTGGCTTTTACGGTGGGAGCAATACCAAGGCCAGGGTAGTATTTAACTGGCGTAGATTTACTAGGTTTAGCGTCTTTAATCGACGGCCATTTCTTTTTGTTTGGCACTATTAATACTTACAATAGGTATAACGTCATGACAAAGAACTTCAACACGACTGCCAGGTCTAAACATAAACCCAGATATCATGATTTCTGTGCATTTAAGAGCACGCACAAGTTCGTAGTCAAGGCGTAATTTCTGTTCGTGTTTTCTGGCAATACTTTTACACAACTGAATCATTCCCCAATCAAGGGGAACACTAAAGTTGATCTGCATACCAAAATTATTGTTGCGTACATATCCCGTTGAATCTGTAGGGATAGTGTCGTTACCCATATAAAAGGGGCTAATTTGCATAGTAGCCCCGTTACAACTAACGTTATTGGCAAAGTATTGACGAGACGGTGCACCATTGTTTTGGAATTGCACCGCCTGATTAGTAACATTACCCGTTGCTGCTGCTACGGGGTTAGAGCTATTTTGGACTGTTGGATCCTCAGCTGCAAAAGCAGGTGTTACTGAGAGAAGACTGATAGCGAGGTAGTGACTGAGGTTGATTCGATGACCTCGTCGATGCTGATGGACTCCACGACTCCCGCATCCCGAACGACAGTCTCCAGTTGGAACTGTTCGCCCGCGTTGGTTACGGAATAGGTTGTGGAATCGCTCAAAATATCCCCGCTTGGGGTGACGTTTGTTCCGGACCATGATTTGTAATCACCACCCATGATCTCGGTTTCGATAGTTCGCTCGATGTCAATGGTGGTAGTAGTGGTTGATTGCATAGAACCCTGAGTAAAATTAGGGGTTACTTGCTGGGCTGCAGCTGGCGAAGCCAATAGCAAAAGGATAAGTAGTTTTTTCATGGGTCTTTTTTCTTAGGTTCGTCTTCAGGCTTAGATCTGTGGTTTGAAGTATTCAATCCAAAAGTGGCTAGTGCGCCAGTAAAGACACTGGCGACAAAGGTTATATCACCACCACTCTGGCCTTTTTTAATCATAGGAATATCTACGTAGTTAAGAGTGATAATAAAACCACTCCAAACAACTACACCAAGGCGAACGAAAGTCCCAAGGATTTCAATGTCCTTTTCTGCATGTTCCTTTACCTTCTTTAAGAAGGGTTTTTTTTCTTCTTTGTTATTTTGCTCCATGCTTGTTTAAGTACGGGCTTCATTACCATTACAAGGTATTTAAAAATAGAAGTAGCAGTAAGGGTGGCAGCAACAGAGATAACTGCTGTTGTAGCTGCTGCAGTCATGATTTCAGTTGACGGCATTGGGACTTCTATGTCTGTAAATGGCACGTCAATCATCTGCACCTCTTTAGGTTGAGGTGGCTTAGTTTTGTTTGGTGATTTGTCTTCGTTCTTTCCTTTTATCCCTGGAGGTGGGCGCAGGTCACTAGGAGGGACTACAAGGGGCTTGTAAGAAGGTATCTTTGCCCTAGGTACTTCTAGGACCGGCGCAGGCATTCCAGGGGCTTCTGGAAGCGCTAGAGAGGGAAATGCTGGAGGGTTAGGCCACTGATCCACCGAACAGTCCGCGTTCGATAAATTTCACTGCTTCATCATCAACAGTGTTATCGGTTTGTTCAGCCAGTTTGGTAAGCAGGTCAACAATCAAACGCTTGACCTTTTCAGAATTAATAAACGAAAAAAGAATTGGACGGATAAGGGTGATCATTATTTAATAGGGGTAGGCCATGCCGTAGCGATGGCAGGGTTAGCAACAGTCTCAATAACGGCAACACCGTTGTCATCAACGATACCTTTACCTTCACTGTCAGTTTTTTGACGATCAATAGTTGCTGCGCCAAACAGGAGTTCTTTCAAAGCAGGTACATCTTTACAAGCGTCGATTTCAGCTTGACGTGCGTTACACACAGTACGAACAGCAGCACGGTAGGTAAGCCACTGCGAAGAAACAGCGTAGTCAGTGACCTCGGCCGCTTTGACTACACGCCAGTCAGACGGTGTAAGCAGGGATGAAGCAATCTCAGCCTGTTTTGCTTTCCACAACGTTTTGAGACCAGTTGATGTTTCTCCAGTTTCTTTGCCATCTTCATCTAGAGCAGGTTCGTCATTAAGCTGTTTGGGTTTATCAACACCCCAATAGAACCGCTGGTCATAAACCCCAACAACGGGGTCTGCGACTTCAACGATACCAATGGCTTGCTTTTCCTTCAAAGAAGTCAAGCGCAGCCAATTAGACGGATATTGCATTCCGTCGTGAACAAATGCCTTGTCGTATTGCAAGGTCTTACCATCAAGTTTAAGCATAGTTAAATGTTTTAATTAGCGTGCGCGGGCAGTTTTGAACGGATGCTCAGCAAATGCCGCATAGACATAGGTGTTGCCACTGCCGTTTCTCGCAATGTGATCAGTCCTTTGTTTAAAGCCATTGCTTAAGAAATCAACTCCGTAATCAGCATGAGTACCTTCCGCATTAACACTATTTGGTTTCAAAGCATCATCAGCCACATTTAATGGACTTCTTGTTGCATCAACTAGCTGCCAGTCATTAGAACCGCCATCTGATCTCTTCGTAAGCAACCATTTCACTTTAAACCCTGTATAAATAAACGGACCATCAGTTGAACCGTTGCCGGTGAACTTGCCAAAGGATGAGTAGCCTTCAACACTACTCCACGCATACATCAAATGACTCTTAGTGTTGATATTAGTATCAGATCCAAGATGAATTAGGCTTGAGGTTGGAAGCTGGCTCCACCTGTTTGTAGCATTGCCACCACCAAAATCCGTTGTTGTAAATTCGCCATAAGCCAATCCCATCGAAGAATGATAGATAGCCCAGTTCTCGCTAGCCACATCAAGTGTTTTGAAAATAATAAAATCTGGAGCTGCATTAAGACCGTGTGCAATACTTCCAGATCCGCCGCTTGAGGTTCCGGTGTAGGTTAAAATCGAGAACCCAGCAGACGTATTGGCTCTCCCGGTTGAAGCAATACTTGCTCCATTAGTTCCAGCACTATTACTAAATGTCGAACCAGCATCCCAAGTCCAAGCTGCATATTCAGCATTGTTTACGTTGACATTGCCGCTACCTGTGTGATCTCCATTTGAAGTATTAATAGTAAATCCGTCGCTATTAAAAGCTGATAAGCCACGCCCGGTTGGCTCAGTCTTTTCAACATTTGTATGGCTTGAACCTATATGCTTATATTGTCCACGCACTTCGTCATACCAAGCATGATGGCCTGGGTCATCCATTCGTTTTATCCAAACTAGGTCTGGACTAAAAGACAAGCCTGAAATAGTATTAGTGTTAGAACCATTGCCATCATAGGTTTTTATATCCATCGCAGTCGAACCATCGGCAATCGGCGGGTTGTCAAGGTTCTTCGTGCAGAGTGACTTGAAGCCTGTTGGGGGCGTGTGTGCAAATGGACGTTGGCCAAAGTTTATAATAACTTTGTTATGCGTTCCAGTATGCAAACCAACAGCAGGGACGAGCCTAGATGCCGATACACTGGAATGAGCAATACCCAGTGATGATCCGTTTTTATAGAAAGTAAGAGTGTTTGCATCACAATCAAGTGCTACGCCAATGACATCATTAGTTGTCACCGTAGAGGTATAACTACTACTTACAGTTGAACCATTATGGTAAGTATTTCCTCCAACGTCCATTGACCAACTCGTACCAGTACCTGACCCAAGCCAAGGAAGACCAGTACCTGAAGTATCACGATTGAACTCATAATCATCTGCATCAGCCACTCCCCAACGGGCAATAGTCCCGTTAATAGTTGGTAGCTTCAGCTCCCAGTACCATTTTCCACTGCTCAATGCAAAGGTGGATCCGCAGCTAGTCCACTGACCACCAGAAGCTGTTCTTTCAATCTCTAGATTTCCGTTCGACAAAGTAGGGGTTGCGTTCGGTGATATAGCAAGAGGGTTCAACGTCGCATAGTTGCCACCGTTATTGCCGGACGCTTCGTAGTTGGTTGGGGAGTCGATCAGGCTGTCATTTCCTGCACCAGATGCAACAGAAAGGTAATTAACCGTCCAAGTATTGCTTTTGCCGCTGCTATCCGTTCCAAGCGCAGCCTTGCTGCTGTTGTCGGAGAAGTCCAGGTGGAAGCCGTTGGTGCCATACGTTCCAGCGTATGCAATCGGCACCCACAGGTTGTCGGTGTTAGTTTCTCCAAAATCTGTTGGCGCTAATGCTTGACCATCGATCAGAATGCACTCAGCTAGGAAACCATTAAAGCAGTCAGCATCGTTTCGCCCAATACGATGATCAACAGTATTATTGATCTGTAAGACTGCATTTGGTGGCGGCCAGTTATTTCCAGCCGTTAATGCTTGATCTACACCATTAACATATACTTTGACCCTGTTTGTTTGAGTAGCTTGTGTTGTGTCAACCGCTATAACAACATGATACCAGGCACTAGGATCTCTAAATACTGCATTAGTGTAGACATAAAAACTATTGCTTCCACCAGCCTCTTCTACTTGAATCTGGTCATTGTTAAATGAAATAGAAAAATAATTACTTCCAGGTCCAACAAACATTAAACGTTGCGTTCCGCCTAGCTCACTGCGTTTAGTCCAACCGCTCCAGGTAAATGTTTTGCGGTTTCCAGCAGCGGATGGGGTACGGTTTAAATTACTTTGGTCGGCATCGTTAAACCGCAAGCTGCGTTCAATCTTGAAACCAGCAGCGCCGCCAGATTGACCGGCGGCACCTGCTAATACGTTATTAAATATTGGCATATATTATCACGCAATATAGTCTTTAGTGAGCGTACAAGTCACAGTTGTGCTGTTAAGCACGATGTAATCAATACGATCAATTTTGCCTGAAGCAGATGACAGGGATCCAAGACCCGCTGCACCACCAACAAATTTCATTGTTGTGGGGAAGCTACCAGAGTGGGTGCCACCATAGACAATAAAGATAGAGCCTGTTTGACCCTCAGCAGCCGTAGCAAGGTTGGCAAGGGTAAAGGAGGTCCAGTTAGCAGTAGTAGTGAACTTAAAGTTATTACCTGCATTCAGATCAAAGCTGGGCGTAGCGCCAGTTGCATCAACGATGTCACCACGTTGTGCCTTGGTGAAGGTTTGAGCAGTATCCAAAGAAGCTTTAGCAGCAAGCTGTGAAGCTGTTGGAATACCACTAACTGTAATTTCTACATCAGAACCACTATTGTCATATACAAGGGTATCTGATTTAATTTTTCCGTAAGCCATGATTAAGTAAGAACGACAAGTTTAGAGTTTGCACCAACAGTCAACGTGACACCAGAAGCGAGTGCCATAGGACCGACACAAGCGGCGTTTACGTTTGCACCGATAGATTTGTTAGCAGAAAGGGTTTGAGTAGTTTCAATAAAGGCTGCATCAATGTTGCCGATTGAATTATCGACATATGTTTTGGTAGCTGCGTCATTACCACTAGTAGGTGCAGCAAGGTTGACAATCTTTTTATTAGTAGCGTCTAGTTGACCACCAAGTTGTGGTGTGGTGTCGTCGCTGAGGTTTTGCATCCCAGCGCCTTGTAGTGCAGAGATACCAACAAATGAGAGGTTACCGCTACCGTCAGTTTTCAAGACTTGATCTTGGGCACCATCAGAAGATGGATAGGTAAGACCGTTTAGTTTGACAGTACCAGTGATGTCTTTACCGTTAACATCTAGGTTAGCTCCCAGTTGAGGGCTTAGATCATTGACAAGTTCAGGCCGATAAGCATCAAGACTGATGTTTACCTGACCAGTACGTTGATCAACTACAAACGTATCTCCAACTTTAAACTTACCGTTGTGGTCGGTGCTTGATTGATAGACCTTACCGTTATTTAGATTCTTAACTTGATTGGCTTCAACAGGAACACCACCGTTAGCAGGGTCTGCACGGTAGTCAGTACCAGAGCCTACATACTCAAAGGTGTGACCACCCGTGGAGATATAGGAACGATAGAAAAAGCTGACAGCATCACCACTTTGAATTGCAGCAGCAAGACCAAGGTTGGTTGCAAGTGCTGTTGGATCAGGGTTCTCAATGTAAACATCCCATCCAGAACCATTTGCCGTAGCAGATTTAACCGGATAAGTATTAGACCCAATCGTCACAAGCATGTTGTCTTGTGGACGAGTAGCTGAACCGTGCCAACTAGAATGTGCTTGTCGAGCACCGATAGTGAAGAACAGGTCTCCAGTAGATGCTGCAGCAGTTGCAGAGGCAGTAAAGATTGCAGTAGAAGATTTACCGTCAGCAATCAGACCGTACCGACCGTAGTCAGTCGTACAGTTGCTGAGGTTGAGCTGACCACCATTGAGCGCCTTTGCGTGGTAGTGACAGAAGGTGCCGAAGAACGACACAAGCTGTGCATAACCGTTGTTGCAGCAAAGGATGCCAGGACCATCAAGCGCAATCTGTGTGAACGAATCCACCACCATCGAACGAAGCGGTGAGTTAGTTGCAACGGCAGAGCCGTCAACCAAAAGACCACCGCCAGTAGGTCCGGAAGTGAGGTCACCACCAAATCCACCTTGGTTTACGTTGTTAGGATCAAAGAAACCACCAAGGCTGTTGTTAGCGTTGTATTCAGCTTGTGTATGGTTGTAGATCCCAGAGTCAGCAAAGTTCGTACAGTTCTGGATATACGGAGACTTATAGATGACTGCGTTAGGATAGAACGCAGCAACAAATGCTTGGTTAGCAGGTAGACCGTAGGTATTGTCGGTATCAATAGCGTGCCCACCACGGGTGCCGCTAGCCTTTAGGCCACCAAAAGAGAAGTTAGCAATCTGTGTACCGCTGTTAACGCGGAACATGTGGTTCTCTTCAGTTGCCGGTGTCGGGTGAATAAAGCAACTACGGAGAGATTGACCAATGATTGATACGTTGTTTTTGGTAACATCAATCGGCAGGGTTTCCCGATAGACACCAGGAGCCACAAGCACAATGTCACCGTGGTCTGCTGAAGCGACAGCAGCTTTAATGGTCTTCATCGAGTCGATAATTCGATGACCATCATTGCTGTCATCACCATTAGCCTGGTCAACCCAGATAACAGTCGGCTGACTGACAAACGTACCGCCAGACGAAATACCTAGCCAGTTAGAACCACTCCAAACAGACAAGGTCTGATCGTTGGCGTGGTCATACCACATTTTGCCAACAGGCCAATCTGTACCTGATGGGGTTCCAGATTGGTAGACAGTGTCGTACCGCCTGTTACTGGCAGCAGTTGTGGCAATCTCGTCGTCATTACCTGCATCAGAAGGGGATGCATTTTGCTCAGCAAGTGTCCTGAAATCAACAGCTAAAATAGATTGAATATCAAGAGTGCCATTAGTAATCTTGGCACCGCTAATAGAGCCATCAGCAATTTGACGGTTAGTAACTGAGTTAGGTGCAAGTTTGGGTTCAGTAACTGCATCTGCAACCAACTCGGCAGTGTCAACAGAGTCATCTTGCATTTTGGCAAGGCTAACTGAGTTGTTTTCAAGCTTAGGATTAGTAACAGCACCATCAACTAGCTCAGGAGTATCTACTGAGTTGTCTTGCATCTTAGCAAGACTAACCGAGTTATTTTCTAGCTTTGGATTGGTAACAGCGCCATCAACCAACTCAGGAGTATCTACAGAGTTATCTTGCATTTTAGCAAGACTAACTGAATTATTATCAAGTTTGGCGTTAGTAACCGCAAGATTTACAAGCTCGTTAGTATCAACCGAGTTGTTCTGCATGTTGCGTAGCGCAACTGCATCGTCAGCTAGCTTGTCATTGTTGATTGCAAGATTAGCAATCTTCTCTCGCGTTACGTTCAGATCACGTATAGCGTCAGTAGTAACAGCATCAGTAGCAATGTTACTAGCATCAATTTTCTCCTCTAGCTTGTAGCGAAGTTGTTTATGATTTTCGTTGAGGTCGTTAGCCTTAATAGAAGCACCCGGAGCAAACGTAGCTTCCGGTGTAGCGATGTCAGTATCACGGAAGACACGGACAATATCACCGTTATTAACGGTAGATGAAATAGTTACAGTACCATTGCCAGAAGGTTGGTAACCGGAAATGGAGTAGTTACTGGTAGAAAGTTCTGCTCCATTAACACTTACCTTGACCTCTGCTTGAGACAACGAAGGAAAAGTAATTGTGTAAGTGGCTGGAGCTGTGTATTGAGATTCAGCCATTAGTTGTTCTGTAGTTGTCTAATACGTTCAATTTGTCCCAAACGAGTTGCTTCTTCAATTTGGTTGTTAGTAAACTCAAGTTCAGCAATTTCAGGAGCTAGTTCAACACGAGACATTGCGTACTTCTGTTCAGCACGAAGTCGTTGTGTAAGCATACGGTGGACGTTTTTGTAGTCAGCAAGCTTTGGATAAATACCGCTACGAGCTGCTTCTTTCCATTGTTCACGGAAGTTTCTACCTTCAGTTGTATTCATGACTTCACGAATAGCCTGTTTAAAGCCACCGTTCTTACCCATTTCGTTTGTGATCTGTGAACGCATTTCAGGGGTAAGTTCAACACCTTTGCCATTTGTACTCAAGGTAGGGCGAGCATCAAATTCAATGTCGATCAAGAACTGCTTTTCATCGCTAAGGCTGTCGCTTTGCTTCATAAATGGTGAATAAGTATTCCAAGCTCTTTGGAAGAAGTTAGAAGGCTCACCGACCTTCCCGCCATCAATCCAATCGTAGACATCAGGCAGTTGGTCCTTGAAGACTGGGTTACGGTTAGCCAGGAGTTGTAAGAAATCCTGCTCCATCTCTTTGAGTTGCGGTGTCATCAGACGTGCAAACTCATTACGGAAACCGCTACCAGGAACAAGACCACTAAGGAAGCTTGCACCCCAGCGTGACAATGAGGCAGGGTTACCAGCCAACACGTCATTCATAGGTTCAAGACCAGCAAGAAATGACTTGTTAGTCAGGTTTGCTGCAAGAATATGACCAGCTTTATTAAGCATCAGCTCCAGTGACGGCTCATCAAGAGTGTCAAAGTGGTCCATGATGTCGGCAGTCAATGCCAACCAATCACTAATAGCACCAAGGTTGTCGTAGCTGTACCATTTACCATCAAGTCCCATGTAGGTCCGAGGTTTCCAATTGGCTTCACGGCGTAGCTTTTGCTTTTCTTTATCGTGCAGACCATTGCCACGTAGGCGGTCACCAGTGAACAAGGTACCAGCGCCAAGAACAGACAAAGTACCGATAGCACGGCGTCCCTTTAACTCAGCACGAATAGTGTTGTACGCGGCTTCTGCAGTTTCAGGGCTATAGGGAACACCACGAGCCTCTAGCAGGTACCGGACATTTTCTTTGCTTTGACGTTGGTATGGGACGCTAAACGTATCAACATCTCGTACAAACTTTCCTAGAGGTGTATGGCTTCTAGTGAATGCAAGGATACTCGTAGCTGTTTTAGGAAACATCATGAACGGTTTAAAAACAGGCGCTCTAGATAGCAGTGCATTGATGCTGCTAAGAAAAGGAGCTTCCAAGTTCATTGCTATCTCACGGCTTGCATAATCAACAGCTTCATCTGTGATCATTCCAGACTCGTCAAACATCTGCCCGTACGTATTACGAGCCATAGCTCGAACACGGTTAGCAGTGACTTTGTCACCAGCATTCATCAGAGTGTCGTAGGCACGACCTCTTGCCTCAATGTTGGCAATAAAAGAACGAGTAAAGCCGTCAAACGCTGTCATAGCGTTGGCACTGAAGCGAAGCATTGGATGTTCAGCCAAGTCATTCATAGCTTCAACCTGCACCATCATTGCTTTAGGTGCCGATTCACCACGCTGTTCTGCAGCTTCTGCAAAAGAATTCAGCAGAGCAATCTTGTCTTCGTTTTTACGTACGATGTCATCACGCATGATGTAGCCAACCGAAGCAGGGTCAGCAGATGCACGTTTAAAAACCTGACTCATGTGGTTAAAGGATCGACCCAAGGTCTCACCAATACCAACGGTGTACATATAGTGGGCTTTACGGAGAATAGCTCCGTCACCAGACATCATTGCGCCAGCGTACGTAGCAATAGGACGCTCAATCATCAGAGCGATGTTGCTGAACGTAGCTTTCAAGGGTGTACTGAGAGAAGAAAGCACAGAGTTATAGATATTTGACCATACACCCTGAAGCCATACAGACTCCAAATCGGGACGGCTGTCAAAGAACATCTTGCTGACAGTACCAGTGGTATTCCGTACGTACTGATTTAGCTTGGACATAGAGCTGACACTGCCATCAGTGATGTCATAAGCAAGCATCAACGGTCCGAGCATTTCAGGACGTTGTTCTTTGACCGCACGAAGGGTGTCAATGGTGTCTGAGGTTTCCTCGGAGATTTCCTTCAGCTTGTCAAGCGTATCTTGTTTAGTATTTTTAACTGCCTCTTTAGCCTTCTTAGGATCCATTTTCCAAAGATTCAGCATGTTTAAAGCACGACCACGTACATAAGACGTCTGTCCTTTGACTTGCATCAAGAACTCAATACGATCAAGTACCTGTTCCTGTGCACGGCTCACAGCAGTCACGCTGTTTGCAAGGCGAGAAGCCTGAGCCATGTCAGAGATCTGACCAGCGGTCGAAGTAGCGACATAGCCTGCAGCACGGAAATGATCCATGTTGGCAAACTCTTTCGTGTACTCCCCAATAGCCTTCATCACACCTGCATAGGCTTCAGAGCCAAGCTCAGTAAGTCCAGTGTCAAAATCTTCGTCAGACAGGTTCCGAAGCGTCCGCTTCATTTCGGAGACATCCATCTCCAACAGGTCGGCAGCAATCTTTTCACCAGATTGCATCACCTCTTTGTGAGAGATATAACGACCACCATCAGTGCGATAGCCATACTCACCAGCTTCAATCAGTGTCTCTTTGAGACCTCTGATAACAGCTTGACCAGCATCACCAGCCTTATTGGAGAACTTGATGGCACCTTCAGTCATTACACTTCCAAGTCGTCCGTAGACGGTGTCAATGTTCTTGTCGATGCGTACAGCGTCTACAGAAGCTCCAAGCACCCCTTTGGGATCAGCACTCCTAGAGCCGCTTTCAACAGCATCGTAGGCTTCGTGAAGGCCGAATATAGGCTGATTAAGCTGACCATCAGAATTGGAATAGTTGTATGCACCTGTTTCATCAAGTGCTTCAGTCCGACGCTTAGCAGAGTTGAGGACAGTATTTTCTACAGGGTCATCAGACAGAAAGTCTTCTGGATCCTCTTTCCAAACCTTGGCATTCTTTGCCTTTTCATTTTCAGGAATCCACTTAGTAACTTCTTTGACGCCTTTCCTTATTTTGAAAAGCTTGGCTGCACCCTGAAGGAAGTCACTAAACAATCCAGCAAAGATGCCTTCGTTAATGTTTTTGTTGCGCTTAACGTCGGGGCTGTCGGAATCAAGCGTAGCCCAGTCGTCAGAGACCCAGCTATAAGTTCTAGGCCAACTCTTCTTAAGAGTGCCAGTTAGGTTGTCGTCAGTACTGGCTTCAGACACATAGTCAACACCAGCACCAACACCAGCGGTAAGACCAGTAGAGGCAAACCATTGGAAAGCTTTATCGCTTCCAAGCTTCCAACCAAGACCTTGACGGCTGATGTTTGCAGCGTTTAGTGCTCTAGCACCTTGCAAAGCTCTACCAGCAAAGAAGATATTAGGAGCAACAACGGAGGAGATCTCACGTGTAGCTTGTGCTAATTTGCTTTCAAATTTAGGTAGCTTGGGGATATTGACGGCACCTTTCTTGTAGTGAAAATTTCCAGAGTCATCAATAGTGACTCCAGGATCACGAAGAACAATGTTGCCAATTGTGTTAATAGAATCAACAGCGAAGTCAACCACACCGAATGGAATGGCTAACTTCTCCTCTTGATCTTGTTTAATAACTTTGCTTGCTTCGGCAAGGAATTGATCGGACAGCAGTCCTGAGTTTCCTGCCTCTTCAACGGGTTGAGCAGGTTCCGTAGAACCGCTATCTTGTGGAGATTCAGAAGTTTGTACAGCGTTAGCAGCCTCAACTTCATCTGCACCATCTAGTAATTTTGCTTGTTCAGCAGCAGCTAGATCTTGTGCATTTAAAGTTTCGATTGCTCCCTCTACTAACTCCGGCGTACCGTTAAGAATCTCATCCAGAAATTCATTTGCCATTAGTTGTTATCGAAAGGCAGGACGTATCATTGATGGATCGCGGAAGGCATCTTTATATCCATACTTGGCAGCTTTTTTGATGATGCCAGGGTAGTAGTTTCTGTTTTCTTCAGTAGCACCTACGCCGTAGCGTTGGACTGTTCCAGGTCCAGCGTTGTAAGCATAGATTGCCTCACGCAAATCAAACCCATAATTATCCATCAAGTGACGAAGATATTTAGCAGCTCCAGGAATTGCAGATTCAGGATTGAATGGATCAACACCCATTTGTTCTGCAGTGCCAGGCATAAACTGAGCGATACCCATTGCACCAGCAGTGCTTAGACGTTGACCATGGATTACTTCAGGTAGATAACCACTTTCTTGTTCCAGCAAACCAGCCAGGATGGCAGCAGGAATGTCATATTGCTTGGCGGCTTTGCCGACAATATCTCCATAACCACTAGGCACCATCTCAGGACGGTAGTCACCAGGAAGCTGTGACATCACCTGGAGAGATACATTAGGAGTCATCTGTCCCTGACTTCTAAGGAACTTAGCCTTAGCTTGTGGGGGAAGATCATCTCTAATAGCCTCAGCAGCAGGAGACAAAGAAATTAAAGGTATAGGATTACCTTGTGCTTGGTTAGCTAAGTTGTAAGCTTCAATCATTTTATTAGTTGCTGTAATCGGATCTACTTGTAATATCCGGCTGATACGTTGGATCTGAGGATGATGTTTAAATCCCCTTTGTCCAAAGTTGGCAGCGTCGTTGCGGAGAATAGTGGAGTTAACTAGACCCACTTGATCCAAAGAACGAGCGCCGAAGGTACGAATAATGCTGTTAACTCTTTCTTGCTCTACACGTGCGTTAGCTTGCAGATTTTGTGCAGTAGCGGCGTCAGCAAAGATGTTGTAACCGTTAGAGCTAAAGTTTCCAGTTCCTGGAGCAGACCAAGTATTGAACTCTTGAAGAGTGATGCTTAGAGCATCTTGCAGAGCATTGGGGTTATTTGCTTCAAGCTGTTGACGAAGATTCTCGTGGAACTTGGCTTGATAAATAGAGGTAACTACACCAACACTGGGATCTCTTGTACCAAGAGGAGTGACACTAGCCTTTTGCTCAACAGCATCTTTAATAGAATCTTCCTGAACTCTGTAGTTATCACCAGCGACTTTGTCAGTAGCTGCAGCAATAGCTCCATACCGTTGCTGAATTTGCCAAGGAAGTTGTCTAAGACGTTCAGACGTCAGGCTGTTGCTTTCGATCAGACGTTGTGCTGCTCTGTCAGCTTCTTTGAGCTGAATAGCGTCAACAGTTCGATGCAGTTTGAGCTGATTTAGAATTCTACTTTCCTTGCCATATGTATCTCTAAACTGATTTTGACGTTTGTCAACATCGTCATTAGTTAGAGTAGCTAGATCTACATTTCGCAGATACTCCTGTTCTTCTACAATGAAAGCATTATCTCTTGCTTTTTGATTACGACTGAAGTCTGCGTTAATGTCAGCCTCTGCCGTCTCTAGCAACGTATTCATGTCGATCTTTTTTAGGTCGGCATAGGTCTTGCCATTCATGCCAGGCATTTCACTTTTGGCAAACATCTCTTGCACGTCAGTGACGCTGAGAAGGTTTGCTTTGATTGCCTTAGGCAGAACAGTTTCTACGAGATACTTATAAGCTGCAGCAGGACCACGTACGTTGCCTTTAGAGTCAACAGTGGTAGCAAGTGAATTAACTGCGTTGCTAATGTTGCCGTCTACAAGCAATGTGTTGATAGCACGGTCAGACTCTTGTGCACTTGTTTCTTGAGTCCAAGCAAATTCAACCTTTTGTCGTTCTTCATCTCTAGCCTTGTAGAGAATAGGAAGACCGTATTTAGTGATAAAACCAGGGTTAAAGCCGGTAAACCTGTCAAGTACATTCGTCATGTATTGACCAGGCAAAGCCATTCGGTCAGCACGTGACATGGGAGTGCCATACTCCTGCTGATGAGCAGCCATCTGTTCAGCTTGAAAAGCCGGATAGTCTGACCAAGCTGCAGTAGCAGTATCAGCTACTTGGATCTTTTGGATCTCGTCCAGGTGATAGGCATTCAGTTTTTTGATGCCATTGATGACATGAAAAGGTTTGCCATCTCTTGCTGCTTTATCAGCAACACCATCCAACTGTTCTTGAGTCCGCCTCTGTTCAGCTTCGTACTTTTCTTGAGCTTCTAAAAGCTCCTCTTGGTTATAGATGCCTTGAGCAGCAAGAGCCTGACCTTCAGATTGGAACTTTTTGATCCGCTCAGTCTGAATACCACCAAGAACCTTTGCTGCAGCAGCAGAAAGCTCACTGATGGCTCTAGCAGTGTCACCAGCCCGTTTAGCATTAGCCATACGAGCTGCGTCGTTAGCATTGACCGACTGATTAAATTGGTCAATACCCTGTTGTAGTCTTTGATTAGCTTGCTGTTGAGCAGGCAGGAAGTCAGCAGTAGGGTCTGCACCTGCGCTACGGTTGCCAGCTAATCCTTGATAAGAAGATGTCATCCTTGTCCTCCAATACGCTTAGTTTCAGGTGCAAATTGGTTGTATGTAGAAGCGCCAGAAACAGCAGCACTAGCAAGTCCACCAATAAGACCAAGTGGTGAAGGACCTTTAACGAACTCAACATCCTGACTAGGTGCAGGACCCGAACGATATGGATTAGCTACTGACTCATACAAGCTTTGTTTTTGTTTGTTAGCTCTACGTCGAGAGTCATTAAGTCGAATCGTAGAAGCAATACGACCGCGAGCGAGATTAGCGACGTTAGCTCCACGCTGTCTGCCAATAGAAAGCTTGAGGTTTCGACCACGTGTGCGTGAACGACCACCTTCATCTACTTCAGTACCAGCCATTAACTTGACTGCTAGGTCTTGGTCTTGCATTAGGTATTGGTTGATCTCATCATCTTCTCTGAGCTGTTCTTCAGAAGCGGCACGAGAAAATTCCAGACCTACCTCATCTTGTTTGCGCTCAACATCTAATTTTGCAGTATTGTATTCAGCAATCCCTTGGAGAGATTCTAGCTCATACTGCCTATTTCTTTGATTAGCTTTATTAGCAATAGAGCGGTTCTGAGCAGCAGCTTGGGCTGAGGCATCTTGGTGAGAACCAATAGCACTAGCAGCACCAGAAGCAGCAGACAGAACCCCTAACGTTGCACTAACGGGTTCGCACACGGCAAAATTCTATAAAGGTTAAATTGTTAGGTCCATAAGGAAACTCCCGCAGGAATTTAAAACCTAGGAATTTGAGAAGCTTTAAATGGGTAGTGTTTCGCTTATCAACTATGTTCCAAAGAAGCTTTTCAGATCGACCTTCTACATAGCGTTTCGCTTCTCTGGCGAATGTAATTGGATATTTATGTATGGCAGGAGTACAGAGCATCCATATTGCTCCCTGTGGGTTTACTCCTGCACAACCAGCAAGCTCACCGTTCGGTACTGTGAAGTAGACAGAGTCGCCATACTTAGCACCTAGTGGCAGGCTGCGTTTAGGGTCATGGCCATGACCTTCGACAACCTCTTTACGATCTTCTGGAAGTAGGTTACAGGCCACCTCATAGGCAGCCTGCATTGTGATTGGATGAATGTATTTAGACACGCTTATGGTGCATGGGTGTGTAGTCACCCTCCCACGTCATTGAAATAAACTGAGCAGGACCAGGGTGATGAGATTTCAGTACAAGATGACAGTTTTTATTACGCTCATATACAGGAACTGTTTGAGTTTTCTCTGCAACAAAGGTTGCTTCATCTGCATCGTAGAAATCCATAAGTGTAGATTCATACGTTGTTTCGATGTAGGTCTTACCCAAACGTTTTAGCCTTACATGAATCTGTCCTACAGGACCAAAACGAAGATGTACACGCTGAATAGTCAGCGATGCAGTAACGTCTGATGTAGTGATGTCTCCTGCCTTTTGTTTGACATAGATACGAGGAAGTTTGACATTTAGCTCAAAGAGCCAGCCAACAACAACAGCGTCACCAGCAAAATTACCATTGAACTTGTAGGTACTACCGCTCCGTTGGGTCTCGTCTTCAATAAACACTTCACCAGTGGACAGGTTTACTGCACCAAGCTTGGTTCCAGTGCCTGTAAAACTATGTGAGACAGTCGTGTATGTACCGTCGTAAGAACCTGCTGTCAGAGGTACCGACGAGTCAAGGTGTATAGAGTATTGGTCTCCAGAAACGAGAGAGCCAGAAGGACCGTAAAAGTTATCCGTTTCAATTTCACGAGCAGTATCAAGCTTTTGCAAAGCAATCTTCAACAGCTTGTAATCACTACTAATGATGTACAACTCATCATCAAGCACAAACAAATGTGCAATGTTATGAGGTAAGGTCCATCTGAACCAAGCTGACTGAGCACGTTTGTCTCCAGTATTGAAGTAGCGATAACCAAAGATATCTGCTGTACCAGACTTAGAGAAAAATATAGTGTTATTTTCCCTGCTGTTTGTCATGACGTCTAAATCATGAGGCAGTAGTTTAGGTGCAACTTTGGTTTGTTCAACCATGTCAGGTTCACCTTCACGACGGATATCGAAAACTTCAAAGAACCGACCGTTTACTCCAGCACTATCGACGAACCCTAAGGTTGTACCTAAAGAGATGGGATCAGTTTTAGGACTGTATCTGTAAGTTGAGATGTTAGATAGTTTTCCCGTATCAGGGGTCAACGAATCACTGTCAGTATGCAGCAGGAACTGCTGTGTTTCTGCAAAGATTACAAGACCAGTGTTGGTATCAATAGCAGTTTTAAGCTGCGTAGGCTGAGTAGAGCTTGCTTTAATATCGATAGGATCTGACCCACCAATGACTAAAGCAGATTCTTGGAAGAAGTTACCTGGATCACCAGCTCTGCTTAGGATGACATTGTCTTCACAAAGGAATCCAAGTCTGTTTCTGTGGAAAAATGTTTGGCTAATCTTCTTACAGTCGTTTGAAGTATGATCAGCAATCTGAGCTTTAGAAATAAAAGATGGGAAAGGATTAGTGTCGTCATCACCGACTTTACGGGTATCCCATGTGTATGTACCTACGGTAAAGCTACCATCAGATTGACGTTGGATAATATGAGGCAATGTACTTGCATCTAGCGTTGTAGGAACAAGAGGTCCAATGGTTTCCACCCAACTACCAGGACCATCTTGATCGTTGTTCCCTACAAACTTGAGATAAAAATCATCTTCTACAGAGTCAGCACTACTAACGACTTTTACGATAAAACCATGTTTACATTGCCGTGGCAACTCTGAAGCATCATTAACCTCCATAGGAGTGATGCGCCAAAGATCAGGCTGAGCTGTTGTTATATTAAATTTTGAATTATGAGTAATGAAGAATCCATTACCAACCTTGTAAACATTTGGTGTAAGATCCCTTTCGGCTTTATCTATATCAAGGATATTATCAGCAGTAATAGTTTGATTTGCATCAAAACTTGTAGGCGTTGGTCGGAAAGTGCCAAGATCTAATTTAGTTTTGACAGGTTGTACTTCTTCAATACGTATTGTATGGGTGACATTTTTCAGCCTAACTGTTACTTCAGTATTAGGAGCGTAGTTATTACCACCATGCAGAAGCTCTACAGTTGTATTGTAAACACCGACATATTCATCACC